>MDTA01057319.1_pt1 | contig 23689 bp, 22 predicted proteins | sample 811151 | NCBI WGS metagenome assembly MDTA01 (sample SAMN05326648, study PRJNA326480) | marine metagenome | isolation source: seawater | place: Indian Ocean: South | collected 2010
TCCAATTGATGAAAGTCTATGGCTTGATATAGGTCAATGGCCAGAATATAATAAAAATTCAAAAAAAATATAAATATGACTCTTATTAAAGGAAACTATAAACTTAAAAAAAACGTAAAGCTTAAAAAACTTTCTAAAGAGGAAGAATTAGAGAAAAAGTTTGAAAAAGAAGCCACAAAAAGAATAGGTGGCAGCATGGTGTACGTGAGTAAAAAAAAGATTAATTGGGACTTAAAAGACTAGTTTGAAATCAAATAATAGTTCCATCTCGAAAGACACTAAGTTTTTTAAAAATATAAAAAAAAAGATTAACGATGTAACTTATAAAAGTATTGTTCCATCAGTTTTAAAAAATATTAAGTATAATAAAAAGTTTTCATTAAATGGAAAATCAATTAAAGAATTAAGAAATTATAATATAAAAAAGAAAAATGCGATAATTGTAGGAGCTGGTCCAAGTTTAAGAAGAAATGATCAAATTAAAACAATTAAAAAGTATCACAAAAAATTTTTAATTATTGCATGCGACGGATCTTTATTTTATCTTTTAAGCAATAATATTATTCCTGATTTAGTAATAACTTTTGATCCACATCCATCAAGAGTTATTAGGTGGTTTGGTGATTTACAGCTAGATGAAAAATCAATTAAAAAAGATGATTATTTTGCCCGACAAGATCTTGAAATTATGTTCAATAATGAGCTCAAAATGAATAAAAAAATTATAAAACTTTTTGATAAATATTCAAAAAAGGTAAAAATTGCAATTGGCACTTCGTCTTCGAAAAAAGTTGTAAAAAGGCTTGTGTCTAGTAAAGCAGAATTATATTGGTGGAACCCTCTTTTAGACGATCCAAATGTAAATAATAGTGTTTCAAAAAAGATTTACAGAATTAATAAATTACCTATGATTAATACTGGTGGGAATGTTGGTGCTACAGCTTGGATGCTAGCAGATGTTCTTTTTAATTGTAAAAAAATTGCTATGATAGGCATGGATTTTGCATATTATTTAGACACTCCTATTAAGTCCACCCAATACTATGATAGACTTAAAAAGTTTACAAAAGAGGAAGATTTAAAATTATTTTATACAAAAATATACAATCCTAACCTAAAAAAATATTTTTATACTGATCACGTGTATGCGTGGTATAAAAAGTGCATGATGGAAATGATTTCAAACTCAAGATCAAAAACATTCAATTGTACAGGCGGAGGCATCTTATTTGGTCCAAAAATAGGATGGACTTCATTGATTAAATTTTGTAAAAATTAAAAGCTAATGGCAAAAGTTTTATTTATAAACCCAATGGTTCGTGAAGAGGAAGATCCAAAACACGTGCCTATGGGAATGGCTCAACTAGCCGCAATCGCAATTAAAAAAGGTCATCAAATTCAAATTTATGATCATAATGCATGGAGAGCTGAAGACGACCAAGTGATCGAAGTACTTAAATCTGATAAGTGGGATATTATTGGATTTGGTGGAATAACAACTTCATACGGTTCATTAAAAAAATTAATAAAACTATCAAGAAAAGTTTTACCAAATACAACTATTGCATTAGGCGGTGGAGTTTTAACCTCTATACCAAAAGAAGTGATGACATGGTTACCAGAAGTTGATTTTGGTTTTATTGGAGAGTCGTATATTACATTCCCAGAAGTATTATCAATGATTGATGCTAAAAAAAAAGATTGGCATAAGATTAAAGGAACTATCTCAAGACTACCTAATGGTGAATTCTATATTTCAGAAAAAAGAGATTTGTTACAAAACTTAGATGATCTGCCATATCCAGCTTACGATCTTTTCCCTCTTGAAGAAGTTTATTTTAAGAATAGTGCATTAATGTATTCAGAAGAAGGTATGATGGCTACTAGAAGAATTGATATTAATGCTAGTATTGGATGTTCTCTGATTTGTAGGTTTTGTTATCACTTGGGTATCGCAGGAGACATGAGATATAAAAAAGACAACAAAGGAAAAGTTGTAAATGTAGAATTCGATAAGCCGGGGAATTATTCAAGAGCTATAAGATATAATTCACCCGAATACGTTGTAAAATTAGCTAAACATGTAAAAGATAAATACAATGCTAACTACACATATTTTTTAGACGAAAATTTGATGACAATGGATGTTTATTCAAGAAGAACTTGGATGAGAGAAATTTGTAAATTGTGGAAAGAATATGATCTGGTGCCAAAGAAGAAAAAAGACGGCACTTGGGATGGTCTTTATTGGTCGGGAACAAGTCATGCTACGCTCTGCGAGCCAGAAATACTAAAAATTATGGGAGACCATGGCTGTGCCCACTTAGTTTATGGTTACGAACATTTTGATGATAGAATTTTAAAAACAATGGGCAAAGGATCTACCAGAAAAACAAATATAAGGAGTTTTTTTTGGACTATGGAAGCAGGTATAAGACCGATACCAAATCAAATTATAGGTTTTCCAATTGAAGACTTTGACTCACTAAGAATGCAGATGAAAGGGTGGGATGATCTCGGAGTTATGGTTAAACCACATTTTGCTACCGCGTACCCTGGATCCGAATGGTTTACTGTTTATAGAAAACAAATTGAAGAGCAGTATGCAGGTCAAGGAAAAAAATTGGGTCTACATGATGATCTAGAGGCATATATTCTTGATCTAGGAGATGCTAGCAGAGTATCTGCGACTATTTCCAAAAATTTTGATGCAGTTGAACTTATTGGACTTAGAGAAATGATGGTTCACAGACAATACGATAAAATTGATGCCTATGAAAAAAAATGGAGAGCGAGACATAAAATTCCCGCAGGATACCCTTCAACATTAGTTGAGTCTGAGATAAAAAAATGGGAAAAAAATAATAAAATTGTTGATTTTAACAGCGAAAAAGAAAAAATTGGCGCAAGCATGACTTACGTTAAAAACAAAAAAATTAATTGGGACTTAAAAGATTAACTTTTATATTTAATTATTGCTTGCAAATCACCAGAAAAAATATATTTAGTCATTAACATTTCAAGAATCAAATGAGCTTGTCACGAAAAATAAAAGAAAACGAAAAATCAGTTTTAGAAACTTTCCAAAAGGAAATTCCATCAATTTATTATTCAGACAAATCTGAAAAAGAATTTTTAGAATACAAAAAAAATGCAGAGTACAAATATCGTCAATTATTTAAATTTCCTCCTAAAATGTTCCAAGGTCAAAAACTTATAGATTTCGGAGCAGGCACAGGGGAAAATACTGTTTATTTAGCTAATTGGGGAGCAAAGTGCACATTAGTCGAGATGAATGACAAGGCACAAAAAATTTCTAAAGAGATTTTTAAAAAATATACTAACAATTTTAATGAGCATAAATTTATTCACTCTTCAATTTTTGATTATGATAGTCCAAAAGATTATGAGACCTATGACATTGTTCATTGTAGAGGAGTATTAAGCCATACTGCTGATAAAGAAGGGGCTTTTGCAAAAATTTCTAAATTTTTAAAGCCTGGAGGATTTTTAATATTTGGCGATCCTAATAAAGCTGGCGGGTTTCAAAACATGCTACAAAGATATGCTGTTTATACATTTGCTGATAATTGGGAAAAAATGATTAAGGTTTCAGAAGATTTTTTTAAAGATGATATTGATAGAGCTCAAAAATTTGGAAATAGAACTAGAAATTGTATAATTTTTGATAGATGGGTAGTGCAGTGTCAAGATGATCCAACAGTTTCAGAAGTATTGAAAATGTTTCAAAAAAATAAACTTAAGCTTTATTCATCCTATCCACCTTTTATCCCTTCTTTCATGTCAGATTCTTATTTTAATTTTCCAAAATTTTCCTTAAATGATCACCAAGACATTGGAGTCGTAAGTGAAGCTTTATGGATGATCTATAACGAAAGCGATAGTTCAGAGATACCAAAAATTTTAGAATCCGCTAATAAAATGGCACCTCATCAATATAAATTAATTAATTACATATCAAATTGCAATAAAGACACCAAAATTGAAAATAAAACTATGGATCAGAATATTACAGAGTATTCAAGAGCATTAGAAAGTCTTGATTTAACAAATTATTTGAAGGAGAAAATGAAAGTTATGCTTTCTGAAGTAAAAATTCTTTTAAAGCATCTTAATAATAAAGATTACGAAAATACTAAAAAAACTATAAAAAATTCAAAACATTTATTCCGTGGAGCTACTGGTGTTAGACATGTAGATTTTATTGGATATAAAGATCTTTAAAAGATAGTTCAAAATGAAAATTAATAGCCATAATGAATGGGATAAACTAAGAGAAGTAATTTTAGGTTCAGCCGATAAGCAAGCTGCAGTTTTGACATGGGACAAAAAAGATAAGTTACCAGAAAAAACTTTAATACAAGGCCAAGAACTTTCTAAAGAAGCTTACCCTAAATGGTTACTTGACGAAGTTAACGAAGACTTAGAAGAGGTAAGAAAAATATTTGTAAAATTTGGTGTAAAAGTCTATCGGCCTGAGGTATTTGATATTAATAGAATGTATGTATCCCCGTACGGCTGGAGTTCTACTAGTAACAATATTTATAATATTAGAGATTTACATTTGATTGTTGGGAATAATGTTATTGAAAGCTCTTCTCCTGTTAAAGATAGATACTTTGAAGCTACAGCCCTATATAACGTTTGGTATAAGTATTTCGAGGAAGGTTTTCGTTGGTTGGTTGCTCCAAAGCCTAAATTATCAGGCGATGTATTAACCCCGTATTTTAAAAGTGAAAAAGAAAGAATTTTAACCAATGAGGACAAAGAATATAAAAAACTTACAGATGGAAGACTAGAAACTCTGCATAAATTAACCGAAAGAGAAATTTTATTTGAAGCAGCAAACACTGTGAGAATGGGGCGAGATATTCTTTATTTAATTTCATCTTCAGGAAACGAAATAGGAGCGAGATGGTTACAAGAAGTATTAGGAAAGGATTATAAAGTACACACAACTAGAGATATTTATAGATCAAGTCACATAGACTCAACTATTTTATGTTTAAGGCCTGGATTAGTCTTATTAAATAGCACAAGAGTAAACGAAAAAAATTGTCCTAAAATATTTAAAAACTGGGATAAAATTTGGTTTACTGATGTTGCTCCTATGACAGAGGGAGAAATAAATTATCAAAAAAATTATAGAGATAAAATTACACTACAACTTAAAGACTTAGGTTTCAAAACTAATTTACAAACCATGGGCTCACCCTGGGTAGGCATGAATGTGTTCTCCCTCGACCCAAGTACCTTGTTAGTCGACAAAAGACAAACAAAACTAATTAAAATTTTAGAGTCATATAAGCTGAATCCAGTGCCGATACAATTAAGACATTGCTACACTCACGGTGGAGGAATTCATTGTGCAACTTTAGATACAGTAAGAGACAGTAAACTTGAGAGTTACTGTGACTAATAAAATGATTAATATCATGTATCATCGAATTGGAGGGGGTAAAAATCTTAAAGGTATTACCAAAAAAAAATTTATTAAACAGATTAATTACTTTAAAAAGAAATATGGACTGCCAAATGTAAACTTTACTTTTGATCATGGTACAATAGATCACTACTTTTTTGCAGCCAAGGAACTTGAAAAAATTGGTGCTAAAGGAATATTTTTTATACTTTCATCAATACCTGAAAGTTTAAGAATTCCATCAGAAGATAAGCAACGAAGAATAGAGAGTATCTCAAGAAAAAAACTTGCAAAGAAATTATGTGAACACTTTAAATTTAAATATAATCCCGTTATTGCAAAAAAATATTTAAAAAGGTTTAAATTTTACTCACTTGAAGAAAGATATCTTCGATATTTAAGAAATGAAAAACTTTCGAGAAACCAATATGAAAAGTTTATTGACAAACAATATAAAAAAAAGTTTGGAAGTGACTTAAGATATGTCAAAAAGAATTATATGAGCTGGAAACACATAATTAATCTTAAGAACAGAGGCCACGAAATAGGGTCACATAGTCATAATCACTATGGCGATAGAAAAGATTATGAAAAATCTCTGAAAATCCTTAAAAAAAAAATTAGAAAAAAAATTAACTTTGTTTCTTATCCAAACGGCAATAAAATCATATCTAATAATGATTTGAGATCTCTTGGAATTATTGCAGGTTTTACTACAAATACTAAATTTAATAAAAATAAGTTTTACACACCAAGATTAGATTGTAACCAAATTAAGATTTAAATTTCAAACCTATAAATAAATAGTAATGGGCTTTTTAGACAAAAGAGACAAGGAGGGTAAATTATTAGGTTTTTCTATTTATCCATTACAATATTATATATCGGAAATTTGCTTTGAAAACTTTAAAAAAAGTAGTGTATATAAAATACTTTCAGAAAACCTAAACAAACCTCTGATAGACATATATTTTAAAAAAATTTTTTATGAATCATCTTTACGTCTAGCTTGTCAAATTCTATTAAGTGAAAACTGTAGCACTGAAAGTAAAAAAATTGAAAGCTCATTTCCATTCTTGCGATATATAGAAAGCGATATTCGATTTAAAAATCTATTTTTAAAAAAATCAAAAAATTATATTTCTTTTAAAGAAAATATTAAAAATTTAATTTGGAAAAAAAGCAATTACATCTATTATTTATTTTTTGGCTTCTTGAGCAAATCAAAAAAAAAAGATAAAAAAGTTAAAGTAGCGGTTAATTTCCTTGAGGGCTGCAGTTATGAAAAAAGAAATGATTTTTTTTGGATAAATAATAAAAAGTTTGAAGAAGGTGAAGTAGCTACTTATATAGAACACAATAATAACTTCAAAAAATTTGGCTCTGCAAGAGAGCAAATTAAAAAACTAAATGAAAAAGGAATTAGGATAATTAATTATAAAAGAATAAAATACTTTAAACCAATTAAAATTTTTAGTGATATCTTATCAAAATTAAAAAAAATAAAGGTAAACAACGAAGAAGATAAGTGGATAAAAAATCACTCATTAATTTTAATACCTCGAATACAGTTTTGGTATAATTTTTTTCAAGATGAAAATGTTAAAATACACTTTAATTCTGAAGAGCTTGAGGGTAGCAATATTATTCGTCAAATTGCTTTAAAACTAAATAATGGCTGTTCAATTGGAAAAGTTAAATCTTTACCGACAAATATGTATGGTGATTTTATAGGATTTTATCCTAATGATATTTTTTTTGTTTGGGGTAAAGATAGTGGAGATAGAATTAAAAAAACTTTTAATCCTATTAAAAAAATTTTAATTTCTGGAGATCCATATCCAACTTCAACTTCAAAAAATGATTTAATATTCAAAAAAAAAATTGAATATTTAAAAACTAAAGGAATCAAATTTTTTATAATGCTTTTAGATAGCTCATTTAGCAATAATGAAAAAGCAGACTGGCAATTAATGTACTCTAAAAAAATGGAGAGTTTTCTAATGAAGTTTATAAATTATGCAGATAATAATATTGAAGTTGGCTTAATAGTAAAATCCAAAAGAAAAAATAATTTAAAAACTTTACCTAATGTTTTCTCAAGAATTAAAGAACTAGTAAAACAAAATAAGTGTTTGTTTATCAATGAAAATAACGAAATAAGTTCTCACTATTCTAAACACGCAGATATTACTATTTCTGCAGGTGCATTTATTTCAGGTAGTTTAATTCAATGTGCAATTAACAACAGGAAAAATAGGGCAGTAATGTTTGATGATACTAATATATCAAAATATGAGAAAAAAATTTACGGACAAAGTTTTAATAAATTAATATTTAATAATTTAGATGACCTAATTAAACAAATTGATAATTTAAAAAAGTCAAAAAATTCTAATGATCTCGGTTTGTGGCACGAAATTGAGGACTATGATCCATTTGGTGATGGTAACGGAGGCCAAAGAATAGGTGATTTTGTTAGAGAGTTATTGAACAAATTAAATTCTGGTGGAGAAACTGAAGATTCTATTATTAAATGTATAAATTCTTATAAAAACAAATTTGGAGAAGATAAAGAAATTTATGTCTAAAAAGAAAATACTGATTACTGGTGCTACAGGATTTATAGGATCTCATTTGACAGAATATCTGGTACAAAAAGGATACAATGTAGTTGCATTTGATCGTTATAATCCAAACAATGATCATGGCTGGCTTAAAAATTCTATATACAAAAAAGATTTTGAAATTGTCTTAGGCGATGTTCGCGATTACGACTCGGTTTACAAAGTCATGAAAAAATGTAAGTCGGTTATGCATTTGGCTGCTTTAATTGGAATACCTTATTCTTACGAGTCTCCTTTAGCATATGTAAAAACAAATATTGAGGGAACTTATAATGTATTAGAAGCATCAAAAAATTTAGATTTAGAAAACATAATTATTACATCTACAAGTGAAATTTATGGAACTCCAAAAAAACTTCCAATAAAAGAGGATTTTCCAGTAAATTCACAGTCACCCTATGCAGCTACTAAAGCTGCTGCTGATCAACTTTCATTGAGCTATTATAAATCTTTTGATTTACCAATAAAATTAATAAGACCTTTTAACACATATGGACCAAGACAATCTAATAGAGCAATAATACCTTCAATAATCAATCAATGTTTAAATAATAAATCTAAAGAAATTCATCTAGGAAATATTAAACCAACAAGAGATTTAAATTATGTAGAGGACGTATGTGCAGCGTTCTTAGAGGTATACAAAACAAATAAAATTTTTGGAGAAATTTTAAACGTAGGGAGCAAAACTAATATTTCTATTAAAAAGTTAGCTAATAAAATAATGAAAATATTAAATGTAAATTATAAGATAAAATCTTCAAAATCTAAAATAAGACCAAAAAAAAGTGAGGTAGACAATTTAAAATGTGATAATTCAAAAATAATTAGAATGACTAATTGGTCAAGTAAAATAAATTTAGATCATGGCCTAAAAAAAACAATTGAGTGGTATAAAAAAAATAAAAAATTTTTTAATAATAGTCAGTATTTATAATAAAATATGAAAATTCTTTGCACAGTTTGTATTAGAGCCGGATCAAAAGGTCTAAGAGATAAAAATTTCTTAAAGATAAAAAATAAATATCTTTTTAGCTACACACTAGATGTAGCAAAAAAATCAAAAATATTTAATGACATAATTATTTCTACAGATAGCAAAAAAATTAGAAACTTATCAAAAAAGTTCAATAAAGTTATTTTTATAAAAAGACCAAAAAAACTAGCTACAGATAAAGCAAATAAAATGGACGCAATAAGACACGCATTAAGATATGCAGAAAATTTAAATAAAATTAAGTACGATCTTATTTTTGATTTGGATGCTACATCAGCTTTAAGACAGGTAAAAGATTTAAAAAATGCTCTAAGAATTTTTAAAAAAGAAAATCCAGAAAACCTCTTTTCTGTTAATCACTCTAGACGAAACCCATATTTTAACATTGTGGAAAGGAATGGAAAAACAATAAGAGTAGCAAAAAAATTTAAAAAATTTCCGATAAGAAGACAAGATGCTCCAAAAACATATGATATGAACGCATCAATATATATTTGGAAAAGAAACATTTTACTTAAGTCAGATAATTTATTTAGAAAAAAAACATCAATTTATATTATGGATTTTGAGCGATCAATTGATGTAGATAGTAAATTTGATTTAAGTATGATCAAAAATCTAATAAAAAAAACTATATGAAAAATAAATTAGCATATATCGTAGGTGGCTCTGGTCTAATAGGAAAAGAGGTTGTTAATTTGCTTTTATTGAAGGGTGTAAAAGTCATAAACTTAGATTTAATTGAGAGAAAAAAAGACCAAACAAGCACTTTTAGGAAAGAGATATTTTATAAATTTGATTGCAGTAAAAACAATTTAAAACCTCAAATTTCAAAAATAATAAAAAAATATGGTTCCCCAGATTATTTTATTAATTGTGCTTACCCCAAAACAAAAGATTGGAGTAACAATTCCTTTAAAAATATTAAATTGAAATCAATGTTCGTGAATATAAAGTCACAATTAATTTCAACTTGTTATTTATCAAAGTTGGTCGCAGAAAATAGTTTATTAAAAAAAAAAAGTTGCAGTATTATAATACTTTCCTCAATTTATGGATTAGTTGGTCAAGACTTATCGATTTATAAGAATACTGCTTTAAAAGAAAATATTAGCTATTCTATTTCTAAAGGAGGTTTAATTAGTTTTACTAAACAAATGGCAGCATATTATTCTAAGCATGGTATAAGAATAAACAATGTATGCCCAGGCGGAGTGTTAGACAAAAGTAAACTAAAGCAAAAGAAATACAAAAATTTGGTAAGAAATTATAGTAAAAGGAGCCCTATCAAGCGATTAGCCTATCCTAGAGAAATAGCTAATCCGATAATATTTTTATGTTCAGAGGATTCCTCTTATATCACTGGCTCAAGTTTAATTGTTGATGGCGGATGGACGTCTATTTAAAAAAATTACTTAAATGAATATTGTTATAATTGGTTTTGGCTCTATAGGAAATAGGCATGCAAAAATAATTAAAAAAAATTTTAAGTTTGCTAAATTATTTATTGTTTCAAGAAGAAAAATACATTTTAAAGGAGCAAAACGACTGAAAAATTTAAACGATATTAAAAAAGTTAATCCAAAATATATTATAGTAGCAACTGAAACAAGTAGACATTTTTCTGACCTTGTTTATTTAGAAAAAACTTTTAAAAATCTAGATATTCTTGTTGAAAAACCTTTATTTGATAAATTTAAAAAAATTAAAATTAAAAAAAACAAAGTTTATTTGGGGTATAATTTAAGATTTCACCCTAAAGTCTTATTTTTAAAAGATTATGTGATAAAAAATAAACCTATAGACGTAAAGTTTATTACTAATTCATATTTACCTAATTGGAGGAAAATGAATTATAAATTTAGTTATTCGTCAAAAAAAAATTTGGGTGGTGGAGTGTTGTTAGATTTAAGTCATGAATTAGACTTAGCCAATTGGATATTTGGTTCAATTAAAATCAAATACTGCGTTGTAGAAAAAAAATCAAATTTAAAAGTTTCTGCTGAAGATACATGTAAACTTTTAGGAAAAGTAAAAAAGTCTAATTTTTTTATGGATTTATCTTATTATTCAAAAAACGAAATAAGACAAATATACGTCGATACCAAAAAAAATTCATTATTAATTGATTTGAAAAAAAATAGATTAAAAATTAACAACAAAATAAAAAAAAATAAAGTTAATTCAAACCCTTTAGAAAATACATATTTGGATATACATAAATCAATAATTTTTAAAAAAAAAACGAGTTTTTTATGTTCATTATCAGATGGTCAAAAAATTAACAAATTAATTGATAAAATAAAAAAATATAAGAGATGAGAATAGTTGCAATTATTCCAATTAAAAAAAACTCAAAAAGAGTTAAAGGAAAAAATTTTAAAAAAATTAGAGGGAAACCTTTATACTATTTTTTATTAAAAAAAATAAAAAAATGCAATTTCGACTCGATTTATGTCGATACTGACAGCAAAGAAATAAAAAAGTTTTGTTTTAAAAATAATATTAATTATGTAAAGAGACAACCGAAATTAGCAAAAGATAATGCAAATGGAAACGATTTGTTAAACTATCACGCTAAAATTATTAAAGCTGACATATACTTTCAACTTTTTGTTACAGCTCCATTACTAAGTGTTACATCAATAAATAAATGCATTAATATTATCAAAAAAAATAAAAAATATGACTCAATCATGACAATTAAAAAAATTTACTCCTGGTTTTGGTACAAAAATAAACCTGTAAATTACCAACCTAAAATTTTACCAAGAAGTCAGGACGCTACTCCCATTATACAAGAAACCACCGGACTTTATGGAATAAGAAAAAAATCATTAAAAAAATTAAAATGTAGAATTGGAAAAACACCATATTTATTTGAAGTTCCAGATCAGGAATGCATCGATTTAGATAACAAGAAAGATTTTGAATATCTAGAGTATTATGTCAAAAATAATTTGTATAGCTCAAAGTAAAAAGGAGCTTAAATTTATTTTAAATAAGATAAAATATAGTGATAGATATATTTTTCTTCCTGTAAATTTAGAAACACAGCTGTACTGCATAATAAAAAATTTAAATTATATAAAATTACAAGATATTTTTGATAAAGATTTTCAAAAAAAAGCAATTGAAGCTAATAAGAGCCTATCAAATAATTTAAATTTAAGTGATTTAAAATATGAGTCTGAGAAACAAAATTTTTCTTCATCAATTAGGTTCAAATTAAATTCAATCATATTTTTATTAGAGTCTGTCAGAGGTGTACAAAAAAAGATTGGTATAGATAAAATTTTAATCTCGGGGTGGAATGAGAATGTCGCAGAATATTCTACAGAAAACTATTTTTTGTCAAAGATGGTTTTAGACATTTTCAATGATATAAAAATTGAGTCATTAACAAATATCAAGCCATTAGAAAATAAAAAGAATAATTCATCAGAATATTACATTGAACAAAACATATCATCTTTTAAAGGGACCTATGTCCTTTTGAATAATATAGGTTACAACTTCTTAAGAATAATAACTTTATTATTTTTCAGAAATATAAAGTCAATCGTCCCAATAGATATTACAGATTACAATAATCTTAATTTTTTTAAAAAAATAGTTTTTAAAATACTCGGAATAAACTTTTTAATATTTTACCAAAAAAAATTTGATAATACTAAAAATACTTATTCTGATGCCATTAACTTTGAATATGATAAAAAAGATATTTCCTCTCTTTTTAAAGATTTTATCCGTATTCAAAAAAATTATATTTTTAAATCAAAATCTAAAAATCAAATTTTAGATAAAATATTTGAAAAAGTAAAAATTAAATTTGTGGTATCTAATTTGTCTAGAGATTTCAGCGGTTATATTATAGAAAAAGCCATAGAAAAAAATATTCCAGGCATATTAATACCCCATGGTACACTGAGTGAGTCTTTTGATGAGCATGATAAAATTTATAAAGACATAATTAAAGAAAGTTTAATTATTAATAAAAAAAATGTAATTGTAGCGGCTCAATCGAAAATCACATCAAAAAATCTAAGCAATAATTTAAATAATAAAATAAATGAGATACAAACTGGAAATTTAATTTTTGCAAATAAAAGAAATAGTTTTTTGCCCAAAAAAAATAAAATATTATATGCAGTTACCTTAAAAGAATTTTTCAATATACAATATTATGGATGTGAAATGTTTTATGAATATTTGGAAAATTTAAATTTTCTAAATAATCTTGCAAAAAATATAGATAATGAAATTATTGTTAAACCTCACCCCACAGAGTTTAAATGCCTCGATTATTTAAAGAATAATTACAAAAACTTAAAATTTTCTACAAAAAAAATAAATCAATTGTTGTGCGGATCTTTTGTTTCTGTGTCATTTTCATCGACTGTAATAGAGGATTCATTGCATGCAAAAGTCCCGGTAATTTTGTTCGACAAATGGAGAAGATATAAACATTGTTCTGCTAGTACAGATCCAAAAAAAAAAAATTGCGCTATTTATTATATTAATAATGAGCAAGATTTTAAAAGTTGTTTGCAAACGGTAAAAAGCAGTTCAAATCCTGATTTTAATAATTACATATTTAATACAAAAACTGATATTAAAAAAAATTTAAATAACTTGATTGAAAAAGTTTTATGAAAAATTTAATTAAACATATATTTAATACAATTACACACAATTTATTAAGACTCTTTTCAACATTCAATGCTGGAAGGTATTTAATCGAACTTATACAAAATAATATTATGAATTTAAGAAAAAAAATAGTTCATAATAATATAGAGCTTACATTTTTTACGCCTAATAGGATTTGTTATTACAGAGCAGAAACATTTGCGTCTAAAGAACCAGAGACAATTATTTGGATAGATGAATTTGACGAAAATGATACGTTGTGGGATATAGGTGCAAATATTGGGTTATATACTTGTTATGCAGCAAAGAAAAACATTAATGTATTTAGCTTCGAACCTTCAGTTTTTAATCTGGAGTTGTTAGCTAAAAATATTTACTGTAATAAAGTAGAGGATAAGGTTGTTTTGGTTCCTATAGCCATTTCTAATTCTAACACAATACAAACATTTAATATGTCTTCTATAAAACACGGTGGAGCTATGTCAAGTTTAGGCAAGGATATTTATGATCAAAGCGGTAAATTGTTAGAAAAAATTTTTAAGTATCAATTGACATCTATTAAACCAATTGACTTTTTAAAAGTAATGAACCTAAAAAAACCAAATCATATTAAAATCGATGTTGATGGAATCGAATATATGATACTAAGTGGTCTTGAAGAAATTTTTGATGATGTGAAAAGTATACTCATCGAAGTTGATCGTAATTTTAAGGATAAAATGGTTAAAATTAAAAATCTTCTAGAAAAAAATAATTTTATCTTACAAAAGGATTTTAAAAATAATCTTGAGATAAGCAGTTCACAATTTAATCAAATTTGGATTAAAAAAAATGACTAAAATTACAGTACTAGGAGGAAGTGGATTTCTAGGCTCTCATTTAGCCGATTTTTTATCAAAAAAAGGTTATAGCGTCACTATTTTTGACCTTCACAAATCGAAGTGGAGAAAACGAGGGCAAAAGATGATAATCGGAAATATATTAGATGAAAAAAAACTATCTAAAGCTATAAAAAATTCATCATATGTTTTTAATTTTGCAGCCTTAGCCAATATGGATAATTTACAGGACAAAGCAGAGGAAACAGTAAAGTATAATATTTTAGGAACAGTAAAGGCTCTTAAATTATGTAAAAAATTCAAAGTTAAAAAATTCATTCATGCTAGCACTATTTATGCAAATACTGAAGAGGGTGGATTTTATGGTAAAAGTAAAAAAGCAGCAGAGCACTATGTAGAGGAATACTTCAATTTTTATAAGTTAAAATATACTATTTTAAGATTTGGATCTTTATACGGCGAAAGAGCTAAATACGACAATGGAATTAGACAAATACTCGAAAATATTTATAAAAAAAAATCGGTGATTTATAGGGGCACGAAAAACTCAGTAAGACAATACATTTATATTAAAGATGCTATAACCCTGTGTTACAATGCTATTTCAAAGAAGTATGACAATAAATATCTTAACATTACTGGAAGAAAAAATATTAAAAGTAGTAAGTTGATGAATTGGTTGTCAGAACTTTATGGTATACCTACAAAGAAAATTAGATACTTGGAGAATAAAGGTCATTATGATCGAAAACCAACATTATTTAAGCCAAGGACAGGAAAATATATTTATGCTAAAAAACCGACTTCTTTTGAAAAAAAAATTAAAGAATATGCTAAAACAATCGTAAAAAATGCAATACAAATCAAATAAAATTATTAACAATTTTAGAAAAAAACTTAAAAAAAAATACATTACAAGCGCTTGGATGCAATTATCAAACACTAATTTAACCGAGTTGTTATGTGCTTCATATTTTGATGCTGTCACTTTTGATTTTGAACATGGTGTATTTTCATTTAAAGATCTTCCTGATCTAGTAAGAGTAACAGAACTTTATGATAAAGTATCACTAGTTAGACTTCCAAATAAAAATTTAGAATTTTGTAAACAAGCATTGGATGCTGGTGTAAACGGAATAATTATACCAAACATAAAAAGTTTCAATGAAACAAAAAAAATCATTGATAATTGCTATTTACCTCCTAAAGGTCAAAGAGGCGTTGGATTTTCTAGAGTTAATAAATTTGGAAAAAAATTTGGAAATTATATCAAAAGGACCTTCAAACCAATTATTATTCCGATGATAGAAAATATAGAGGGTGTTAATGATTTAGATATGATTTTACAACTAAAAGAATTAGACGCTATTTTAATTGGACCATATGATTTGTCTGCCTCTTTAAAAATCACAGGAAAATTTAAAAATAAACAATTTAAAAATACATTAAATAAAATTAAGCTGAAATGTAAAAACCATAGAGTTCCCTGCGGTGTTCACATTATCGAGCCTGAGCTTAAAAATTTAAAAAAATTAGTCAAAAATGGATTTAAATTTCTTCCTTATGGAATAGATACTGATATTTTTAATAAATCTTTAACAAAAATATTTAACAAAAAATAACTTTAGTGAAAATAATCGGAATTATACCAGCAAGAATGGGAAGCTCTAGATTTCCAGGCAAACCCTTAAAGCTTATTAAAGGTAAACCCATGATACAAAGAGTCATTGAAAATTGTGAAAAAAGCAAATTACTTTCAGAAGTAATAACGGCTACATGTGATAAAGAAATTTATGATTTTGTTAAATCAAAAAATAAACATGTTGTAATGACTAGCAAAAAACACATACGTGCATCTGACAGAGTATGTGAGGCACTTAAAAAAATTGAGAAAAAAAAACAAAAAAAATTTGATATCGTAGTTATGATACAAGGTGACGAGCCTATGATAAAAGGTAAAATGATAGATAGTGCTGTAAAACCAATGCTCAAAGATAAACGAATTAACGTTGTAAATCTCATGGGCCCAATTAGAAGTAATAGAGATTTATTAAGTGTAAACACGATAAAAGTAATTAGCAATAAAAAAGGAGACGCAATATATTTTTCAAGGAGCCCAATACCTCATCAAAAAAAGTTTAAAAAAAATCAATATTTTAAGCAAATATGTGTGATTCCTTTCAAAAGAAATTTTTTATTTAAATATAGCAAATGGAATGAGACAAAATTAGAAAAAAAGGAGTCAATTGATATGTTAAGAGTTTTAGAAAACAATTTTAATGTAAGACTAGTAAAAACACTTACCATGACCCAAGCTGTTGATGATATAAGCGACTTAAAATTAGTAGAAAAATTGTTATAATGTTTATTAAAAAAAATTTACACTTAAAAAAAATTGAGCGAAAAAGGGTGGCCGAAGGCAGAAACCTTATCAAAGGCTTAAGGTTAGACAGGAATGAAAAGGTTGATTTGTGGCCAAAAGATTTTATAAAAAAAGTTTTAAAAAAAAAACCTCCTAGTTTTTTTAGCACTTATCCAGAGATAACAGGCCTATATAAACAAATCGCTAAATTTGAGAAAGTTAAAGAAGATCAAATCTTAATAACGTCTGGAATAGATGGAAGTATAAAAAATATTTTAAGTTTAATAACTAAACCAAATGAGACTATTTCAGTTTTAAGTCCAACATATGCCATGTATGAAGTTTATTCAAAAATATTTCAACTTAAACTTTTTAAAATAGGTTATAATAAAAATTATGAAATTATAAAAAGTGATTTTGATAAATTTTTTAAATTAAAACCAAAAATTTTATTTTTACCTAATCCTAACCAGCCAATTGAAAATACCTTAAACCTTAAAGATATAGAAAAAATAGCTCTGAAATGTAAAAGAAAAAAATGTTTTTTAGTAGTAGACGAAGCTTATCACCATTTCGGATCTAAATCTGCTGTTCCTTTAATAAAAAAATTTAAAAATATAATTGTTTTGAAAACATTTTCTAAAGCCTTTGGTGTCCCCTCAATAAGAACAGGCTTTACAGTATCAGATAAGAAAAATATGGACATTTTATCCAAAGCGCGTATAGCGCACGAGCTTAGTTCTGTAAGTATTGCAGTCGCAGAGTATCTTTTAAAAAATTATGAAATTGTACAAAAAAATGCCAAAAAAATTCAGATATCAAGGGATCTTTTAAAGAAAGAATTAAAAAAAATAGGTTTAGAAACAAGATCACAATTTGGAAACTATATTTTAATCAAATTTCAAAAATCTATAGAAGCGGAAAAAGTCGTAAAATTCCTAAAAAAAAATTATATATATGTTAAAGGCCCTTATAAGCATCCTTGGCAGAATTTTATTAACATAAGTATCGGACCATATAATGTAATGAAGCCTTTTATCAAAAAGGTAAAGGAAGCTAAAAAAAAGAAATTATTTACATGATAAAAAACATTGTAATAACCGGTGGCTTAGGTTTTATTGGAACTAAATTAATTGAAAAAATAAAAGAAAATTACGCCATAACAATTTTAGATAATTCTAAATATATCAACAAGTTAAAAAATGTTAAATTTTATAAATGTGATTTGACAAATTATAAATCTTTAAAAAAAATTAAGCTTAAAAATATAGATTGTATAATTCACTTGGCAGGACAATCCTCTGGACCTAGATCATTTCATATTCCTGAAAAAGATTTGAATTTAAATCTAATTAGCACAATTAACATCACAAAATTTGCGAAACAAATTAAGACAAATAAGATAATATTTGCCTCAACCTTTACAGTATACGGAGATAGCAAAAAGGAAAAATTATCTGAAATTGAAAAATGTGATCCCAAATCTTTTTATGCAATTTCTAAATATGCCAGTGAAAAATATTTAATTAATTTATGTATAAAACATAAAATAAACTGGAATATACTTCGATTTTTTAATGTTTATGGTCCAGGCCAAGATTTATCAAGAAAAGATCAAGGGATTGTTTCAATATTTTTAGATATCCTAAGAAACAAAAATGATATTAGTGTCAATGGAAGTTTAAAAAGGTTTAGAGATTTAGTCTACATAGATGATGTTATACAAGCTTTAACTTTAATTATTAAAGATAAACAAAATAAAAATCAAATTTACAATGTTGGGACTGGAAAAAAAACATCAATTCAAAAACTTCTAAAAGAAATTTCTAAAATTTATAACAAGCAAAATAAAATTAGAATTAAAGTTTCAAATAAAACTCCCGGTGATATCATGGGTTGTTATGCCAATATAAATAAAATAAAAAAAGATTTAAAATATAAGCCTCGCATAAATCTGAATAAAGGCTTAAAATTATTTAGTGAATGGGCAGAAAAACATTACTATTCCAATTAATTCTAAATGTTTCCAGCAAAAAAGACACAACTAAATTACGTGATTAAAATCACTGAGTTAATGCTTTTGTATTCATATAGAAATAAAAACAAAATAGATTTCAAAAATTTAATAAATAATTATTGTGATATTTATAGAAAAACTAATTTATATAATAAAAACAAATCTTGTTTTAAAGCAAATAAAGAAAAGGTATGGAAAAAAATAATAGATGATTTATACAGATATTCATTTTTTAATAAACAAAAATATTTAAACTTATCTTTAAAAAAACTGAAACCCTTTTTTGTAAAAAGGGTTGAAGAAAAAATAAATTTAACAGAATACAATTTGTCTGCAAAATATGGTTGTTTTAACTATTCGATTATAGAAAAAAAAATTGATTTACACATGCCAGTTTTTCAATTTATAAATCACAAAAATTTTAAAAAAAATTATTCTTACGACGAAAAATTTAAAATGAGAGCTAAAGACCTTTTTAAATTAGTAAAGGATGTAAAAAAAAAATACCCAAGGATAAAAAAAATACAAATGGGATCATGGTTAAATGAATATAAACCATTCAGGTCTTTATTTCCAAAAACATGGAAACCAACAAAAAAAGAGAAAAAAAAGAATAGCATCGCATGGTGGGGTCAATTTGTTAGATCCGATGGAAATATTAATGAAGATCTTTATAAGAAATTTAAAAAAAATCTAAAATTCAAATATGAGGGCAAGTTTTACGAGTGTAACGTAAATGAACTTTATAATTATTTAAAAGCTATAGAACATGGTTGAAATTGAAGAAATTAGAAATCAAATATTAATATTAAAAAAGAATTTTTTTTTAAAACTTGAAAAGTTTAAGTATAAGACAGAAAAAAGCTCATTACTCACTTTTAGGTACTTAATATTTTCAACAAATAATAATTTTGGTAAAAAAAATATTCATCAAGAAATAAAATATATAAACTTTAAAGAACAACTTAAAAATTATTTTTTTCTTAAGAAAATTTAGTTCAATTAAATTCTATGGTGAAAAAAACATAAAAAATTTAAAAAAATTTAAAAAAATTTATTTTTCTTGGTCATCTCTTCAAAATTTTGACTCAAAAGGCAATTATACTGACCCGTATTTCAAAATCACTAATCAGAAAAAAAATGTATTATGGATTTTAATAAATTCTGGTGAAAAGATTCCAAAAAAAATACAAGATAATATTATCATTATTAATCCAGAGAATGAAGGAGTGCTTTTTGGATTTTTCAGAATATTTCAATATTTTTTTTCTTTATTAGTAAGTCATAAATTCAATTTTTACGAAATTATAAATTATATTTCTTACAATTCTTTTTTAGCAAACAAGGTAGAATTATTTTTTCAGAAAAATAAAATTTTCAAAATAATAAAAAAACTCGATATTCCCTTAGAGTCCCAAGTTTTTCAAAATACTATTATTAAAATGGCAAAAAAAGAAAAAGTATATGTTACAGGATTTGATCATACATTAAATCCATTTCCATTTTATAACATGTATAATAAATTATCTCCTAGTGTATTGAACGTTCACAGCGACTGTAGTAAAAAATTCTACGGAAAATATTTAGGATGGCCAAAAAATAAAATTATAAAAAACTCTTCAGTTAGAATTGAAAGAAGAAAAAAAACATTTTTTAATAATAAAATATTTTTACCTATTGGTATTAATAACCCTGAATTTGTCTTTAAAAAAATTGATTATATCTTTGATAATTATCTGGCGAAAGAAAATTTAGGTCCTTTTAAGGTTTGTTTGCATCCAGCAACAATAGGTGAAAAGAAATATAAAAATTTATACGAGAGACTTAGCAACTTACAAAAAAAGTACACAAAAAAATCTAAAAAAAAAAACCAAAAATCCATATCATTGCATATTGGCAATTTATCAACTGTTCTAGAGGCTTTAGAGTCAGGTTCGGAGGTATATCATTTAACGCTTTCAAAAGCTTTTGATTTATTATCTCCAAAATTTTGGTATTCTTTAGATTGCACGGAGATAGAAGAGGATATTTTTAGATATAAGTTGAAAAAATTTGGTCATTGTGTAGCATTTAAAAAAAGAGGGAAATATTTAAATCGTTGATCTATGGGAATTAAAGTTTTATTTTTATATCCAAACACCTACGGCATGAACATGCTTCCACCTGCAATAGCGACTTTTTCTGCTGTTCTAAAAAATGCTGGTCATGAAATCTCAGTTTTTGACACGACATATTATTCAACAGATCATGGAAATAACTCAGACGGAACAAAAGAAGAAGGATTAAATGTTGTGCCATTTTCAAAAGAAATGATTAAAAGGGGCTTAGTTCCCAAAACTACTAAATGGCAAGACGATATTAAAAAACAGATAGATTTATTTAAACCAGATTTAATTGGATTATCATGTACTGAAGACATGTGGGAGCTTGGAGTTAGATTATTAAACGAGATAGAATATTACATTAAAGAAAATAAAACACCCGTTATAGCTGGAGGAGTGTTTCCAACGTTTGCCCCAGATATTTGCATAGAAAACAAATTAATAGATATGGTTTGTGTTGGAGAAGGAGAGAATGCTCTTATAGATCTTTGTAATAATATCGCATCTGGTAAAGATTATTCTGATGTCACTAACTTATGGATAAAAAAAGACGGGAAAGTTATTAAAAAAAATTCTATCACCAAACCAGTTGATATAAATAAAAATCCAATTATTGATACATCAATCTTTGAGGATAAAAGACTTTATAGACCTATGGCCGGTAAAGTGTATAAAATGTTTCCAGTTGAAACTATAAGAGGCTGTCCATTCACATGTACTTTTTGTAATTCTCCTGATCAAGCTAGATTATATAAAGGATTAGGTCATAATTTTTATAGAAAAAAAAATATGGAATTAGTTCATAAAGAATTAAAACACTTCAAAGAAGTACATAAAGTAGAATATATGTACTTTTGGGCCGATACTTTTTTAGGAATGAGTAAAAAAGAGTTAGATGAGTTTTGTGAAATGTATTCAGAGATATCGTTGCCATTTTGGATGCAAACCAGACCAGAAACTATATCAGATTATAACATTTCAAAACTTGCTCAAGTTGGGTTGCATAGAATTTCTTTTGGAGTTGAGCATGGAAACGAGGAATTTAGAGCAAAAATTTTAGACAGAAGGTGGAAAAATAAAGATATTATAGAAAAACTTAAAATTCCAAAAAAATATAATGTTGCATTTAGTGTAAATAATATAACTGGATTTCCAACTGAAACAAAAAAATTAGCATTTGATACCATTGAGCTTAACAGACACATTGATGCAACAAATTCGAATATTTATACATTTATTCCTTTTCATGGAACTCCATTACGTAAAATGTGTGAAGATTTAGGTTTAATAGATCATAAAACAATTACAAAATGTAACACAATGTCTCCACAACTTAACATGCCTCAGTATCCCCCTCATGAAATAGATGAGATACGTAAGTGTTTTACACTTTATGTAAAGTTTCCGAAAAAAAGGTGGAAGGAAATTGAAAGAGCAGAGAAAAATGATAAAGAAGGAAATAGAATTTATAAATTGCTTAAACAAGAGTACTTAGAAACCTACATGCCTAAACCAGATGCTGATCCTCATGGGGGTGCAGAAGATTTCGAAAAAGTTGAAAATCCTTATTGTGATATTCCGGAAATACCTGATGATATAAAAAAAGGTTATGCTGATGAAATGGCATAATAAACAATCTTGACAATTCATATAAGTTTTTGTAGTCATCAAATGTACTGAATAAGTGAGTGGGGAATAATGTGTGAATCATTAACTGTTCCTGCAACGGTAAAACCTAAACGTTAAGTCCGAGCGCCACCCAGTATAGTCCGCTGTCGAATGAAGGCCAGGAAAAGTCTAATTCTACGATTAAAAATTAGCATCGGCATATAGATAAAATTACTTGCTTATACAAAGCAAAACGAAAGGCTAATAGTGAAAAAATTATTAATATTAAATATTTTCTTATTTTTTTTTACAATAATAGAGGCTAATGAATTACCAAATTGTGAGTGGAATAATTCTGATGGTAATCCTTGTTTAACGATTTTTTCAGCTCCAAATACTTCTGATATCTCCGAAGAAAGTTTAGGTAAAATTGTAATTACCAAACAAAAAATGATTAATTCAGGCTATCAAGATGTAAGGAGTGTTCTAGAGAATGTACCTGGTGTAGACGTTTATAGTGATGGTCCGAGAGGTCAGAAAACCTCAGTTTTTATGAGAGGAACTAATTCTAATCACACGTTAGTTCTTTTGAATGGAATTCCAATTAATGATCAAAGTTCACCAAAAGCAATGTTTGATTTCGGATACGATTTTTTACAAGGTTTACAACAAATCGAAATATATAAAGGAGCTAGTGGAGCAATTTTTGGTCCAGCTGCCATCGGTGGAGCTATAAATTTTATTACTGACATAGATTATACGAATTCACTATCATTCGGTGGATCTGATAGCAGGAACAATTCAATTAGCGGCAATTATACCTACATAACTGATAATGGATGGCATCACAATATAAAAGCTGGAAGTTCTCAATCAGAAGAATTGAGTACACAAAATAGTCAATTGGATTTAGATGGATCAAAAAATCTTTCTTTAAATTACAATTCATCAAAATTTTTTGGAGATAATTTAAAATTAAATTTAACAGGATATGCTAGAAAAACAGACAGTGGTTATGACAGCTGGGATGATGAAAATGCA
>MDTA01037568.1_pt1 | contig 23683 bp, 23 predicted proteins | sample 811151 | NCBI WGS metagenome assembly MDTA01 (sample SAMN05326648, study PRJNA326480) | marine metagenome | isolation source: seawater | place: Indian Ocean: South | collected 2010
AAAACTCCTGGTTTTAGAGTTCATTTGCTTCAAGGAACTACTGGTTCCGGAAAAACTTTAGTTTATTTTAATTCAGTTATGGAGAAAGTTAAAAAGGGTTTACAAGCATTGATTTTGCTTCCCGAAATTGGTCTTACTTTTGAATTTGAAAAAAAATTCATAGAATTTTTTGGATTTAATCCAGCTATCTGGCATTCAGGAATTTCAAAAAAAAATAAAAAAATTATATGGAGTGGGTTAGCAAATGGAAAAATAAAAGTAGTAATAGGTGCTCGCTCGTCATTATTTTTACCATTCAAAAACTTAGGTGAAATTGTAGTGGATGAGGAACATGACCAATCTTTTAAACAAGATGAGGGTGTAATTTATAATGCTAGAGATATGGCTATAGCTAGAGCAAAATTCGAAAATATTCCAATCAATTTAATCAGTGCTGTTCCCTCTGTTGAAACATTCCAAAATATCAAAAATAACAAATATTCATATTCGAGATTGATAAAAAGATATAAAAATGCAAGTTTACCAAAGCATGAAGTAATCAATCTTAGAGATCACAAACCTCCCAAAAAAAATTTTATTAGTCCATTGACACAAGAAAAAGTTTTAAACCATCTTAAAAAAGGAGATCAGGTTTTATTTTTTATAAATAGAAGGGGATATTCTCCACATGTTATGTGTAAGAATTGTTTAAAAGTTTTTTCATGTTTAAATTGTTCTATAAACTTAGTCTATCATAAAAGAAAAAATAAATTATATTGTCATTATTGTGGTTTTACATCTAGTCTTGATAGAAGTTGTTCAAAAGATAAAAAATGTGAATTAATTTTTAGTGGTCCTGGAGTTGAAAAAATAAATGAAGAAGTGAATAATTTGTTCCCAAATTATAAGACACAAATATTCTCAAGTGATACTATGAGCAAGAAATCCTCAAGTCTATTATTAGAAAGAATTATAAATAATAAAATTAATATATTAGTTGGCACTCAACTTATTTCAAAAGGATTTCATTTTCCACATCTAAATTGTATTGTGGTTCTGGATATTGATTTATCTTCATATGGACATGATTTAAGAGCCTCAGAAAAAAATCTTCAATTATATCATCAATTATCTGGTAGAGCAGGTCGGGAAGGAAAACCAGCAACTGTTTATTTTCAAACTTACGATTTAAACTCTAAAACTATAAATACCATAACCAATGAAGATCCATTTATTTTTCTTGAAAACGAAATTAAAATTAGAAAGAAATTTAATCTTCCACCATTTGAAAGATTTATTAGTTTAATACTAACATCTCATGACCCAAAAAAATTATATTTGCAGTCAGTTGATATTAAAAATTTTTTGATTAAAAATATTAAAATAAGAGTTTTGGGTCCTGTTGAGGCACCAATATTTAGAATAAAGAAAAAATATAGGTATAGAATTTTATTAAGATCTCCAAAATCAATAAATTTGCAAAAAAAATTGTCAAAATTACTTAAAAATTTTCAGATTCAACCTGGAGTAAAATTAACTGTTGATGTTGATCCAATTACCTTCAATTAATACATTTTTAAATTGAATTTAGACAAATCTGTCGCTTGAAGCCTTAAAATTCTTATGTTATTTAATCACAATTTTATCATAAAAGGAATATTAAGTTGACTGAAATCTCCCCCTCATTATCTGTTAATAATAGTTATTCTCAAGCATTATATGAACTTGTTGAAGAGGAAAAATCAATTGATCAGGTAGAGAAAGAAGCGACCGCAATTTTAAAATTAATTATCGAAAGCACAGAATTTGTAAATTTAATTAAAGATCCTAGAAATACTCAGTCTGAACAAACAAATGCAATAACAGCTATTTGTGAAAGTTATAAATTAAACAATACATTAATAAAGTTTCTAAAATTTTTAATATTGAAGAGACGATTATTTTTTTTAGAAAAAATTTTGAGAGATTTTTTAAATATTTGTTCCTCAAAAAGAGGTGAAATTACTGCAAAATTAACAGCAGCAAAAGAGTTATCAACTTCCGAATTAGATAACATTAAAAATAGCTTAAAAGAAAATTTTGGTTCTAACCTTAAATTAAAATTTAAATATGATCCCAGTTTACTAGGTGGTCTTATTGTACAAGTTGGAAGTATCATGATTGATACTTCGATTAAAAATAAATTACAACAAATTGAAAACAAAATGATAGAGGCATAAATGGAAATTAATCCTTCAGAAGTAACAAAAATATTAAAAGAGCAAATTAGAAAAACAGGAGATAAAGCTGAAGTTTCAGAGGTCGGGCAAGTTCTTTCGGTTGGTGACGGGATTGCACGTATATATGGATTAGATAATGTTCAAGCTGGTGAAATGGTAGAATTTTCTGATAGTTCGAAGGGAATGGCTTTAAACTTGGAGAGTGATAATGTCGGTGTTGTAATATTCGGAGATGATAGAGCCATTAAAGAAGGAGACACTGTAAAAAGAACTGGAGCAATCGTCGATGTACCAGTTGGTAAAGAATTATTAGGTAGAGTTGTTGATGCATTGGGAAATCCTATAGATGGAAAAAGTCCGCTGGATAAATCTCTTAAAAGAAACAGAGTTGAAGTAAAAGCTCCAGGTATTATTCCAAGAAAATCTGTAAGTGAACCTATGCAAACAGGATTAAAAGCGATTGATAGTTTAATACCGGTAGGCAGGGGACAAAGAGAGCTTATAATTGGCGACAGGCAAACAGGAAAAACAGCTGTAGCAATTGATACTATAATCAATCAGAAAAAAATAAATCAGTCAGATGATGAGAGTAAAAAACTTTATTGTATTTATGTAGCCGTGGGACAGAAAAGGTCAACAGTTGCACAAATTGTTAAAACTTTAGAGGATGCTGGCGCAATGGAATATACAACAATCGTATCAGCAACTGCTTCAGACTCTGCACCTTTACAGTTTTTAGCGCCTTATACTGGATGTACAATGGGTGAATATTTTAGAGACAATGGTATGCATGCCTTGATAATTTATGACGATTTATCTAAACAAGCAGTTGCTTACAGACAAATGTCATTACTGTTAAGAAGACCTCCAGGAAGAGAAGCATACCCTGGTGATGTTTTTTATTTACATAGTAGATTATTAGAAAGAGCAGCAAAACTTAATGATGAAAGTGGCGGAGGTTCTTTGACAGCACTACCAATTATAGAAACCCAAGCAGGAGATGTATCTGCATATATACCTACAAACGTTATTTCTATTACAGATGGTCAAATTTTTTTAGGAACTGAAATATTCAATCAGGGAATTAGACCTGCTATCAACGTTGGTTTATCTGTTTCTCGTGTAGGGTCAGCAGCGCAAACAAAAGCAATGAAAAAAGTTGCTGGGTCAATTAAATTAGAATTAGCACAATATAGAGAAATGGCAGCTTTTGCACAATTTGGATCTGATTTAGATGCATCAACGCAACAATTGTTAAACAGAGGTTCAAAACTAACTGAACTTTTAAAACAAAAACAATATTCTCCAATGACAGTAGAAGAACAGGTAATATCAATTTTCTGCGGAGTTAAAGGGTTCTTGGATGATGTTGAACTAAAGGATATTGCAGAATTTGAGAATAAAATTCTTGAAAAATGTAAATCAGAAAATTCTGAAATATTAGAGTCTATAAGAAGTTCTGGCAAACTCGACGACGAAAATGAGAAAAAGCTTTCTGATTTAATCACAAATTTAAAATCTAGTATGAAATAATTATGCCTAGTTTAGATGATTTAAAAAAAAGAATTACCAGTGTTAAGTCCACTCAAAAAATAACAAAAGCTATGAAAATGGTAGCAACCGCAAAATTAAGGAAAGCACAAGAAAATGCAGAGAAAGGCAGACCATATTCAGAAAGAATGAACAATATTATTTTAAATCTTTCAAAAAATATAACTGACAAAGAAAATTCTTCCAAACTTTTAGTTGGAACAGGAAGAGAGGATACCCATCTTTGTATTGTATTAACTGCTGACAGAGGTTTGTGTGGAGGCTTTAATACTAATATAATTAAAAAAGCAAAAAACTATTTTGATAAATTAAGTAAAGAGGGTAAAAAATTTAAAATAATAACTGTAGGAACAAAAGGTTATGATCAATTGAAAAGAAATTACAAAGATAAGATTATTGAAAAAATATCTTTTAAAGATTCAAAAAATATTAATTATTTTGATGCAGAAAAGGTTGGAAGTCTTATTTTAGAAAAATTTGATAAAGAGGAATTCGATATATGTACTATATTTTATAATAAATTCAAAAATGTAATGACTCAAATTCCTCAGCAACAGCAAATCATACCTCTTCAAAGCGAAGATGAAAATGATTCCTCTAATGAGCAGTCTGATGATAGCTATGAGTTTGAACCAGACGAAGATGAGATATTAAGTAATTTATTGCCAAAAAACATTTCTACTCAAATTTTTAAGGCGATGTTAGAAAATTCAGCAAGCGAGCAGGGTTCTAGGATGACAGCAATGGATAATGCAACTAGAAACGCTGGTGAATTAGTTGATAAACTTTCTATTGAATACAATAGAAGTCGACAAGCAGCTATAACAAAAGAGTTAATTGAAATCATATCAGGAGCGGAGAGTTTATAATATGAGCAAAAAAGGATATATAACACAAGTAATCGGGGCAGTGGTTGATGTTAAATTTGATGGAGAACTACCAGAAATCTTGACTGCTTTAGAATGTAATAATGGTGGAACGAGACTAGTCTTAGAAGTTGCACAGCACTTAGGAGAGTCCAGCGCAAGAACAATAGCTATGGATAGCACTGAGGGATTAAAAAGAGGCGATGAAGTAACTGATACAGGAAAACCAATTCAAGTTCCAGTAGGTCCAAAAACACTAGGTAGAATTATAAATGTGATTGGTGAACCAATCGATCAAAAAGGCGAGGTTGAAACTAAAGAAAATTGGCCAATACACAGACAAGCGCCATCATTTAATGATCAATCGACAGAAACTGAAATTCTTGTAACAGGTATTAAAGTAATTGACTTATTGGCACCATACGCAAAAGGCGGAAAAATCGGCTTGTTTGGTGGAGCTGGTGTTGGAAAAACAGTAATCATTATGGAATTAATTAATAACATTGCAAAAGCACATGGCGGTTTTTCAGTTTTTGCTGGTGTTGGTGAAAGAACAAGAGAAGGAAATGATCTATATCATGAAATGATTGAGTCAGGAGTAATTAAACCTGACGGAGATGGTTCGAAAGCAGCACTAGTTTATGGACAAATGAATGAACCTCCCGGAGCTAGAGCTAGAGTGGCCTTGACTGGATTGACTGTTGCTGAATATTTTAGGGATCAAGAAGGACAAGATGTATTGTTTTTTGTTGATAATATATTCAGATTTACCCAAGCGGGATCAGAAGTTTCTGCGTTATTAGGAAGAATACCTTCTGCAGTAGGATATCAGCCAACTTTGGCAACTGACATGGGAAATTTACAAGAGAGAATTACTACTACAAACAAAGGTTCTATAACCTCTGTACAAGCTATTTATGTGCCAGCAGATGATTTAACCGATCCTGCACCCGCAACTTCATTTTCCCATTTGGATGCAACAACTGTTCTATCGAGACAAATCGCAGAACTAGGTATATATCCTGCAGTTGATCCACTGGACTCAACTTCAAGAATACTAGATCCAAGAATTGTAGGTGATGAGCATTATAGAGTAGCTAGAGAGGTCCAAAAAATACTTCAGACCTACAAATCCTTACAAGATATCATTGCAATTTTGGGAATGGATGAGTTATCTGAGGAAGATAAGTTAACTGTGGCTAGGGCGAGAAAAATACAAAGATTTTTATCGCAACCATTTTTTGTTGCAGAGGTTTTTACAGGCTCTCCAGGGAAGCTTGTAGACCTAGAATCTACGATTAAAGGATTTGATGCTATTTGTAAAGGTGAATATGATCATTTACCTGAGGCGGCCTTTTATATGGTAGGGACTATTGAAGAGGCAGTTGAAAAAGCTGAAAAAATGGCAAAAGACGCAGCTGCTTAATGAGTGAAGAGTTTAAAATAGAAATTGTCAATCCAGAGAGTTCTTTTTATGTTAACGAAGGCATAATTGAGGCTGTGGTGCCTGCATACGAGGGAGAAATGGGAATTTTAAAAGATCACATATCAATAATTTCCTTTTTAAAACCAGGTATAATTAAAGTTTTAACTAAAACTGGAGAGGAAAATTTTTATGTAGAGGATGGAATATTAGAATTTAAGAATAACTCTCTGTCAATATTAACTAGTATAATCATGGATTTAAAAAATATTGATAAATCTTTATTAAGTGAAAATCTTAAAAAAGCTGAAAATGAGTTAGAGAATACAGAGTTAAATGATCAAGCTAGATTTTTAATTTCACAAAAAGTGGAAATATTAAAATCAATTAATTAAATAATTTTTCTTAATTCCTCTTGGATTTTTTTATAAACCTCTAGCTTAAAATGGACTACCACATTGGTTAGATCCTTTATATCTATCCACTTCCACTCAAAAAACTCTGGCTTTTTTGTTTTTATGTTTATTTCGTTGTCGTTACCATTGAATCTCATTATATACCATTTCTGGTTTTGACCTTTATATTTACCTTTCCATATAATTCCTAAGAGATAGTCAGGCAATTCATATGAAATATATCCGTCTAATTCCTTTAATAATGAAACATTTTCAATGCTAGTTTCTTCTTTAAGTTCTCTTAAAGCCGCTTCAAAGTAATTTTCTCCTTCATCTACACCACCCTGTGGCATTTGCCAAAAATTTTTAGGATTATCGATTCTTTTTGCTACAAAAATTTGATTGTATTTATTGAGAACTACTATCCCCACACCACTTCGTAGAGGAAGATTTTGAAATTTAGATTTCATTTAACTATTTAAAAGTTTTAATGCAAACTTTAGCTGATTATCTGTTTCAGTATTTATTCTAAATTCTTCAGTTTCTTCTTCCACTTCAAAATCTGGAACAACTCCTACTTCTGAAATAGAGTCTCCAGATGGCAAATAGTATTTTGAGACAGTGAGTCTTATTGCACCATTATTTTTCAAAGGAATTATAGATTGAACAGAACCTTTCCCATATGATCTTTCGCCAATTAAAATAGCTCTTTTGTGATCCTTTAATGCGCCTGCAACTATTTCTGAAGCTGATGCTGAACCATAATTTATTAATACAATCATTGTGCTTCCGTTTAAAATATCTCCCGCTTTAGCAAACCATTTTCTATTTTCTATGCTCTTCCTACTTTTTGTTGAAACAATTTCACCATTTTCAAGAAAATAATCCGAAATTTTAATAGCCTGGGAAAGCAAACCACCAGGATTGTTTCTTAAATCTAAAATATAGTGTTTAATTTTTTTGTCTCTTTTAAACTCATTTATTTTCTGTTTAATTTGATCTCCGCTGTTCTCATTAAAAGATGTAAGCCTAATGTATCCTACATTTTCGTCTTTAATCTCACTTTTTACTGACGTCACTTCAATTATTTCTCTTGTAATAGTAAATTTTAAAGATTTTTTTAAACCTATTCGTCTTACTGTAATTTCTATATCAGAACCAACTGGACCTCTCATAAGTTCTACAGCCTCAGATAATGACTTTCCTTGAACTTGGGTGTCATTTATTTTAATTATGTAGTCTCCAGCTTTAACACCAACTCTGTAAGCTGGCGAATTATCAAGAGGAGATATTACTTTTACTACTCCAGCCTCCATACTAACTTCAATTCCTAACCCTCCAAATTCTCCACTAGTCTCAGTTGCCATGCTTTTAAAAGCCTCTGGAGACATATATGCTGAATATGGATCTAGTGACTGCAAAACGCCATTAATAGCTGCGTCCATTGCATCGTTTTGATTTATTTCCTCTACGTAATCTTTGTTAATTTTATCTAATACTTCACTAAATGTATCAATTTTATCATAAATATCTGAATGAGAATATTTGATAAAAACAGTATTAAAAATTATTAAGGTTAAAATTAATAAATTGTTCTTCATACAATTACCTTTTCTTTAGGTATCAATTCTGACCATATTTTTTCTAGTTCGTAAAATTTTCTTTTTTCAGGATTAAAAATATGAATAATTAAATCGATTCCATCGACCAATTTCCAATCGTTACTGTCTCTTCCTTCTATTTTTGAATCTTTAATGCCTTGACGTTTTAATTCTTCAAGTACTTGTTCGGATAAAGATTGAATATGTCTTGAAGAAGTACCACTCGCAATTATCATAAAGTCAGCTATGGTGGATTTTCCCTCTAAATCTATTGTAATGATATTTGAAGCTTTGTTATTGTCTAAGGTAGTAACTATTATATCTTTTAACTCAGAAAATTTTGCCATTAATTTTTTCAACCATATCAAATATTTCTTAATTTTGAAGATGAAATATTGACTTTATCAAATTTAACAAATTTTAATCTATTTTTACCTAATTTTTTATATGTAACAGATTTCAAAGAACTTGATTTAAAACCCATTCGATCAAAAACTATTATTTGACATTTTTCAGATATTTGCTCCCATTTGAGCCATTTATGAAAACTTATAAGATTATCAGCTCCCATTATTAAATATAAAGATGTATTTTTATTTTTTTTTTTTAAATAATTAATCAAATTTATTGTTCTATTAGATTTAATTTTACTTTCAAAATGTTTTATTTTGATAAAAGAATATTTATTTATAAGTTTTTTTGAAAGAGCTATTCTACTACTTAAATTTAAAGCACTTTTTTTTTTGAAAGGATTTTTTTTAGTAATCGCCCAAATAACTTTATTTAATTTAAATCTTTTTTTTGACTCTAAGGTTATTTTTAAATGACCTAAGTGAGGTGGATCAAACGAACCTCCTAATATACCAAGTTTATTTGTATTAGTTTTATTCAAATTATTTTCTAATCTGTCCTTTGCCTCTTACTTCATATTTGTAAGTTACCAATTGATTTAAACCTACTGGACCTCTAGGGGGAAGCTTATTTGTTGATATACCAACTTCTCCTCCAAATCCAAATTCTCCTCCATCAGCAAATTGTGTAGAGGAATTGTGAATTGCAATTGAGCTTTTAACATTTCTTAAAAAATACTTTGCAGCATTATTGTCTTTAGTGATAATAGCATCTGTATGCATCGTACCATATTTATTTATGTGTCTGACTGCATCTGAAACATTTTTTACAGCTTTCACTGATATTTTTGAGGTCAAATATTCTTTATACCAATCATTTTCATTAGCTATAAATGTTTTCCCTTTATAGAATTTTCTTGTTTTTTTATCAGCGTAAATTTCACAATTTTCTTTTTCTAAAACAGACAAAATTGGATTGATATATTTTCTCAAAACTTTTTCATGAATCAGCAAAGTTTCAGTTGCTCCACAAATACTCGTGTTTCTCATTTTTGCATTTAAAACAATTTCTTGTGCCATTTTTAAATTTGCATTTTTATCAATAAATGTATGGCAGACTCCCTCTAAATGTCCAATGATTGGTATATTTGAGAATTTTTGAACTGTTTTTACTAATCCTTTTCCTCCTCTAGGTATTAAAACATCTATATATTTATTCATTTTGGATAAGATAAATTTAACAACTTTTCTATCTTTAATATTAATAAATTGAACAAAGTTTTCGTTAACTTTAAAAGATTTTAAAGATTTTCTAAATAATTTAGATAAAATTTTGTTACTATTATATGCCTCAGAACCACCTCTTAAAATAACGGTATTTCCAGATTTAAAACATAAACACGATACATCAGCTGTAACATTTGGTCTACTCTCATAAATTATGCCTATTACTCCAATTGGGATTGTTACTTGACTTATATTTAATCCACTTGGGGCTAGCCATTTTTTCAAAATTTTATTAGTAGGATCTTTAATTTTTATAATATTTTTAATCGAGCTCTCAATATTTTTTATTTTTTTTTCGTTAAGCTCAAGCCTTTTAATCATATTTTCTTTTAAATTTTGTCTTATAGCTCTTGATACATCTTTTTTATTTTCAATTAAAATTTTTTTTTTATTGGTTCTAATTAATTTTAAAAAATTCAATAGTATTTTATTTTTAATTTTTTCACTCACCGTTTCGCTTGATGCAGATTTAGCTTTAATACCCATTTTAATTAAATTTTTCATTTTATACCTCTACCATATCATCTTTATGCACTACCTCTGATTTTGATATATATCCTAAAATATCTTTAATTTTATTTGAATGTTCTCCTTGAATTTTTCTAATTTCCTCCGCGCTAAAAGAACTTAAACCTCTTGCAAATTCTTTTAAATTTTTATCCAAAATTTTTACATGATCTCCTTTATAAAATTCACCGCTGACTTTTTTAATTCCAGCTGCCAACAAACTTTTACCTTTCTTTAGTGCAGATACAGCCCCATCATCAATAATAAGATTCCCTTTCGGTGATATAGAACTCACTATCCATTTTTTCCTCGCATGTAATTTTGAAATTTTTGGTAAAAACCATGTACAATTATATTTTTTATCAATGTTTTTTAAAGGTCGTTTTTTAAAACCATTAGCTATTGCCATTACACATCCTGAATTTTGACAAATTTTTGCTGCCTCTAGTTTAGTTTTCATTCCACCAGTTCCGTATTTTCCAGAATTTCTAGTTGCGTATTTTTCTACATCATTATTGATGCTTTTTATTTCATTTATTAATTTTGCAGTTTTAAAAATTTTTGGATCTTTAGAATATAATCCATCTACGTCTGATAATAAAATAAGACAATCGGCACTAGAAATTTGTGCAACTCTTGAAGCTAATCTATCATTATCACCATACTTAATTTCAGAAGTAGCTATACTGTCATTTTCATTAACTATCGGCACATAACCAAGTTTAAATAAATTATCAAATGTTCTTTTCGCATTTATTGCTCTTCTTCTTTGCTCTGTATCTTCCAATGTTAATAATATTTGTGAAATATTAATATTATTCTTACTAAAAATTTTTTTAAAAACATTGATTAATTCAATTTGTCCTATAGATGCAACAGCTTGACTTTTGTCTAATTTAATATTTTTTTTATTTAAATTTAATTTTTTACACCCTAAAGCAATAGCACCAGAACTCACAATAATTATATTCTTTTTCTTATTTAAAAGCTCCTTTACATCTTTGGCAAAATTTTCTAACCAGTTTTGTCTAAAAATTTGTTTTTCACTGACTAATAGAGCCGATCCTAATTTTATTACAATTGTTTTTGAGTTTTTAAGATACATATTTAATAATTTTAGATTTAAATTTTGATATCAATTTTTTATTTAATGTAGATATTACCAAAATATCTTTTTTTAATTTGCTTGTAAATTTTTTTTTCTTTTCATTTATTTCATCTTCTTCAAGAAGATCTACTTTGTTAAAAACAATGATTTCCTCTTTATCGAGCAATTTCTTACTATATTTACCAAGCTCTTTTCTAACTTGCTTATAAGATTTTTCAAGATCAAGCTCATTAATATCTATTAAATGAAGGAGAGTTTTACATCTTTCTATATGTTTTAAAAATTTAATTCCTAAACCTACTCCGCTATGAGCATTCTCAATTAAACCAGGAATGTCTGCGATTGTAACTTCTTTATCATCATATTTTGCTACTCCGAGGTTTGGATTTATTGTAGTGAATTTATAATTTGCTATTTTAGGCTTTGCGCTAGTTATGGAAGCAAGTAAGCTTGATTTACCAGCGTTAGGTAATCCTATTATACCTATATCTGCGATTGTTTTAAGTTGAAGATATATCCAGAAATCTTCTCACATCTTACCTTTGGTAAATTTTCTTGGTGCTCTATTGGTAGATGATTTAAACCTAGTATTACCGAATCCACCTTTACCACCAATAGCGGCAACATATTTATCATTTTCAGTTTTAAAGTCGTATATTAATGTTTTATTATCCTCCTCAAAAACCTGTGTTCCGACTGGTACTTTAAGATACAAATCTTCTCCACCCCGTCCCGTTTGGTTTTTTCCTTTTCCATCTTCACCTCTCTTCGCTTTAAAATGTTGTTGGTACCTATAATCTATTAAAGTATTTAAATTTCTTTCCGAGATTAAAATTATTGAACCACCTTTACCTCCATCACCTCCATCTGGACCACCAAATTCAATAAATTTTTCACGCCTGAAACTAGGTGAACCAGATCCACCGTTTCCAGCTTTAATATAAATTTTAACTTGGTCTAGAAATTTCATACGACGATTTTATTATTTAGATTAATTGGGTTTTACTGAAACAAATGTTCTGTCAGATTTTTTCTTCTTAAAAACAACAGTACCTTTAACCACAGAAAATATAGAGTGGTCTTTTCCCATTTTTACATTCTCACCAGGAAAAATTTTTGTTCCTCTTTGTCGAATGATGATATTACCTGGAAGTACAATTTGGCCACCATATTTTTTCACTCCTAATCTTCTACCGGCACTATCTCTACCGTTTCTAGACGATCCGCCTGCTTTTTTTGTAGCCATAACTTACCTTACTTATTTCCAATCTCTTTTTTTTGATCTTTATTTTTTTCGTTATTCGAAGTCATTTTGTGAGCTTCGGAAAATAATTTACCATCTTTTGAAAAAATTTTCATTATTCTTATCATTGAGTACAGTTGTCTATGTCCGTTTTTCCTTCTAGAGTTTTGTCTTCTTCTTTTTTTAAATATTAATACTGTCTTATTTTTGGAATTTTTTACAAGATTAGCCTCAACTTTTGCTCCCTCTATAACAGGACTTCCTAATTCAATATTCTTATCATCACCATACGCAAGAATATTATTAAAAAGAATTGTTTTTTCGTCTTTTAAGTTTTCAATTCTCTCAATTTTTAATATTTCTCCAGCCTTAACTTTATATTGTTTTCCACCTGTTTGTATCACTGCAAAAGACATTGTTTTATTAAATTTTATAATTGGCAATATAATCCTCGTTAACTTGTAGTCAAGTTGAATAACCTAGAAATTATCCTTTAAATCTCTCAATTTTTTAAAAGTTTCGAGTTTTTCCGTTTTTAAAAAAATATTTGATTGCAATTCATCCTCTAAACTTGTTGGGGTGGTTGGTTGTCCAATATTAAGAAGTTGATTGATTTCTTTAATTTTATTTTTTAATTGAATATTATTAGGATCATTAATTAGGCAAAAGTTAGAATTGTTTTTCGTATACTCATGGCCAAAATAGATCATAGTATCTTTAGAAAATTTTTTTATTATCTTAAGAGAACTGAACATTTGATTATGTGATCCTTCAAAAATTCTACCGCAACCTAAAGAAAAAAGTGTATCACCAGTGAATAAAAAATTGTTTTTGTGAAAATGAAATATTACATGACCTAAAGTATGTCCAGGTGTGTGGTATGTTGTAAATTCAAAATCGTCATTTTCATACAATTCTTTATCATTTAAAAAAGTATCTATTCCTGGAATGTTTTCTTTATCACCAATAAATCCAAAAATATTACAATTAAATTTTTTTTTTAATTCTAAATTCCCACCTACGTGGTCATTATGGTGGTGTGTATTCAGAATATATTTTAAATTAATTTTCTTTTTTTTTATAATATCAATTATTGGAGGTGCTTCACCTGGATCAATAACACATGCATTATTATTTTTTTCATTAATAACGATATAAGAAAAATTATCGGAGAGACAATTGATTGTTAATACTTTCATACTAATTTTCTATTTCAAATATACCTAGCTCTGAAGACAAGTTCTTATAATTCAAATTTTTTTTAGTAATATAAGATACTTCTTTTCCACTTAAAGAAATCGATTTTGTTAATTTTAAATCTCTTTTATTACAAAAATTCACAAAATCCTTAATTGTGCACATATGTAAGTTAGGAGTATTATACCATTCATTAGGTAAATTTTCAGTTACAGGCATTGTTCCTTTAAATAGTAAATCTATTCTTACTTTCCAATGTCCAAAATTTGGAATAGTTACTATTGCCTTTTTTCCAACTCTTAGTAGTTCATACAAAACCTTTTCTGGATTTAAGAATGCTTGAAGTGTTTGACTTAAAATTACATAGCTAAAAGATTTATTTGGAAACTGACCCAGATCTAACTCAGCGTTACCCTCTATAACTGTTAGACCTTTTTCTATACAGGATTGAACATTTTCTTTGGATATCTCTAAACCTCTAATATTATCAGAAATATTATCTAAAATGTATTTCATTAATTCTCCATTACCACAACCCACATCCAATATTTTTGAGTTATTTTCTATTAAAGAAGAGATAATTTTAAATTCTTGTTTCATTAATATTTTTATACGAATTATTTAGAAAATTTTTTATAGCACTTAGAAAATCAGGTACATCCAATAAAAACGAGTCATGCCCTTTATCAGAAGTTATTTCAATAAATCCTACATCTGCTCCAATAGCATTTAAAGCAATAACTATTTCTCTATTTTCATTAGTTGGGTAAAGCCAATCAGATGTGAATGAAATTATAAAAAATTTAGTTTTGCTGTGCTTAAAAGCATCTGAAAGATTACCATTGAATTGCTTTGTTAAATCGAAGTAATCCATTGCTCTTGTAATATATAAATAACTGTTTGCATCGAACCTATCGACAAAAACTGAACCTTGATACCTTAAATAGCTTTCAATTTGAAAATCAGCATCAAAACTAAAGTTTAGAGTATCTCTCTCCTGAAGTTTCCTTCCAAATTTTTCTTGTAATCCTTTTTTCGATAGGTACGTAATATGAGCTGCCATTCTAGCTACTGACAAACCTTTTGATGGAGATTTTCCATTCTCTAAATATTTTCCATTACTCCACTCATTGTCCGCCATAATTGCTTGTCTACCTAGTTCATTTAATGCAATGTTTTGAGCGGAATGACTTGCTGTACACGCAATTGGAATAGCCACCTCAGCTTTATTCGGAAAGTTAGAAATAAACTGTAATACTTGCATGCCGCCCATTGAACCACCTATTACTGCGAATAGTTTTTCTATCTTAAAATAATCCAATAAGAAATTTTGTGCATTAACCATATCATTAATTGTGATAACAGGAAAATTAGAACCATAAGGTTTATTTGTAAGTGGATCAATACTTGAAGGTCCAAAGGATCCCATGCATCCACCGATTACATTTGCACTTATAACAAAAAATTTATTTGTATCTATAGCTTTATTTGGGCCAAGGGCATAATTCCACCAACCTTCTTTATTAGTAATAGGATTTTTACCACAGGGAAATTGGTCTCCCGTTAATGCATGAAAAATTAAAATAGCATTATTTTTTTTTTTATTTAACTTACCGTATGTTTCATAGGCAATTGGAAAATTTGAAATTTCTTTTCCACAATCCAGTTTTAATATGTCTGTAACTATATATTTTTTTAAACTTTCTATATTATTCATAATTTTTTTGTGAATTGTGAGGAAAAAAACTTTTTTAGCGGTTTTTTTATAGCGCTCGCAATTCAGTTAAATCAGCGCAAATAATGTTTACATTATAGGTTTTTATATGTCAAATTTTTAAATAATTTACTTATTTAATTTAATTAATTAATAATTTAATTATAAATACCAAAAATACGAATACATATGAAATTAAGCAAATTTAATAACCTAAAATTTCAGTCTTATAAGCCAGGAAAATATGAAATACCAAATTTAAAAAAAAATAAGTAAAATTGTTAAATTATCTGCAAATGAATCCGCATTGGGCGCCAGCCCTAAAGTGAAAGCTATTTTAAGAAAAGATATCAATACCTCTAAATATCCAGATTACACATCAAAATTATTAAGGAAACAAATAGCAATAAAATTTAAATGTGATTCAAATAAAGTGATTTGTGGATCTGGATCTGATGAAATCATCCAAATGCTTTGTCAATTGATTTTAAACAAAGGTGATCAAGTAATCGTACCAGAATATAGTTTTTTAATGTATAGAATTTACTCATCAATTTCTGGCGCTAAGGTTATATTTTCCAAAGAAAAAAATTATAAAATTTCTGTAGATAATATTATTAGAAATGTAAATAAAAAAACTAAAATTGTTTTTTTAGCTAATCCTAATAATCCTACTGGAACATACCTTTATAAAAAAGAGTTGATTAATTTAAGAAGAAAATTAAGAAAGGATGTTTTATTAGTTATTGATGATGCCTATTTCGAGTATATGAAAGATAAGAAATATGCCTCGGGGCTTAAAATTTTTAAAAATTATAAAAATGTTTTTATATTAAGGACATTTTCAAAAATTCATGGATTAGCAGCTTTAAGAATTGGATGGGGTTATGGTAATAAAAAAATTATTGATGCTTTAAACGTTATTAAACCACCCTTTAATGTAAATGAAATTGCGCAATTGTGTGCAATTGAAGCATTAAAAGACAACAAATTTATCAACAAGTCAATTCAACATAATTTATACTGGAGTAAAAAAATTAAAAAAAAATTAGAAGAATTTGATATTTACACAAATAAAATTAGTGCAAATTTTCTTTTATTAAATTTTGATCAGTGCAAACTATCAGCGTTAAAATTTGAAAAAAAATTGGAAAAAAACGGAATTATACTCAGAGAAATGAATACTTATGGAATTGATAATCATTTAAGATTAACAATTGGAAATACTACAGAAAATAAATTATTTCTTAACACTGTTAAAAAAATATTTAAAAATGTTTAAAAAAATTTTAATAATCGGGTGTGGTTTAATAGGATCTTCGATCCTAAAAAATTCTATAAAAAATAAATTATCAAAAAATATTTATGTATACGAAAAATCAAAAAAAAATATAAAAATAATAAAAAAAATTAGTAGAGGAATAAAGTTTATTAATAATTTAAATAAAGATATAGAGGATATAGATTTTATAATCATTTGTACCCCTATGAGTGAATACAATTCGATATTTTCAAAATTAAATAAATTACTTTTTAAAAATTCAATTATAACTGAAGTGGGATCTACAAAACGTAACTTGATAAAATTTACTAAAAATAAAAATTTAGTTTTAAGTCACCCTATTGCCGGATCAGAAGTAAGCGGACCTGAGTTTGGAAATAAAAATTTATTTTATAACAAATGGTGTATTTTGATTAACAAAGGAAAAAGAAAAAAGATCAAATTAGTAAAGAAATTTTGGCAAAAACTTGGATCTAAAGTTATTTTAATGAATGAAAAAGAGCACGATAAAATTTTTGCAATAACAAGCCACCTACCTCATTTAATCGCATATAATTTGATCAAAACAGCCCAAGATTTTCAAAAAACAGAAAAAAGAAATCTTATCAAATATAGTGCTGGTGGTCTTAGAGACTTTTCTAGAACGGCTGCATCTAATGAGGTAATGTGGCGAGATATATTTTTTAGTAATAAAGATAATATGATTAATACTATAAACAAATTTATTCAAAACCTTAATTTGATTAAGAAAAATATTAAAAATAAAAAAGACAAACAACTTAAAAGGATACTTGTAAATTCAAAAAAAGTTAGAAAACAGATAATTGAGTCAAAGCAAGATGTTTCTAAACCAGATTTTGGGAGAAATATTTAAATAGAAAAAACTTTCTTAACTTTTAAACCAGCTGTTTTTTTTATTATTTTTATAGTCTTTTCTATTGGCATTATGGTAACTTTTTTCAAAGGACCATAAGCATGAATTAGATAATTACTATTTTTGCAAACAGCCACATGTCCCTTCCAATATATTAGATCACCTGTATTAAATTTATAGTTATTTTTTCTTCCTCTCCTGAATTTAATTTGATCAATCGTATCTCGTGGGTAAAATTTATTATTAAATTTGAAATAAATCTGAATTAAAGCAGAACAGTCAATACCCCTAAAAGTTTTTCCACCCCATAGATATTTACAATCTTTAAATAAATTAAAAATTTTTAAATAATTATTAATTTTAAAGTTTATTTTCACAACTTCACTTTTTTTAATCCATTTATTTTTATCAAATCTAAAAAATATTGATTTTGTATCACTAACATTAATCTCACTTGAAAAAGGCAAGCACTCTTTTGTTTTTTTCGTAATTTTTGGTTCTTTAAATATATTTGCTTTTAAAACTTTAACTTTATAATTAGATACTAAATTTCTTGGATATTTATCTTTTTTAATATAACCGATGTATTTATCATACATTGTTTTAATTTTTAAATAGTTTTTCTTTTTTGAAACTATTTTAAATTTTTCTCCATATAAAATTTGAGAGCTTACTTTTGAGAATTTATTTGGCTTTTCAAAAATATTTATAAATGGTTTATTTAAGTAAAAATTATTTTTCACTGATTTGAACTTTTTTTCTAATATACCACAAACAAATTAATGATGGGAGCACCATTAATGATGTAATTATAAAAAAAATTCCCCAATCCCCATTTAACCAATCTACTAGAGCTCCAGATGATGAGGCTAGCATCGTTCTTCCTGCAGTACCAATGGAGGCTAATAATGCATATTGAGTGGCGGTATAAGTCCTATCAACTAATAAAGATATAAAGGCCACAAAAGCCACAGTTGCAAATGCAGCTGTTAAATCGTCTGCAATAACTGCGAATGCAAATAGTATTTCTGACTTTCCAACCCAATACAAAATGGCAAATAGTAAATTCGTTAAGGCCATTAAAATACCAGCTATAAACATTGTTTTTAATGTACCAGCTCTCATAGCGAGTATACCGCCAATTAAAGTAAATATGACAGTTGTTATCCATCCTAATGTTTTTGAATAGATTGCTATTTCACTTTTAGAAAAACCTACCTCTTTGTAAAAAATTATAGACATTCTCCCTAAAAATGCCTCACCAATTTTAAATAGAAATACAAAACCTAAAATACCTATTGCTATTTTAATACCATTTTTTTTAAAAAAACTTGTAATAGGTCCGCCTAAGGTTTCCAATATCCATGCTAAAGTTTCAGCAAAAAAATTATTCGATCCAATTTTATTTTTTAGGGCTTCTTGATTTCTTTTTTGTAATTCTAATCTTTTTAAATTTCTATCTTCGTTAACGAATAAAAGACCAATATTCATTAAAACAACTAACAAAAAAAGTATTAGAAAAGTTAATTGCCAGTAATTATTAATACCCATATTTTGAAATATTTCAGCTGAAGATAAAGAAATTACCCCACCTAACTTGTAGCCAGTCCACCATCCAACCACCGCCATTGCAGCACCTGCAGCCATGGCTTTATTTTCGTTTTCTCCCACCTGTTCAATTCTCAAAGCATCGACTGTTATATCTTGCGTAGATGATGCAATTGCAATTATTAATCCTACAAATATCACAAAAGACAGATTTTCAACTGGTTCCATCAAGCTCCACAGCACAAGACAAATTAGTATTATTAACTGCATTAGAATTATCCAGCTTCGCCTGTGTCCAAACCTTATAGATAAATATGGAATTCTTATCTTATCAATTAGTGGTGCCCATAGATAATTAAATGCATAAACTGCAAATATTAATCCTGCCCAACCAATGGTCGATCTGCTTAATCCTTCCTCTTTTAACCAAAGTGATAAACTGCTACCTATAATTACCCAAGGGAAGCCACTAATAATTCCAAGAAGTAAAATCTTAAGCATTCTAATATCATAGTAATATTTAAAAAATCCCTCATATTTATTTTTTTTAGACATTAATACTTTCTCCAGAACGCAGGTAAAAATAAAACTAGAATTGCGAAAATTTCTAATCTTCCCAGCATCATAGTAAAACTTAAAATCCATTTTGATATATTTGGTAACTGTGAGAAATTTCCATTAGGCCCAATATACTCACCTAAACCAGGACCAACATTGGAGATTGATGTAGCTGCAGCAGAAATGGATGTTACAAAATCTAAGCCATTAATTGACAATAGTGCAGTTACCATGAAAAAAATTAAAATGTACAAATATATAAATGCGATTACTGATGACATAAATTTATCATTTATATTTTGTTTACCATACTTAAGCTTAAATATACCATGGGGGTAAATTATTTTTCTTATTTGATTAGAAAAAAAATAAAAAAGAATTTGAACTCTAAATATTTTAACTCCACATGAGGTTGATCCAGCACAACCTCCTATGAACATAAGTATTAAAAAAAATATTAATGGAAAATTCCCCCACATACTAAAATCTTCAGTCACATATCCTGTACCAGTCAAAATTGAAACTACATTAAAAGTGACTGAAAGAAAGCTTATGTCAGTAAAACTTTTATTTTTCACGACTAGGTAAAAAAACAGTATAAAAGTAGATATTATTAAAATTTTTAAAAAGGATCTTATTTGAATATCTGAAATAAAAACTTTCCTATCACCATTAAGAAATTTTAAATAAATAATAAAAGGAATACTTCCAGATATTATAAATATAATAGAAGTTATTTCTATTAACTCGTTGTTAAAATATCCGATTGACTCGTTATAATTTGAAAAACCGCCAGTTGCAATTGTGGTCATTGAATGAGTAATACTATCGAAAAAACTCATTCCGCACAGTTTATATAAAACCATACAAGTTATGGTCAGAGATAAATATATTAGCATCAATCTGATAGCAATCTCTTTAGTTTTAGGTAATATTTTTTCGTTAGTATCGCTAGATGAAATTTTAAATAGCTGCATACCACCAATATTCATTATAGGCATTAAAGTAATGGCCATTACAATAATACCTATTCCTCCAAGCCACTGGAGCATGGCTCTCCATAAAAGTATACTTTTTGGAGATTCATTTAAATTCTCAATAATAGTCGACCCAGTTGTAGTGATTCCTGACATACTTTCAAAAAAAGCATCAACAACTTTCAAATTTAATTCAGAAAATATAAATGGAAGAGAGCCAAATATAGCAATACTTAGCCAAGATAATGATGTAAGCAAAAAAGCTTGTTGAAGGTTAATCCTCTTATCATGATCCAGGTTTGACAAGTAAAATAGCATTCCAAAAATAATGGATATAATACCTGACCCAATAAAGCCTGCATCTAACTCATCATACATAATTTGTGCAAATATTGGTATTATCATTGATAAACCTAAAATGATTTGCAAAAGACCTAAAGTGAAAAAAACTGTTTTATAATTGGACATTTTGAATGAACATTATTTTATGGTAAATAAATTTCAACTCTATATGAAATAAATAAAAACTAGTTTTTTGAGGAAAATAAAGAAAATTGTGATTAATAAAGCTGATATTGATAAAACAAATGCCTGGCCATTCGTAGAAGCAAAAAAAATATTAAAAGAGAGATCTGAGAGCATAAAAAAAAAAGGTAAAATAATTTTACAAACGGGGTATGGCCCAAGCGGATTGCCACATATAGGAACATTTGGGGAAGTCGCTAGAACATCCATGGTAGTCAATGCATTAAACTGTTTAACAGATGTTCCTAAAGAAATTATAACTTTCTCAGATGATATGGATGGGCTAAGAAAAGTTCCAGAAAATGTTCCTAACCAAGATCTGTTAATTAAAAACCTACATAAACCTTTAACTAAAGTACCCGACCCTTTTGGAAAATATGACAGTTTTGGAGAACATAATAATGAAATGTTAAAAAAATTTTTAAATAAATTTAGTTTTAACTACAAATTCATAAGCTCTACTGATTTATATTCAAACGGTTTCTTTAATAAAAGTCTTAAAATTATTTTAGAAAATTTGGATGAAATTATGAATATAATCTTACCAACTTTAGGTAAAGATAGGCAAAAAACTTATTCTCCATTTTTACCTATTTGCCCAGAAACAGGTATAGTTTTAGAAATACCAATAAAAGAAATAGATAAAAAAAATTTTAAATTAATTTTTGATAATAATGGCAAAGAATTAGAGAAAAGTATTTTAAACGGTAATTGCAAACTACAATGGAAAGTTGATTGGGCAATGCGTTGGTTCGCATTAGATGTAGATTTTGAAATGTATGGAAAAGATTTAATAGAAAGTGCAATTTTATCCACTAAAATAATTAAAGTTCTTGGTAAAAAAAATCCGTCAGGTTTTGCTTATGAACTCTTTTTAGATGAAAATGGAGAAAAAATTTCAAAATCTAAAGGCAATGGAATAACTATAGACGAATGGCTAAATTATGCTTCACCTGAAAGCCTATCAATGTTTATGTATCAAAATCCAAAAAGAGCAAAAAAACTCTATAAAGAAATTGTTTCAAAAGCAGTTGATGAATACTTTGATTTTATGGAAAAAAGCAAAAAACAAAGTCAATTACAAATTTTAATGAACCCTCTTTGGCACGTTCATAATGGCGAAATTCCTTACGAAAATTCGATAATGAATTTTTCAATGTTATTAAATCTTGTAGAGACAAGTAATGCGGACTCAAAAGATTTATTGTGGAAATTCATAAAAAAAAATAAACCAAATATAAACATTAAAGAGCAACCAATATTTGATAAACTTGTAGAGTATGCAATCAAATATTTTAAAGAAGTATCAAAAAAAAATAAAGTTTACAAAAAACCAAATGAGTTCGAAATGAAAGCTTTAAGTGCTTTAGTTGGAGCTTTAGAAAGATGTAATGATAAAATGACGCCAGAAGAAATACAAACAGAGATTTATACTGTAGGTAAAGAAAATGGATATAAAGATAACTTAAGAGATTGGTTTAAGTTAATATATCAAGTGGTTTTTGGAGACGAAAATGGACCAAGAATGGGTTTTTTTATAAGTTTTTTTGGTCTACGAGAAACTAAAGATTTAATAAAAAAAAAAATAAATCATGTTTGATTTTATAAAACCTATCTTATTTAAATTAAGTCCTGAGAAAGCACATTCCCTTGCAATAAAAGTATTAAAACTAAATTATTTAATTAAGCATAAATTTCATAAATCAAATTTATTAGAAACAAATTTTTTTAATAAAAAAATAAAATCTCCTATAGGAGTAGCCGCAGGATTTGACAAAAATGCAGAGGTATATAATTCTCTTTATAATTTAGGTTTTGGATTTGTAGAAGTCGGAACAATTACTCCAAAACCACAGTACGGAAATCCTAAACCAAGAGTATTTAGACTAGAAGAAGATGAAGCATTAATTAATAGACTAGGTTTCAACAACAAGGGTAGTAATGATATTCTTAAGAGAATTAGCAACAACCTACCAAATGAATATTTAGGAATAAATATTGGCCCTAACAAAGATACAAAAAATAAAATATATGACTATTTAGAATGTTATAAAAAGTTTCATAATCTAGGTAATTATATTGCTATAAATATTTCTTCCCCTAATACAGAGAATTTAAGAAATTTTCACAATGAAAATGAATTAATAGATTTATTAACTGCCATTAATGAGGAAAAAAAAAAATTAAAATCAAAAACCCCTTTAGCAATAAAAATTTCTCCAGACATAAAATTTGAGCAAATTGATAGAATTTCTGAAATTTTAATAAATAAAAAAATAGATATCTTGATTGTTTCAAACTCTACCGACAAAAATAGAGAAGTTTTAAAAAATATTAATAAACTTGAAAAGGGAGGTTTATCAGGTAAGCCAATCGAAAAGATATCAAATAATTTAATATCTAAATTTTATAGAACTGTGGGAAAAAAAGTTAAAATAATTGGAGTTGGTGGTGTGAACGATGCAAAAGGGGTTTATGA
>MDTA01215685.1_pt1 | contig 23681 bp, 30 predicted proteins | sample 811151 | NCBI WGS metagenome assembly MDTA01 (sample SAMN05326648, study PRJNA326480) | marine metagenome | isolation source: seawater | place: Indian Ocean: South | collected 2010
AAGTCCATTTCACATTCACAAAGAATTATTTTTGGCGAAATGCCAATATTGATCATTTCAGTAAGCATTTCATACCAACGTCCTTCAATATCTAACTTTACAATGTCAACATCTTTACCATACTGTTCTGATATTTCTGCTAAATTTGTTGTTGTAACCTCAATTTTATTTTTGTATTCGTTTGGCTCGTCTAGCATAAAACATCTGCCAGTGCCATCTTTATCGTAAAATAATTTGGTTTGTCCGGCTACTGTGTCGTAGGCTTTTGCATGATGAGTAATTCTATAACCACCTGAATTTGCACTGTCTACTGTTGCTTGTGACATAGGAGTTGGATCCCACGTCAAAATCATTGCAGTTTTATTGTCTTTTCTACAGTTTAATTCGTATCTTATTTCTCTTGAAACACCAAAATTCCAAAACATTTTGGCCTGTCTTCTAAGAGTGTCAGGGGTGCTGTACTGTTTAAACTTGGTCCAGCCTTTTTTATTTTTTTTTGTATTGCTTGGACACAAAGGAAACATTTTTTCGTAATTTCTGCAACGTTCTGAAATATCCATGAGCAAATATTTATGGGTTAAATATTGATATGAAAATATACGTTGGTCATGACAGCAGAGAAGATATTGCTTACCAAGTGTGTGAACATTCTATTAAAAGAAGAGATCCTTCTGCTGAAGTAATACCTTTGAAACAAAGGCAAATGAGAGAACAAGGACTTTACACACGGCCAGTAGACAAATTAGCTTCAACAGAATTTACATTTACCAGATTTTTTATTCCATATCTTAATGACTTTAAAGGTTGGGCAGTATTTTGCGATTGTGATTTTGTTTGGAGAATACCTAGCCATGAATTAGTAAAATATTGTGACCCAAGTAAAGCTGTTGTGTGTGTTCAACATGATTACAAACCCAAAGAAGGCACAAAAATGGACGGTCAAGTGCAAACAGTTTATCCAAGAAAAAATTGGTCAAGCATGGTGCTATGGAATTGCGAACATCCAAAGAACAAAATATTAACTCCAGAACTTTTAAATGAAAAAGATGCAAAATTTTTACATAGATTCAGTTGGCTGGAAGACAATGAAGTTGGTTCTATGCCGCACGAATACAACTGGTTAGTTGGTTGGTACAAGGAACCTACAGACGGCAAACCAAAAATTTTACACTACACAGAAGGTGGACCATGGTTTGATGGTTATAGAGATTGTGAATATGCTGATGTGTGGAAAAAAGAACTTATAAACTTATTTTCAAACTAATGATTACTGTACTAGATAAATTTGATCCTACTAAACACTACTTTGAACATCCGTATCCTCACGTAATTATAGAAGATGCACTACCTGAAGATGTATATAAAAAATTATACGACAGTTGGCCAGTGCAGGAAATAAAAGATAAACTTGAAATTATTGGTGGACACACTTTTAGATATATGTCTAATGATGTATTGAATAAAAAAATTGTGCCTGTATCTGAAGACTGGGAAAACTTTTTTAAAGCTCATACTTCACAAGAATATTACAGTAAAGTTTTAAATTTGTTTGAAAAACACATTCAACATATAGACTTTTTAAAACAACAAAAAGTTGCTGTGAGAGGTTCAGGAGAAAGCAAAGTTGTTACTGAAACACAATTTGTTATACATAATCCAGTAAAAGAAACAACAAGAACTGATCATTTAGATAATCCTGTTGAAATTTACGCAGGACTTTTGTATATGCGTAAGCCTGAAGACGAAGCAGAAGGTGGAGATTTTGTAATTTATAAATCAGATCCAGTGTTTGAAGTATCAAGACAAAACGGCAGAGAACTTTTAGAAACAACTAAAAGAGAAGTTGTCAAAACAATAAAATACAAACCAAATTGTTTTGTAATGTTTTTGAACACAAATAGAGCTGTGCATGGTGTTACTCCAAGAATAAATTCTCAAACAGAAAGATTAAGCATCAATATAATTGCCGAAGTCACTGATAGAAAATACAAAATGTTTCCTATTAAAAAAGTCTAATGTTAGATGTAAAGCACGTAAACATCAATAAAGAACCAATTCCTCACCTAATAATAAACCATCCTATACCGGTAAATGATTACAATCGTTTATACGAATTATGGAACAAACCTGATCATGAAACATGGAAAACTTTGTGTGAAAAGCACAATGTTAAAATAAATTTTAAAAGCGAACTTAAAGCAAATGCACACAGAAATAAAAATGAATATGTGGGCTATTGGTTTTTCAGAGACAGATCAGATAAGCGACCTATTCATATTAAATTTGGAACCATCAATGTAAAATATGCATCAAATGTACTTTTTATTTGTGATTCAAATTTAAATTTTACAGTAAAAAAACAAGAAGTAGATATGCCAGATATGTTAAATTGTCATGTCTATTTTAATGATCAAAGACAAATTAAAGAATTTTTAACTCTTTAAGAATACTTACAGCAGTACCGTTAACAAATTCTTCAGGTGTAAACTGTTGGTATGCTAGACTTTTAAGCAAAGGCATTGGATCTTCGTATTTTGGATTCTCAACTTTACTAATATCAGTATCGCATATTGGACTTGCAAAACTTTTTGTGTGACAAATAACAGGCACACCTGCACATAAAGATTCAACTGCACTAATACTACAACTGGTTATACAACACCAAGCGTCTTTTAAATCTTCTTGTATAGGCACTTTCGCTACTAACGGTCCGGATGTGTTATTGCCACGTGGCTTGACTCTTATTTTTACACCTCTGTCTGTGTATTTTTCTAGCTCTTTCATTGTTTGCTGTAAAAAATTAGGCTGTTTAATATACTGATTTACTGTTGCAGAACTTGGACAAACTAAAATGTGTTTGCCTTTTTTGTTTCTATCTTTTACTTTTATATTGAATTTTTGTAATCTATCTTCAGGACAGTCATTAATCATACCCACATGAATATTATTTTTTGCTATTCTCCAGTAATGATTATCAGGTTTTAGATTTTTGTTATCAAATCTTCCAAAATACGGAGTGTCAGTAAACCAATAATTAAGTTTTCGATCTTCCAATTGATGCACAAGATTTAAATTATTTCCTGTAAATCCCCAAAACATATATTCATCAAGTGGAGAATTAAACGTTTCGGTAGCAGTGTTATCCAATGTTTTTGTTTCAGTTGTCCATGTTTTCTTTATACCGTTGAACACTTCCCAACATTTACTTTCAGGTTTGTTACTTGGTGCGTAAATTGTTAGCATCAATAAACTCCATAAGTTGGTTTGCCCATAATGTATGTCCTTCTGTGTTTGGATGTGGATCATTTTTTGAACTGATATATCCATTTTCATGAATAAATTCTTGCTGAGAATAATCAATTCTAAAATATCTTTTTTTGTCTATCTGATCGTATAGTATTTTCATATCAGGATTTTTTAAACCAAAATCTTGTTTAAGTGAATTATACATGACATATTCAATTTTGTTAAGCTGAAAAAAGTTTTGTAAATCTAATACGTGTGTGATAATTCTTTTAGCACTCGTCATTTCTATATCGTAACCTTTTTGCTTCATTACAAAACGTAAAGCAGTAGGTTCTTGCACTTTCCAAGTACGCCAGGTTGTTTTAGTCCATGGAAATCTGCCTGCTTTCCAACCATCATTAGTTACATAATCCATTCTTTCAGCACTGCTCCAGCCAATTACTGCAAAAAACTTATCTTTATTTTGTGCAAAAAATAATTTTGTTGTAAAACATATTCTATCATTGCCTCTACCACCTGCCGCAGAGTCAACCAGTGGCACTTGCCAGGCGTCTGCTATAACTTTTGTTGTGTATGTTTCAATGCCATCTTTGGGTCTTGGGCCTAAAAAACTACATCCATTTGAAAATATCTTCATACTTGCCTCATTTGTGCAAACAAACTATCATTAACTGTAAACTGTCCACCGTTAGCATAACAAGTTGTTCTTTCTGTTTTTTTATGATACTCCTCACAATGTTTCTGAAATTTGTGTCTGTCCTTAATTTTAATTAATTTGTTGCGATCATCCTTTAAAATGACCTCTCTGCCCTTTGGATGTTGTTTTGTAAAATGCATATTTTTAATTCTCTCAATATGTCCATTAATATATTTCATAACTCTAGGAGCATAGTTTCTTTTTTCGTTTTCTATTTCTAATGGATGATAATCTACAGTTCTTCTTTGGTGTTTGTGTTCGCTCATTCCTGAATATTTTCTCTGTATCATTAGAAAAAAACAGTCCATCATGTACTGTAATTTTTCATATTCGTATTGATTTTCCTGTGGTTGCCAACAGGCAATAAAAAAATCTGGATGAAGAATATGATAGGCATTCATTATTGATCTTGCTGTCCAGTCATTGTCTGCGTCCGGTAAACTTAGATTGTATACTGCTACTCTGTTTAATCCTAGTCTTTCTTTAATTTCTTTTTGCACCATATGTTTGAGATCAGTTTGTGGCCATTTGTCTTCGCCGTATATACTTGTGCTACCGCTGATCAAAATCTTGAAATCGTACTTGCTATTTTTCTTATTGCAATCTTTGAAATGATCCCATTGCACATATGAATTGACAGTGTAAGGTAATAGTTCAAACTCATCTGTGATAAAATTATCTTTACCAAAAGGTGTTGGTATTATGCCTCTTTTAAAATTATTTGATCCATAACGGTCTGTGAATGAGTCCATGCTGTTATTTAATTAGGTGCTGAAACACACGATAATTACTGTACATGGATTTAACAAAAATTATTGAAAGTAGAAATTGGTTCATATCAAGAGGCGATAAAATTGACGAAGCTGAAAGTTACAATGTTGACTATCATGAAGATCAACCAGAAAGTCATTTTAAATGTCCAGCCACATTTATGACAGAATTTCATAATGTCAAAGCTCATTCCATGCCGTTTTTATTGACTGAAGACAACGAATTAATCAGTGATCATGTCTGGCCTGTACTTTCAAAATTAAAAGCCAAACCTCACAAGCACGGACTTTGGACCATGCCATGGAACCAAAAAAATCGCACTTGGCTTGATGTGAAAGTTCCAGAAGTATCAAAAAATTTTAATGAAGAAAACAGATATGTTTGGCTTCCAATTGATGAAGACAGTGCAGGCAATCCATGGCATATATGGATTGATATGGTATCCAAATTTAGACTGATTGAAAAAAGATATGCTATTGATTGGCGTACTACTGTGGCTATTTTGCCAAACAGAAGTGCATACTTTGATAAAGTTGCAAAGCATTGTTTTCCTAATTTGAAATATTTTGTTATGCCAAAAGGAGCAACTTGGAGATTCAAACACTTATTGGTACCATCAATGAGTAATGCACATGATGGCATCACAAATAGTAACATGGTGCGTTGGCTCAGACAAAAATTTGCTCCAAAAATAAAAACAAAGCCATGGCGTAAATTATGGATAAGTCGTGCAAATGCAGTTGCCAGACACGTCACAAATGAAGATTCATTATTTCTACAACTAAAAGGTTGGGAGTTTGTGCAATTAGAAAAATTACCAGTAGGAGAACAAATGCAGTTGTTTGCAGAAGCAAAATATGTAATAGCACCTCATGGAGCAGGATTAACAAACCTGTTATGGTGTCAACCTAACACCAAAGTGATTGAATTTCAAAGAATAACAATGTTGAGTAAAAAAGTTTATCCTGTACTGGCACACCATCTAGATCTTGACTTTCATACATTTTGTCCTAATATTATTCCAGGTCAACTTTTAGCAAATAGAAGAAAACCAAAAGGAGTAAAAAGACTAAATGATTTATTCATGTTTAACTTCAAGTACGCAACTCTTAAAAAAATGATGAGACTGGCAGGCATTCAAGAATGATAAAAATTGCTGGCATACACACTACAAAACCAAGGACCCAAAGATATGTTGAAGCTTTTGTTAAAGGCACACCAGGAGATTACAAAATATATAATTTTCGAGATTTGAAACAATTACCAGAAGAAACTTTAACCATGTATGGTATATTGGCAGGGTCTGGCGAAATTTATAAATGGTGCCAAAAAGAAAATAGAAATTTTTATTTTATGGATCATGGCTACTTTACAAACGCTCACGACAAACCTCACTGGCTAAGAATAACAAAAAACAAACATTGTCAGAACTTATTAGTAAATGACAAAACTGATAGATATGAAAAATATTTTAAGCGTGAACTCAAACCATGGAACAAAAACGGAAAAAAAATTTTAGTATTGCCACCAACAAACGCAATAGCAAACCATTTTAATGTGAAAGATTGGTTGGACAAAACAATTAAAACACTAAAACAAAACACAGATAGACCTATTGATGTAAGAGAAAAGCCTTACAATCCTACTGTTGCAGTAGACCATGTTGGAGCAACTGTAAAGATTGATAAGCCTACAAATAATCAAGGGCAGATCAAATGGGAGGACTATTACGCCACAGTTTTGTACAATAGTAACACAATGGTTGCCAGCTTAACTAATGGTGTCCCTGTGTTTTGTGATACAGAAAATAGTGCGGCATTACCAATTTCAGAGACAGATTTTACAAAAATTGAAACGCCAAAATACGAAGATAGAATTGCTTTATTTTCAAATTTAGCATATAATAATTTTACAATGGAAGAAATGCAAAACGGTGTTGCATGGAATATTTTAAATGGCAGATAGATTAAAACCAGAACACAAAGAAATAGTAGAAAAGATAAGAAATTTGGAAAAAGAAATTGCTCCAAACAAACACAACTTTAAACAATATAGAAACTATTTTGTTCCACAAAAAATAGTTGAAACTTCAAAAACTGTATTGAGTTTTGGAGTAGGCGGGGACGTTGGCTTTGAAAAAATGATGTTGTGTGATAATCCAGATCTTAGAATTGAACTTTACGATCCAACACCATGGTGTGAAGCTAATATATTTGGAATAACAAGAGCTAGTGGCCGTAAAGAATTAAGAAATATTCAAACTGAACTTTGTGAAAGATATAAAGTGGCAACTTGGAAAGAATGGAACAAAATTATTTCACCAAAATTAAGTTTTACTCCTATTGGTTATGCTCCTACCAATGGCAGAAGAAAATTTTATTTTAAACAAATTTTTAGTAAAGCATCAGGCAAAGCGTTCAAACCTGCACTACACACAAAAAGTTTCAGTGCATTTGATCCAACTGGCACTAAAAACAGCGTTGAAGTAAAGTTTTCAAACTTAGAAACAATTATGAAAGAGCAAAATTTGGAAGAACTTGATATTGTAAAAACTGATATTGAAGGATTTTGTTTTGATTTTGCAAAAGAATTAGTAGAAAAGCAAATAAAATTTAGAGTTTGGGCCACAGAAGTTGAGCTAGGACTCACTGCAAGTTTTGAGCAAAACTTCGAGGAGGTGCGAGAAATGTGTTCAAAATTAGGTAAAGATTACAATGTATTTGTAAACAGAAGAAGATTAAAACCAATGTTAGAACTTGTATTTGTAAACAAAAATGAAAGTTGAAATATTTAGAAGAACAGTAAAAGATAGAAAAAGAGGCAACAGCTATGAGCTCTTGTATCAAATGGCGGAAGGTGTAAAGGCCGCTGGAGATGAGCCTGTAATTGTCAATGAAAATGTAACTGGACCAACTCGAGACAATGAAATGGAACCAACGGCACCTATAGCAGTGATGTTTGGTTACGGTGGCACAAATCAAAGACATCATACAAAAGGCAGAAGATTAGATCTAGTTGAAAGAGCAAAGAAAAAAGGCATACACGTTATCACTTTTGATGGTGGAGTTATGTCTAGCTTTGGCAATGTATCAACATCACCTGATCATCATTTTAGAGTTGCACTAAACACTCCAATGAACAACGGAAATTTTTTATCAGATAATTCTCCACCAGACCGTTGGGAGATGATGAAAAAAATGTGGAACGTTAAGTATGAGGACTGGCGTAAAAGCAATCCAGATGATCCAATTATGTTTGTGCTACAACCTAAAGACAACTGGAGTATGAACGAACTTGATCCCATTGAATGGTTCAAAGGCGTTTATGAAAAACTAAGACCTTTGACAAAAAGAAAATTTTTAGTGCGTCCACATCCAAATCATGTTGCTAATATTGAACAAAGAAAAAATGAATTTCCTGCTGACGTAGAAGTACAAATTGGACAAAAACATTTTATAGGAGATGAGAAAAAGCACTATAGATTTCATTTCCAAACAGCAATAACTAATTGCCATGCTGTTATTACTCACAATTCTACTGCCTCAACTGACTCCTGCATTAGGGGGATTCCAACTTTTTGTACTAGTGATCTTGCAATTTGTTGGCCTGTAGCAAACACCGATCTAAATAAAATAGAATCACCAGAATATCCAGATAGAACACAATGGGTCAATGACCTAGGATACAAGATGTGGAGCATCAAAGAAATAAAAGATGGCACAGTCTATAAACGTTTTAAAGCAAAACTAAAACTGTAATGACATATGTTGTTGATGAAAAATGTATTCTCTGTAAACATACAAGTTGTGTAGAGGTATGTCCTGTTGATTGTTTTTACGAAGGTGAAAATATGTTGGTCATTAATCCTGATGAATGTATTGACTGTGGAGTATGCGAACCTGAATGTCCTGAAGATGCTATTAAACCAGACACTGAACCAGGAATGGACAAGTGGGTAAAAATAAATGGCGAATGGGCAAAACAATGGCAACAGATTACAAAAACAAAAGATCCAATGCCGGGATATGAAAAACATCAAAACGAAGATAACAAATGGGAAAAATATTTTAAAGGAAAATAATGTGCGGAATATACGGAATCACTAGTGTTGACAGAGAGTTTATAAAAAATTATATAGATATTTGTAAACATAGAGGACCTGATGGTTCTGATATCTGGAACGACAACAAAGTAACATTAGGCCATAATTTATTAAGCATTATGGGTGAGCCAAGCAAGGCAAGGCAACCATGGCACACAGACAAAGGCAATGTGCTTGTATACAATGGTGAAATATTCAATTACTATGAACTTTTAAAAAAATACAGTGCATTCCAACCAAAAACTCAATGTGATACAGAACTGTTAGCTTGGGGTTTAGATAACTTTGGAATAAAATTTCTTGAAAGTCTTGACTCAATGCACGGCTTTGCCTACTATGATATTGCAAATCAAAAATTAATATTGAGTAGAGATCATGCAGGAGTGAAGCCTGTATTCTATGCTGAAATAGAAGAAGGTATTGTGTTTGGTTCTGAAATAAAAGGAATGCTAGACAAAGTACCTGGTGCTAGAAAATTAGATAAACTGGCACATAGTACATTTCATTATGCCAGTGTAAGTCCATTAAGAAACACTTTTTTTAACAATATAAAAAAATTATTGCCTGGAGAAACAATAGTGTATGATATTTTTAATAAAAAAATTACCAACACTTACAGAGAATATATTAAATCAACAAGAGATAAAAAATTTGATCCTGTTGAATTTAAACAACAAGTACAAGATGCAGTAAAAAGATGTAGTATTGGAGATAAAAAAATAGGTCTATTTTTAAGTGGCGGTATGGATTCAAGCATGATTTCTGCCGAACTTAAAAATATTAACGGTGAAGTAAATTCTTTTACTAATAATTTTTATCCTGATCCAAATACCAGAGAAGAAGATTACAATTCAGATGCCAAATATGCTGGACATTTAGCCAAAGCGGCTGGCTACAATCACCAAGATGTGCAAATAACTCCAGACATATATCAAGCATATTGGGACAAATCAATTTACAGTCTTGAACAAATTATTAGAAGTCCTAGTACGCCTGCCAACATTTACACAAATGAAGTAATGCGTAAACACAATATAAAGATTACAATGGCTGGTGATCTTGGCGATGAACTGTTATGTGGTTATCCAAGACATAGAAGAGTAGCCGCTGATCAAAAAATTAAAACTTGGAAAGATTTATGTAGATATTTTGTGCTAGGTGGCAAGCCAGCAATTAAAGTAAACAAAAATTTGATACCTAAAGAAGATGTCTTAAACGAATTTATTAAAACATTTTCTGATGTAATGTGGGACGAACAAGACAAGTTAAACAGTTTTTGTCTTTTAGAACTTGTAACAGTGTGTCCAGAAGATTTTTTAAATAGAAATGACAAATTTGGTATGGCCTACAGTATGGAAGGACGGTATCCTTTGGCATCTAAAACTTTTATGCAGTACTGCATGGCCATTCCTTCAACTAAAAAATTTTCAAAGTTTCAATTAAAAAATATGAGTAGACAAGCATATAAAGGTCATCTTCCTGATTATATAATCAATAAAACTAAAACAGGTTGGACAGCACCAATGGCATATTGGATGGAAAGAAATCCTAAACTAAAAGACTTTTATGTTGCCACAACAGGCAAAGAAATGATGCATAAACTTAATCAAAAAGCTGGTAAAAGGGCGTCTGTAGATATGATGTGGGCAACTTGGTTTAAATTGTTTGGGGTCAAAAACTATTAAATAATTTTATGAAAACGTTAAGAGTAATCACTACTTTTCCGCCTAACAGATGGAATGCCTATGCAGAAAGAATGCTGAAAAGCCATATAGAGTTTTGGCCAAGTGATGTAAAAATTACAGCGTATCATGAAGGCCCTACTCCGTCATTAGTGCATGACAAAATTGAATATGTGAATATTGAAGATGCTAATCCAAACCTAGTACGATTTAAAAACAAATACAAAAACGATCCTGTTGCTAATGGAGAATTACAAGAAATACCCAATGGAGTAAGACGAAATCCACTTGCAGGAAAAAATGATAAAGGTAAAGGAAGTTATCTATGGGACGCTGTGAGATTTAGTCATAAAACTTTTGCAGTGGATCATGCAATCAAAAATTATGATGTAGATTATATTCTATGGTTGGATGCTGACACATATACATTTAGGCCAATTACTAAAGAATTTGTAATAAACTTACTGCCACAGGACAAACTTGTAAACTTTTTAGGCAGAGGTCAAAAATATCCAGAGTGCGGTTGGGTGTGTTACAATAGAAGACATCCAAAAATAAAAAAATTTATGGAAACGTGGACAGATTTATATAACAAAGATACTATTTTTAATGAAATGGAATGGCATGACAGCTATTTGTTTTGGCAAATTGTACAAAGAGTGGCTCCACAAGATGGAGTAGATATAGGTAAAGGCGCAGGTGCAAAAGGACATCACGTCTTTATTAATAGTGTGCTTGGCGAGTACATAGACCACATGAAAGGTAAAAGAAAAATAAAAGGAAAAAGTTCTCGTTCTGATTTACGTACTCAACGAAACGAAAAATATTGGCAAAATGTTGAAAACTATAATCCATTTGGCGGTATTAAATTTGATCCTAAACAAGCTCAAGATATAATTTCAAAAGTTGCGAAAGGCAAAACCGGAAATTAAAATTAATGAAAATTAGTGTATTCCCAGCTTACGGAAGTTTGAACTCAAAGCCAGTTTTTGATGCTTTTATTAGTAACTTAAAAGACAAAAAAGAAAATTTTCAAATCAACAAATATGACTTGGATACTGATGTTGCTGTAATTTGGAGTGTGTTATGGCAAGGCAGAATGCGAAGTAATTTGCGTATCTGGAAAGAATTTAAAGCTCTCAACAAGCCTGTTGTAGTTTTAGAAGTAGGCGGAATAAAAAGGAACACTACTTGGAAGATGGCTATCAATGGCATCAATAGAGATGCCGATTTTGCCAATCAAAATGTAAGTCCAGACAGATGGAAAAAATTTAACATAGAATTACAACCATGGAAACACACAGGAAAAAATATTATTATATGTGGACAACATGATAGTAGTGAACAGTGGAAAGATCTACCAAAAATGAATACCTGGTTACTTGAACAAGTGACACAAATAAAAAAAATTACAGATAAAAAAATTATAATTAGGCCACATCCAAGAAATATGATTAGTATAAAAATGGCAGGAGTTGAAACACAAATGCCAAGAAAAGATCCTAATACATATGACGATACAGATTTTGTAAAACAATTACCTAATGCATGGGCCGTAGTAAACCATAGTTCTAATCCAGCTATGCAGGCTGTCTTTAATGGCGTGCCTGTTTTTACATCGCCTTCAAGTTTAAGTTATGATGTTGCAAATAAAAGCTACGACAAAATATTAAATCCTGTAACACCTGACAGAGATGCATGGGCTCATAAACTTGCATACACTGAATGGTGGATTGAAGAAATAAAAGAAGGTAAGCCTTGGGAACGAATTAGAAATAGAATTATGGAGGAATATAAAAATGCCTCTGAATAGTGGACATCTAGAATTAAATCCAAAAGAAATAAAATGGGAAAAATATAAAGGTGAAACGGTAACCACAAAAACAATTTTACGAAAAGGAAAAAGAATTCATGAAACGGAATTTTTTGAAGACAAAGTTAATGCTGTACCCAAAGGCAATGCTTACATTATAGGCAATGGCCCTTCGCGAAAAGATTTTGACCTTACAACACTTAAAGAGTCTGGACAAACATACGGTTGTAATGCACTGTATAGAGATTTTATGCCGGACTTTATATTCAGTGTTGATGCAAAAATGACTACTGAAATGGTCAATGCTAAAGTTGGCAAGCAAACTATTCATTATGCCCCATCACTAGAAGTCAATAGAAAACACGCCAAAGGAATGATACATCTGATACCTAATAATCCACATTTCATATCAGGCAATCAAGCAATATGGACTGCGACTGTGCATGGACATAAAAATATATATTTGATTGGATTTGATTTTCAAGAATATGGCAAAGATCAATTAAACAATATGTATCAGGACACAGAAAATTACGGAGAGAGACACAGCGACACAATCTTTGACGGATGGTTGAGACAGTTCAGGCAAATGATTAAACAAAGACCTTACTGCAATTTTACAGTAGTGCATGATAGCCCACCTCAATATTTAAATTATCTTCAAACAGGAACTGATCTAAAAAATACTTTTTTAATGTCTTACAAAGATTTTAACGAAAAAGTGCTAGGCCGTACTGCTTAAATTTGTCTCTAAATTTATAAAAATTATTATTGTGATTTGAGTAAGGATCTTTAGCAATCTGCATTTGATATAAATGAACCATTTCATGAGCTAAAGTTTCAATAAAGTCTTTCCAAGATTTAAATTTGCAATGTAATTCTATTCTAAAGTATAAAGGCACATGGTAAGGAATTACGTCTTGATTATACGTTCCTCTTCTGCATTTTCTATTGTCCCAATCAACAATGCATCTGCCCCAGTCATGATGTAGTTTACCTATGTGCATATCTGGCTCCACTAATCTACCACCGAAAAGACCCCTGTTAAGGGTTCTAAACCAGCTCTGTGCTACTGGTAAAGTTGGTCTGTACGTCTTTATATGCTCTCTTTTTTTTAAGGCGTTTTTTACCCTAAATTTGAAGGAGCGTTTCATATATTTTATTTTCTTTTTCATAGTGGTTGACAATATTACCAAGTGTGTTATACTCGTAATATACTATTAATTATCAAAATAACGGAGTTTAAAATATTATAACAATATGACGTCAAACAAGCCTAATACAGTCAATCAAGCACTTAAAATACTAGCATATAACGAATGGGCTTGGCAGGAACTTCAAAAGCCAGAGGAAAAAATTAATCCACATCCAAAAGATAGGGCTACTGTTTCATCATTAGCTGAAGCACAATATTCATGGACTGAAAGACAGGGCAAATTAGCTGTTGTTCTTTTAAAAAGATATGCCACAAAATTTTCTGCACATGGAATGGATATCACACACTTAATTAAAAATCCTGTATTTGATGATCCTTTCAGAGTAATCAGTTCAGCAAAAACAATTGAAGTCATTGAGGAAATTGATTCAGACCCTATTATTGAAATGCGTTTTCCTTATAGTAAAAAAATTGTTGACCTCATCAGATGTCTTAAAACACAAACCATACCTGCTAGTTACTTTATCTACGACGGCGAAAACAAAAGTTGGCGTATTACAAAGACAGATGTTACAACTTTTTATTGCACAATGGTTGGTATAAGATACAATTTTGATTTTATTACTCCTTCTTTATTAGACGATTTTGAGGAAATTAAAAAATTAAAACTAACTTACAAAAGACCACACGCAATCCTACAAGATGATAAAATTTTATTAAAAAATGTTCATGAAAATTTACAACAATATTGGGATGAAAACATTGCAGGTAAAAAAACTCTATTACAATTAGATACATTAAAAAATTTAAATGTGGATCAAAGTGGCATCAAAGTAAAAGCCTACTCGGAAGTAGCTCAAAAAATTGCACATAATTGTAATCAAGGATTATGGATAGACAAAAACTCTTACAGTAAAGATCAAGTGCTTTTAGGACTTATGGAACTAGATTGTTTTCCTTTAGTAATGACAGTATCAGGAGATGTTACAAATGATAAAAATGAAATTAAGGATCTAACAGATTGGTTAAAACGTTTTGAGATACAAGGGTTTGATCCTTTGAAACATTTCTTTTGGGGTTTTGATCTTAAAGAACCAAAAATGGTAAAAGACTACAAGGACGATTCACGATGGATGGTTACAGATACAATGAAACTTGATAGATATGAATGGGAACAAGGATTTGAATTAAGTGAGATGTCTAGACATTTTAAAGTTATAGATCACAATACCAAAGTTTGTTTTATCAGAAACAAACTACCACGGACAATGGTTAGGTCTGGTGTTGAAGCAAAGGCCGGCCTTATAACAATTGGCGGTGGTTATTATGCGTCCGGTGGAGAAATAATTCAAAGATATCTTGATAATCTACCAAAAAAGTTGTATTATAGTGATGTTGAACCTGGATTTTACAGACAAACAGGTCGCACTATAAGAAAACTATGAGTTCATGTAAATTAGTAATCAAAGACGAAGTTAATGTAAAGTTTGAAAATTTATCTCTTGAATGGAGAAAAAAACTTTCTAATAAATTCAAATACGAAGTGCCATACGCAAGGCATCTTCCAGCTGTAAGGCTAGGAAGATGGGATGGAAAGATTGCATTTTTTGGTCTTGGCGGAACAACTTATTTGAATCTTGTGGATCAAATATTGCCAATACTTGAACAGGGTGGAGTATATGTAGACTTTGAAGACAGAAGAGAAAAACACGATTTCACATTCAACAAGATAGACAAAAATTTTTTATCACACATCAAATGGCCTGACACACATCCTTGTAAAGGACAGCCAATAGAATTAAGAGATTATCAAGTGGAGACTGTAAACAAATTTATAGAAAATCCACAATGCATACAAGAGATCGCCACTGGTGCAGGTAAGACCATTATTACTGCGGCACTGTGCCAGTTGGTCGAACCTTATGGTAGAACACTAACCATTGTGCCAAACAAAAGCCTTGTTACACAAACTGAAGAAGACTTTTTGGCTTGTAATTTAGACACAGGTGTTTACTATGGAGACAGAAAAGAACTTGGAAGATACAACACAATAGCAACATGGCAGTCGTTAAATGTGCTTGAAAAGAAAAGTAAAGACGAACACACTGCTGATTTTCTTGAAGCAATCAAAGGAATTAATACAGTCATTATTGATGAAGTGCATATGGCAAAAGCAGATGTGCTAAAAAGAATGCTTACAGGTCCATTTGCTCATTGTGGAATACGATGGGGCCTTACAGGCACAGTTCCAAAAGCAGACTATGAATTCATGGGAATAAAATGTTCTATTGGTGAAGTTGTAAACAAAATTGCGGCCAGTACATTGCAAGACAAAGGAGTACTTGCCAACTGTAATGTTAATATTATACAAACTATTGAAACAAAAATGTTTTCAAACTATCAAGAAGAATTAAAGTGGCTAACAACAGATGATAGACGTATGTCTTTTCTTGCACAAACTATAAAAAGTATATCTTCATCAGGTAACACTTTAATACTGGTTGATAGAATATCAGCAGGACAGACACTTAATAAAAAATTGCCAGGATCAGTTTTTATTTCTGGCTCAACTAAAAACCCAGACAGAAAGGAACAGTATGATGAAGTATCTACAGCAACGAATAAAATTATTATTGCCACATATGGAGTTGCCAGTGTTGGCATTAATATTCCTAGGATTTTTAATCTTGTTCTCATAGAGCCAGGTAAGTCCTTTGTAAGAGTAATTCAATCAATAGGACGTGGTATACGTAAAGCCAAAGACAAAGATCATGTAGAAATATGGGACATCACAAGTAGTTGTAAATTTGCAAAAAGACATCTTACACAAAGAAAAAAGTTTTACAAAGAGGCAAATTATCCGTATAATATAGAGAAAATAAATTATGAAAATTCTTTCACTTGATAACGAAACATACAAACTAGAAAAAATACCTGAATGGGTAGATGAAAAAATGCGTTTTGCTGTGTTGGATAATTCAGATCCAACTAATCCAGATTATTTTTATATTCCTTTAATTTTTTTAGAATCTTTTAATGCTCCAGCGGCTGTGTTACAAATAGGTCAATTTAAAGTGCCTATGCCATTAGATTGGAAAATGGTCATAGGAGAAGCAGAACAAGGAGAACTTCACGTGATGCCAATTACAAGTTTGAATGATCGTGGCTTTGATGCGTTTTTATTCAATCCATTGACAGGCGGACATCCTGAATTTCATACAGTTGACATAGTGGACATTTACACTGAAGTGAAATGGTACTTTCCAAAAATTAAATCAGGACAACTGTTGGCAGTGCCTTTACGAGATGGAAAAGATCCACCTTGTGCTTATTTTGTCAAAGATATATCAAGACAATGTGAACAATTAGATTATGGCCAGTGTTTCTAAAAGGAAATTAAACAGCAAAGTAGTCAAAATTAAAGCTCCTGTAATGATGGTACAACAAGGTGATGGTTATGACACGCCTGTTTGGATGGATAGACACTTTTTTCCAAACTTGCTAGATCGAATAAAAAAGTATAAAATAGAAATGACAGGAATAGAATTTAAACACAATGCAGTTAAAATTACATTTAAGGATTACAAACACGCAACAAAATTTAGATTAATATATGAAAAAACCCCGGAAATTTTTTGAACTAAGAAATGGCTTGAAAGCTATTGACTTTAGAAATAAAGACTACTTTGATAGAATAGATGACAAAGAAAGATCTTTGTATTCACCTTATATGTTAATGAGATATGCTTCTAGTGTGACAGGAGATAAGTTTTATCAAGAGCACTATGTTGAAATGATTAATGAATGTGTCAATAAAAATTTATTTGTGTTGTCTGGCAAACACAAAAAATTATGTTGGATCTTAACAGCTATGTGTGGTGGATTGAAACAACAGTTTCATCCATGGATTAAACCAATGAAAAGAGTTCCAAATAAATCATTAAAACAATTACATGAACTATTTCCACAAGCTAAAGAATCCGATCTTGAAACACTGGACAAAATAATTACAGACAGAGAGTTAGAGGAGTTGTTAAGCGATCATGGAATCACAGACTAGTTTTAAATGTACATACTGCAATAAAAGTTTTCAAAGAGAAAGAACTTTACAGGTTCATATGTGTGAACCAAAAAGAAGACATTTGCAAAAAGGTGAGAAATGGGTACAGAATGGCTTTATGGTGTTCTGTAGATTTTATGAAATACATCAAAAAAACACAAAGCCAAAAACTTATGATCAATTTTGTGATAGTTCTTACTACAATGCTTTTGTAAAGTTTGGCAGATACATGATGCACACTGCTCCATTGTATCCGGAAAAATATATTGACTATGTTATACTTTCAAAAGTTAAACTTGATCACTGGAGTAGAGATGATTTGTATGAACAGTATCTGAAGGACACCTTAAAAACTGAACCAGTGGAAATGGCTTTGAGAAGATCAATAGCAACAATGATGGACTGGGCACAAGAACAAAATGTGCAATGGTCTGATTATTTTAGACTAGTAAACACAAGTAGAGCAGTGCAACAGATACAATCAGGACATATGAGTCCATGGCTACTACTAGGTTGTGAAGCTGGCAAAAAAATGTTAAAATCATTTACAGACGAACAATTACAAATGGTTCAAACATATATTGATCCTGAATTTTGGAGCAACAAATTTAGAAATTATCCAGCTGATCAATTGTTTGTACAAGAAACTGCCAAGGAGGCTAGAATTGAGTAAAATAAATTTACAGATAGACGATCATTTAGACATTGAAGTTGGAGACAGTGTGATTGTAATTAAAAGAGATGGTTCAATAGGCAAAGTGATACTGCCAGAAATGAGTAATGAACAACAACAAACCAAAGGTTACAAGCAGATGTTAAAAGTTTTAGATGTGTTAAAGCCAGGAACTAAAAAACAATTTATTGAATACAACAGAGGAAAGTTACACTAATGCCTGATGTAGATATAGATTTTATCAACAGAGATGAAGTGTTAAAATTGTTTGAACACATTCCAGCTACAATTATAAAACAAGACAAAACTGAAAAACATAAAACTGGAGTTTACTTTCATAAGATTCCAAAAAATCCTGTTACTGGTCATGCAAGTTTTGATTATAAGAAAGCAGAAGAAAGAGGCTATTTCAAAATTGATTGTTTGAACGTAAGCATCTACAAAGATATAAAAAGTGAAGAAGAGCTGGTAGCACTTATGATTAAAGAACCAGACTGGCGAATACTAAATGAAAAGTGTTATGTAGATGAACTGTTTCATTTGAACGGACATTTTAAAATTGTACACAAATTACAACCTAAAAGTATAGAACAACTAGCGGCTGTATTGGCTATTATCAGACCAGCTAAAAGATATCTTTTGGACAAAACATGGCCAGAAATTATGAAAGAAGTTTGGGTCAAGCCCACAGACGGAAGTTATTTTTTCAAGAAGTCTCACGCTATTGCTTATGCCCAGGCTGTTGTTGTTCAGATGAATCTCATACTCAAAGGTAAATATACTTTTAGTGTACAATCGGAAACTAAAAAAACTTCGTAAAAAAATCAAACCACAAATAGTAGATCTGCCCTCTGATTATAACTTTGGTGTAGAATTAGTTAAGCAATTAGAACTTGTAAGAAAAACAAAGAAGCCTATCAAATGTAAAGTTGAATCAGACTTTGATCGTGAATGGGTAGAATTATGTATGCCGGAATGGCAAACGATCTGGACTGAAAAAAAAGTTCGTATTAGATGGCACGGTAGGCACCGTGCTTTTTTTTTGACGTATATTAAACAGGACGTCTAACTAATTGAATTGTTCTTCTCTTAATTCTTTTTTTAGCAATATCACTTAATCTTAAACAAGGTCCATGTACAACTTGAATGTCTTTAGTTGCCAATGATATTAAAGTTGAACGAAAGTAAGTCCAGTCACCTTTTAAAAAAATGTTAATTGGTATCTTTCTGTTAGATTCCCACCACCATACTTCACCTAATCTTAGATAATCCATTTTATCTTTTGGACTCATGATTCTACCATAATCATAAAGACTGGTAACTTGGTTATCTTGGTTAGAAATTATACCAACAAATTCTAGTTCACCCTTACGTATGAGTGATAAAAATGGAAATTTCTTCCCTAATGTTTCAAAAACTTCGTTCATGCTATTCAATAAATACTGTTAAATATGCTATATGCAAACAGTATCAAGGTATTTACTAACAAATTTGGTAATAGCCTATATAAATGGTTATCACGGAAGGAATTCAAAAGTGTACGATAGACGCTTAAAATTGTTTAGAGGAGCTTCAAATCCTGTTACTTTCACGTTTAAGAACGAAGATCAAAAAGCTCAGGACGTCACAAGTAAAAGTTTTGAGTTTGCTTTAATTGACACTACCAGCCAAAAAGCTGTTCTTACAAGAACAATGACCACGTTAGATGACGGGTCAACACAGGCATCTAAAGGCACAGCATCAGTTACTATAACGGACGGAGATCTACTTGGACTAGACAGCAAGTTCTACAATTACTCTGTAAGAGAAGTAATAAGTGACGGATCAACTACACATTTTCAAGTAACATATTCAGACACAGCTTACAACGCCGCTGGATCAGTTGAACTGCTAGATGGTAGCTTTCCACAATTTGTTCCAAGTGTTGAAATTAAGTCATTTACTGCACAAAGCACACCAAATAATTACCCATTGAAATATGTAAGCAATGGAACAATACAAGCATTTCCAGGACAAAACAACAACGATGCTTTACACACAATCGCTGTATACACAAATGGATTTTCAGGCACACTAAAAGTTTTGGCTACAATGGACACAACACCTGAAAACACAGACTACTTTACAGTTACCACTATTACAGATTTACCAACAACAGGCGTAAAATATTACACGTTCAATGGTATTTTCCAATTTGTCAAATTTTCATGGGACAACGCAACTAGTAATACTGGTATCATTGACAAAATCTTATATAGACAGTAAAATATAGGGTATGAACCTGATCCAATCGACTATTCTGACATCGTTGCCTGCTGGACGTAAAAAAACTCCATCTGGCTGGATATCATTCAATGCTCCTTGTTGCATACACAATGGTGAATCACAAGATAAGAAAAAACGTGGTGGGATAATGACATCAGCTGATGGCACTGTTTCATATCACTGTTTCAACTGTGGATTCAAAGCAAGTTATGTGATTGGAAGAAAACTTACTCAAAAAATGCGTCTGTTCATGGGCTATATTGGTATAGCAGATGATACAATTAGAAAATTAGCCATCGAAGCTATGAGGCATGAAGCAGGTGACAAACAATATGAAAAGAAAAAATTTATTTCATTTAAGAAAAAAGATTTGCCAAAAAATGCCAAGAGACTAGAATACTGGCTTGAAAATTATAAAACACTTACAGCTACAGAACAAAACAATATTGATAAAATTCTTAACTATGTTGACAGTAGAGGTATGGGTGCAGAATGGTATGATTTTATGTATTCGCCACACAACTATTTTGACATTGATAAAAGACTTTTGATCCCATTTTACTGGCGAGGAGATGTTGTTGGATACACAGGAAGACTATTTGAACCAATAGAAAAAGTAAAATATTTTACAGATGTACAACCTGGATATGTTTTCAATATGGACGCACAGGACTGGTCAAGAAAATTTGTTATAGTTACAGAAGGTCCTTTTGATGCTATTTCCATTTCTGGAGTCAGCATACTAGGATCAGAGGTAAATGATATACAAAGAGAGTTGATAGACGGATTATCGAGACAAGTGATAGTAGTACCAGACAGAGACAAGCCCGGACAAAAACTAATAGATCAAGCAATAGAATTTGGTTGGAGTGTTGCTTTTCCAAAATGGAAAGATGAGGTTGTGGATGTGGCTGATGCTGTGTTAAAATATGGAAGACTTTTTACAATACAATCTATTTTAAAAAGCACTGAATCAAGCAAACTTAAAATAGATTTGAATAGGAAATTATATGGCTGAATATACTTTTGATGTACAAAAACTTTATTTAGAAATGATGCTGGCAGATGCAGAGTCGTATGCTAGAGCACAAAATATATTTGATCCAAATTCATTTGATAGAAAACTTCAACCCATAGCAAAATTTATTAAAGACTATTCAGAAGAATACAAAGTTTTGCCTGAAGTCGAACAAGTAAATGCCAAACACGATATAAAATTAAAAACTGCAAAAGATTTAGATCCTAGTCACTTTTCATGGTTGCTAGATGAATTTGAAACATTTTCCCGTCACAAGGCACTTGAACGTGCAATACTTCAATCAGCTGACTTACTTGAAAAAGGAGATTATGGTCCTGTTGAAGACAAAATAAAAGAAGCAGTCAATATTGGATTGACTCGTGACATGGGTACAGACTACTTTGATGATCCAAAAGGTAGATTGGAGAGACTTAAAAACTCCAATGGACAAGTCAGTACAGGTTGGCCAAATCTTGATAAGAAGCTGTTCGGTGGATTTAACCGAGGTGAACTAAACATTTTTGCAGGCGGATCAGGTGCAGGTAAAAGTTTGTTCTTACAGAATCTTGCAGTAAATTGGGCAACCGCTGGCTTGAATACAGTCTACATTAGTTTTGAATTAAGTGAATCGCTAGTTGCTATGAGAATGGATGCTATGTTTACAAACATACCAACAAGAAAAGTGTTTCCAGAAATTGAAAATGTTGAAATGAAAGTAAAAATGATGGCTAAGAAAGCTGGCTTCTTACAAATAAAATATTTGCCAAGTGGTGGTACTGTGTTAGATATAAAATCATATATTAAAGAATTAGAACTAAAAAATAAAAAGAAAGTTGATTGTGTTCTTATTGACTATTTGGATTTAATGATGCCAAAATCAAAAAGAATATCTCCAGCAGACTTGTTTATAAAAGACAAATATGTTTCAGAAGAATTAAGAAATTTAGCAACAGAAAAAAATATTTTAATGGGTACTGCATCACAGTTGAACAGAGCATCTGTAGAAGAGATTGAATTTGATCATTCGCATATTGCAGGCGGACTATCTAAAGTGCAGACAGCTGACAACGTGTTTGGTATATTCACTTCGAGAGCTATGAAGGAACGTGGCAGATATCAATTGCAACTTATGAAGACTAGATCATCAAGCGGTGTTGGTATGAAAATTGACTTGGAGTTTGATATTGATACATTAAGAATCAGAGACTTGGCAGAAGATCAGGAGTATCAACAATTTAAAAAACAAACATCAACAATTTATGATTCACTAAAACAAAAAAGCAAAGTAACTTCAGGAAAGCCTAGTGAGCCTGACCCTACAAAAGGCGATACTGTTGGTAAAGTAAAAGCCACAGTTGAAGGAGGCAAACTAAGACAGTTATTAAATGAATTGCACTCCGATGAAGAACAGTAACGAAATACAATATCTCTACGAAAAGTTAAGTGCTAGATACACAAAATATTCTAATCGTAAACCTAAAGCAAAAATTTATTCAAGAGCATACACAAGTTTAATAGGCGTAATGCTGTCTGCACAAAGTCAAGACAAACGAACAGCAGTTGCTTGTAGGCAATTATTTGCTTTAGCTGACACTCCTGAGGAAATGATTAAATTGACAAAAGAAGATGTTATTGAAGCAATCAAACCAGCTGGATTGTACAATGCAAAAAGTAAAAATATTCTAGCCACTAGTAAAATGTTATTGGAAAAATTTAATGGTAGAGTGCCACAGACACAAGAAGAATTAATGACTCTTCCGGGAGTAGGAAGAAAAAGTTCTGATATTGTTATGAGATTTGTTTGGGGACAACCTAATATTGCAGTTGATACTCATGTCTTTAGATTGTTATGGCGATTGGGTTGGGCTGATAGTCTAGACGAGGGCAAAGCTAGTATCACAGTCAATAAAACAACACCAGACAAATTTAAGTACGGAGCTCATATGTGGCTTATCACTCATGCAAAATCAGTTTGTAAATCACACTCTCCTGGCTGTGACGACTGTGTGATTGATGCAGTGTGCGACAAAAGAGATATAAAGATTCCAAAAAGTAAATTAAGAATTAACCAAAAAACTCCTATATAATTCTAAAAGTGATAACTATTATTGCTCAAGGCAATAACAGGCAAACATAGGCATGAAAGACAAAGAACTAAACGATATAACTAGGCTGTACGATAGATTTATTAGGCAATG
>MDTA01031411.1_pt1 | contig 23676 bp, 24 predicted proteins | sample 811151 | NCBI WGS metagenome assembly MDTA01 (sample SAMN05326648, study PRJNA326480) | marine metagenome | isolation source: seawater | place: Indian Ocean: South | collected 2010
ATGAGAAAGATTTTTTCTTAGCTTTTAAATCAAGTATGTATAGAAATTTAAGTGACACATATAATGATAAATACGAGTTTATTTTACCTGATATCAATTTTAATAAAAATCTATACAACGAAAATTTTGGTAATGGAAATTTAAACTCAAATTTTAAAGTAAGAAATTATGATACAAATAAAACTGAAAAATTTTTTATAAACGACTTTGACTGGGAGTACGATAAATCTTTTACAAAATTACCCTATGATGGAAAAGTTCTTTTAAACCTTAAAAATGTTAATTATGAAATCAATAATGTTGAAAAATTTAAAAAAGATACTACAAGTGAAATATTCGGTTCATTGGGTTATTTAGCTAATCTCAATTTAATCAAGGAACAAGCAAATGGAACTGACCATCTTTTAAAACCAAAAATTTTGTTGAGATATTCTCCAAATCACATGAGAAAAGAAACAGGTGATTATAGCCTTTACAGAGAAAATATATTTTCACTGAATAGGTTGAACTCCTCATCAAATTATGAAAGTGGAAGTAATTTGACATATGGATTTGATTACGAAATGGATGGTGAAAGTCATATAAATTTCTCTATAGGTCAAATTATCAACGAAAAGAAAAATAATAGAAATATGCCAGACTCATCAAGTTTGGACAAAAGATTTTCAGATATTATTGGTAACTTTGGGTTCTCTAAGGATAATTTTAACTTCAACTATAATTATTCATTAGATCAAAATTTTAATGAAATGAATTATAATGAAGCGACTGCAAAGTATTCTTTGAGTAACATCAAGTTTAATCTAAATTATTTAGAAGAAGACAAAGTAGACAATCAGAAAGAATATTTCAAATCATCTATTGAATTTAAAAAAGGTGAAAACGGTTTATTATCATTTAATAATAAAAGAAATATGATAACTAATTCGTCAGAATATTATAATTTAAGTTACGAGTATATTAATGATTGTTTAAGAGCCGGATTAGTTTACAGACGAGAGTTTTATAACGACTCAGAACTCGAACCAGAAAATTCCTTAATGTTTAAAATAACACTAAGTCCGTTTGGAGAAATTGCTTCACCTAAGTTTTAATATGAAATTATTTAAAATTTTATTAGTAAACACATACATTATTTTTTTCACACTCAGTGCCTCCCTAGCGGCTAAAAATACAAAAATATTAGTAAAGGTTGGAAATGAAATAATTACAAATTTTGAATTAGAAAATAAAATTAAAACTACGCTTTTATTAGCAGGAGAGGAATTGAATCAAAAAAATATTAATTCTGTTAAAAATAGATCTGTTAATTCATTAATAAATTTAAAGCTAAAAGTGGAGGAGATAAATCGTTACAACTTTAAAGAGGGCGACAACGATTTAAGAATTAAAAATCATCTCAAAAAAATTGCCTCTAGATTTAACGTTCAGACTGCAGACCTAAGAAACATTTTTTTAGTGAATCAGGTAGACTATGATCAGTATTTAAGTGAACTAAAAACTGAATTTATTTGGCAAAATTTAATTTTTAAAATTTATTCAAGTAAAATTTCTTTAGACGAAAATCAAATTTTAAATGAGCTCAATAATATTATTAAGAACACTGAAGAAATTAATGAATTTAATTTAGCTGAAATTGAAATTAAAATACCTGAAAAAAAAGATAAAGAAAAAATTCTAAATGAGGTTATAAATCATATTGAAAAATTCGGTTTCGAAAATGCTGCTACAAAATATAGTGTATCCAGTTCATCGTTGAACGGTGGAGATTTAGGTTGGATAAGTTATGGCGGACTCTCAGAAAAAATAAAAAATGTGACCAAATCTTTAAAAATTGGAAATTATGATAAAATTGAAATTAACCTTGATACTGTTATTTTTTTAAAATTAAAAAATAAAAGGAGTGTATCTACAAAAGATAAAATTAATATAGATCAACTAAAAAATTCCCTGATAAATAAGCAAAGAAATGATCTTTTGACAATGTACTCTAACAATCATATTTCAAAGAAAAAGAATAATACATTGATAGAATTCAAATGATTAAAAAAATATTAATAGTAGCTGGTGACCCAAACAGTATTAATTCAGAAATTATTTTCAAGTGTTGGAAAAGAATTAATGACAAATATAAAAAAAACATATTTGTCATTGGAAATTATAAGTTATTGTTAGAGCAATCAAAAAAACTTAAGATTAAAGTTAAGTTAAACGAGGTATTTAATTTAAAGTCGAAATTGGATAAAAAACAAATTTCAATTATAAATTTCCCGTTAAGTTATAAAAATTGCTTTAAAGTGTCTAAATTTAATTCTTCAAAATATGTAATTGGATGTTTGAATCTTGCACATAGATTTTGTATAGAAAAAAAATTCAATGGTTTTATTAATTGTGCTATCGACAAGAACTTGATTTCAGGTAATAAAATGTCAGGTGTAACAGAATTTATAGCAAAAAAATCGAAGATTAAAAAAGATACCGAGGTAATGATGTTACATAACAATAAATTATCAGTAGTTCCAGTCACTACACACATAAAAATCAAAGAGATATCAAAAAAAATAAAAAAAAATTTAATAATTAAGAAACTTAAAACTTTAAACTCTTTTTATAAAAAAATATTTAAAACAAAACCTAAAATTGCTGTATTAGGTTTAAACCCTCATAATTGTGAATTAATGAGAAAATCTGAGGAAATTAAAGAGATAATTCCAGCTATAAAAGTTTTAAATAAAGAAATGAGATTAAGTGGACCATTTGCTGCTGATAGTTTTTTTAATAAGGACTTTAAAAAGTATGATGTTATTGTTGGTATGTATCATGATCAAGTATTAATTCCTTTTAAAAATTTTTTTAAGTATGACGCTATTAATATAACTCTCGGATTAAGATACATAAGAGTATCACCAGATCATGGTACAGCTAAAAATTTAATTAAAAAAAATAAAGCGAATCCAGAAAGTTTACTAAATTGTATTTATTTCCTAAATAAATTTGAGTTATGATTTTACCTAAAAAATCTTTGGGTCAAAACTTTCTCATAGATCCAAATATTACGGAGAAGATTTTAAAAATAACAAATATTGAAAATAAAAATATTATCGAAATAGGCCCAGGAAGAGGTGCGCTTACAGAGGCAATTTTAAAAAAAAAACCTAAATCTCTTTTAATGATAGAAAAGGATAAAATTCTTGCCAATAAATTAAAAATTAAACTGAAAAACTTCAATAATGTTAAAGTGATAAATAAAGATATATTAGATATTAAGATTGAGAAAATTATAAAAAGTAAATCAGTTATACTAGGTAATTTACCATATAATATTTCTTCAAAAATTTTGATAAATTTTATCAAACTTGAAAAATGGCCTCCAAAGTTCTCTGAAATAATTTTTATGTTTCAAAAAGAAGTTGCTGAAAAAATAATCGGAAAATCATATGGTAGATTATCTATAATAACCAATTATAAGTTAAATTGTGAAAAGAAATTTGAAGTATCTCCTAATTGTTTTTATCCTAGACCAAAAGTTATATCATCAGTTATTCATTTTACACCCAAAAAAAACGTATTTTTCAAAATAAAGAATTTAGAAAATTTAGAGAAATTAACTAATATTTTTTTTTCAAAAAAAAGGAAAATGATTAAAAAAAATTTGCATAAAGTTCTTAGCGTAGATCAAATTAAAAAGCTTAAAGATTTAAATCTTAGTCTAAGGCCGGCTGATTTAAAGCCAGAAACATATTACAAAATTGTGGAATTGATTGAGTCTAAATAGTTTTTCTTATGTGATAAAATAATTTTCTCTATCTGCTGAAAACAATTTTCTAAGTTCTTATTAATTACTACATAATCATAATCTTTCCAATGTTTTCTATCTTCTTCAAATGACTTTAATCTCTTGTTCACTTCTTCTTTGCTGTCTTGATTTCTTTTTAAAAGTCTTTTTTTTAGTTCATCTTTACTTGTTACAGTTATATAGATCTTTATTAAATTCAATTTTTCGTAATTTGATAGTTGTTTATTTCCTTGCCAATCAATATCAAAAATAATGTCGTTTGTTTTAATTAATTTATCTACTATTTCTTTAGAAGTGCCATAATAATTATCATATATATTAGCATATTCGTAAAGTTGTTTTTCTTTAATCATTTGTTCAAAAATTTTTTTGGAAACAAAATTGTAGTCAACTCCGTTAACTTCATTTGGTCTAGGTTTTCTTGTAGTGTGAGAAACTGAAATTTTGAAAGAATTAAATTTTTGCTGAATTTTTTTTGTTATAGTTGTTTTCCCTGCGCCTGAAGGAGAAGAGAGGACAACCATGATATTTTTTTTATCATGCTCCATTTTGTTAAAAGAAATTTATTGGTTAGATTTACTCTCAATAAATTTGATTGCATCACCTACAGTTAGAATCTTCTCAGCCTCACTATCAGAAATTTCAGATCCAAACTCTTCTTCGAATGCCATTACTAATTCAACTGTATCTAAACTATCAGCTCCTAAATCGTCAATAAAACTTGCTTCCTCAGTAACTTTTTCCTCTTCGATCCCTAAGTGATCAGCGACAATTTTTTTTATTTTATTTTTAACATCTTCTGACATGGATTCCTTTCGTGTTTATTTAATTTCTTAATAGATTATTAGCAAGAATTGTCAAGACATATACATTCCGCCATTAACATGTAGGGTCTCACCATTTATATAATTTGATAAATCAGAAGCTAAAAAAGCTACACAATTAGAAACATCTTCTCCGGAACCTAGCTTGCCTGATGGTATCTTGCTGATAAGATTTTGCTTAAATTCTTCATTAATTTTATCGGTCATTTCGGTCTTTATAAAACCTGGTGAAACGCAATTGATATTTATATTTTTTTTTGCATATTCTATTGCCAGACTTTTGGAAAAAGCAACTATGCCTGCCTTCGAAGCTGAGTAGTTGGCCTGCCCCAAATTACCAGTATGTCCGACTATCGATGTAATATTTACTATTTTTCCATATTTTTTTTTTAACATTTTTTTTATTGCTGATTTACACATTAAAAAAGTAGAAGTTAGATTGATATCTAAAACTTTTTTCCAATGTTCCTCTGAAAGACGAATAGATAAATTATCTAATGTTATACCCGCATTGTTTATTAATATGTTCAAACCGTTTAAATTATTGTCAACTTTATCTATAAAATCCTCTATTTTATTATGTTCCTCTAATTTAAATTTTTCAACATGAATATTGTTAAACCTTTTTTTTAAATTACTCAGTTTCTCTTCGTTAGTTCCCGAGGCGACAATATTAGCTCCACTTTCATAAAATTTTTTTGTTAGGTCGTTACCAATTCCTCCGGTAGCGCCTGTTATTAAAACATTTTTATTTTTTAAATCCATCTTGTAAATTTTTAATATCAGCAATTGAGTTAATTGAAAAGCAATTAACGTTTTTTAGGGTCCTTTTCACCATACCAGTTAAAACTTTACCAGGACCCAGTTCAATATAGTTTTGTACCCCATTTTTAGACATAAATAGTAAACTTTGTCGCCATTTTACAGTTGAGTAAATTTGTTTAATTAATAAATCTTTAATTTTACTCGGATTTTTTTCTGGTTCAGCAGTAACATTACTTACTATATTAAAACCTGGTTGTTTAAAGATTGTTTTATTAATTTTCTCACTCATATACTCTGCCGATTTTTTCATTAATGTACAATGAAATGGAGCGCTAACTTTTAATGGAATAGATTTAATTTTTTTTTCTTTAAGTAGATTTTGAAAATCGCTGACACTATTTTTCTCTCCACTAATTATAACTTGACCATTTGAATTATCATTTGCTATTTCACAAATTCCGGATTTGTTATTATACTCTTTAATCATTTTTTCAATTTCTTCAATTTCTAATCCAAGTACAGCCAACATGCTTCCTTTACCCACAGGGACTGCGCTTTGCATTGATTTGCCTCTCTCATGCAACAAATAAAGTGCATCTCTAAAATTTAATGAGTCAGAGCAAACCAGTGCACTATATTCACCAAGTGAGTGTCCAGCAAAAAAATTAAATGAATTAATATTAAATTTAAATTCATCTTTAAGAGCTCTAAAAATTGAATAACTAACTGTTAAGATTGCCGGTTGAGTATTTTCAGTTAATTGTAGCTTTTCCGCTGGACCCTCTAAAATTAGTTTCGAAATAGGAAAGTTTAATACATCATCTGCATCACTAAATATTTTTTTAACGAATTCAAAATTATTATAAAATTCGGAACCCATCCCTACTATCTGTGATCCTTGGCCGGGAAATAATAAAGCGTTCATTTATATAAGTTTAATTAATAATAATTAGTATTGCTATAATTCTTCATTATAGTATAAACCAGTTTTTACAAATAAATAATAAAACAATTAATTAGAAAAATATGGCTTTTTACGAAAATACTATTGTTGCTAAACAAGATCTAGCCGAGAAAGACTTAAAAACGATAAAAGAGAAATATAACGAGCTCATAAATAGCTCCTCGGGTAAAGTTATTAAAATAGAAGAGTGGGGTTTACTTAATTTAGCTAATAAGATTAAAAATTATAGAAAAGGGTTTTATATTCATTATAAATTTGAAGGAGACAACAATACTCTTAAAGAGATAGAAAAAAAAATTAAAATTGATAGCTCTGTTATAAGGTATCTCACTGTGAGGTATAAGAAACTTGATACTAAAAATGAGTTTTTCAAAAAGGAGAAAAAATAGTTAATGAAACGAAAATCCAAAAATTTTCAAAAAAAAGGGGCTAATTCACTTAATAAGCTTAGTTTGTTTCAAAAAAACGATGGTAAATTTTCAAAAAAATGTCCCCTATCAGTAAAAAATGCGCCAATTATTGATTATAAAAATATTGTCCTTCTTAAAAAATATGTATCAGATAATGGAAAAATAATTTCTTCGAAAATTACCTCTGTTTCATACAACAAGCAAAAGAAACTAACTAAAGAAATAAAAAAGGCAAAAATTTTAGGTTTGATATAATGGAAATTATTCTTTTAGAAAATATTTTAAATTTAGGAAATATTGGAGATAAGGTTAAAGTTAAAAATGGATACGGTAGAAATTATCTTCTTAAACAAGGAAAAGCTTTAAGATTTAGTAAAGAAAATCTAGAATTTGTGAGTAAAAAAAAAGATGAGCTTAATAAGAAAAATAATGAAATTAAAAATAAGTTTAAAGAAATAGCTAAGATTGTAAATAACAAAACTTTTATTTTTAATAAAGAGAGTAAAGACAACGGCGACCTTTATGGTTCAATTAAACCTAAGGAAATAACTAATTTGATACACGAAAAACTCAAAGTTGACATTAGTCCATCTCAAGTAATTCTAAAGACTGAGCTAAATAAAATTGGAGTTTATACAGTTGATATTAACTTTCACACAGACGTAAAATCGCATATTTCAATCAAAATAGACAAAATACAATCTAAATAACTTTTCCACAGAGCTTTAGAAAAAGTGCGTAACTTTTCACTTTATAGAATTTTACCATTATTTAATATCCACTTGTGGAAGAAATTAAACCTTTAAAAAAAAATATACAAAATGAACAACCTTCTAACCTTGAGGCTGAACAAGCGTTAATTGGATCTGTGTTAGTAAATAATGATATAATCGATGAAATATCGACAATAATTAATCCCTCAATTTTCTACGATCCAGCTCATGTCAAAATTTATGAGGTTATAGAAAATTTAAATAATAAAGGAATGATTGCTAATCCAATTACACTTAAAAATTTCTTTGAAAAAGATAATATGCTTAGTGAGGTTGGTGGCACAGAGTACCTTGTAAAACTTACACGGTTTTCAAGTTCCCCTAAGCAAGCACTTGACTATGCTAAAATTATACACGAAATGTATTTAAGAAGAGAATTAGTTTTAATTTCAAACAAGTTATCATCAGATACTCTAGATACAAATTCTCAAGAACAAAATGCTGAAAGTATAATTGAAAGCACCGAAAAATCTTTATTTGATCTAGCGGAACGTGGAAGTTTTTCACAATCTTTTTTAAAATTTAATCAAGCTCTTGATCAAACAATTGAGATGGCAACTCTTGCAATGCAAAACGATCAGGGTATTGTTGGTGTACCGACCGGTTTAAAAGATTTAGATGAAAAGTTAGGTGGGTTGCACAAATCAGATTTAGTAATTTTAGCAGGAAGACCTTCTATGGGAAAAACAGCACTCGCTACAAACATTGCTTATAATGCTGCGCAAAATATTTTAAAAAGACAGGAAAAATCTTCTATTGCCTTTTTTTCTTTAGAAATGTCATCAGAACAATTATCTACAAGAATTTTATCTGAACAAGCTAAAATTAGATCTGATGACATAAGACGAGGTAAAGTCAGTGAAGAAGAAATTAATAGATACATTGAGACTTCCAGAAACATTTATAATTTACCTCTTTATATAGATGAAACACCAGCGATTACTATTGCAACTTTAAGTAACAGAGCAAGAAGAATAAAAAGGCTATTTGGTTTGAGTTTAATTGTTGTGGACTATATCCAATTGATGAGATCAAGTTTAAATAGAAATGAAGGAAGAGTTCAAGAAATTTCAGAAATTACACAAGGCTTAAAAGCACTCGCAAAAGAATTATCAGTACCTGTTCTGGCGCTTTCGCAATTATCAAGAGCTGTTGAGCAAAGAGATGATAAGCAACCACAATTGGCTGATTTAAGAGAGTCAGGATCAATAGAGCAAGACGCTGACGTGGTAATGTTTGTATATAGAGAAGCTTATTATTTAGAGCGAAAACAACCAAAGTTAGGCTCTATAGAGCACGCTGAGTGGCAATCGAAAATGAATGATGTCAACGGTCTTGCAGATATAATATTAGGTAAACAAAGGCACGGCCCTACTGGAACTGTTAAAGTAGAGTTTGAGGGCATTTACACTAAATTTAAAGATTTAACCAAAAATTAGAGCTAATTAACACTTTAGTTATAACAAATTTACGATATATCTGAAATATCTCTATGTGGTTATATATTTATAAAAAATTGGTTTTAGATTACTCAAAATTAACTCTATTCTTATTATTGTTAATATTGTGCTTTTCATTTTATCAGGCCAAAAATTTCAATCTTGATGCCTCATCAGATGCCTTGCTTTTAGAGGGAGATAGAGATCTAAAATATTTAAGACAGATAAATGATAGATATGGAGCAAAAGATTTTTTATTTCTTACCTACTCTCCAGTTTCAAGTTTCACAGATAAAGAGACTATATTAAATTTACAATTACTGAAGTCTAAAATTGAAAAGCTTACATGGGTTGATAGCGTAATCACTATTATTGACGTTCCTCTTTTAAAAAGCACAGATGAAGGATTAATGGAAAGATTAAAGAATTTTAAAACATTAGCTTATCCAGAAATTGACAAAAAAAGAGGTTTTGAAGAAATTTTAGAGAGTCCAATTTATAGAAATTACGTTATCAGTGAAGATGGTAAGACATCAGGAATAGTAGTTTATTTAAAGAAAGATGAGAGGCTAGAAGAATACATTAAAGTTAGGGAACAATATTATAACCAGGATGTAGATATTGGACTGACAAAAGAGGAAAAAGTAAATTACAAGAATTTTATAAAAGAATACGAAAATTATAAAAATCTATATAATTTAAGAAATCATCAAAACATTTCAGAGATCAGAGATGTCATTGGTAAATACGGTAATAACGCTAAAATTCATTTAGGTGGAATACCAATGATAGCTGATGATATGATGAGCTTTATTAAAAATGATATACTAGTTTTTGGTGCTGGAGTCTTTATTTTTATAATCTTAACTCTTTGGTTTATTTTCAGAAATATAAAATGGGTTTTGATACCTCTATTAGGTTGTGCCACATCCGTTATTATCATGATTGGCTTATTAGGTTTAATAGGATGGAAAGTAACAGTAATCTCCTCAAATTTTATAGCTTTGATGTTAATATTGAATATGGCAATGAATATTCATGTCACAGTAAGATTTCTGCAATTAAAAAAAGAGAGTCCCCAACTACAGAAAAACGATGCAGTTTTAGAAGCAAGCAAAAAAATGATTTTGCCTATTTTATATACTGTATTAACAACAATTTGCGCGTTTTTGTCATTAATTTTTAGCGAGATAAAACCAATTATAGACTTTGGTTGGATGATGACTTTGGGTCTAATTGTTTCTTTAATTGTTACGTTTTTACTATTACCAAGTTTGTTAAATATTTTTTCATCTGAAAATGAGATAAATGTAAAAGATACGGAAAAATCATTAATAACTTCTATGCTAGGAAATATAGCTAAGAAGAATCAAAATATAATATTTGGTTTAACCTTTATAATCATAATTACTAGTTTTTACGGTGTTTCAAAGCTGGAAGTAGAAAATAGTTTCATAAATTATTTCAATAAAGAAACTGAAATTTACAAAGGTATGAAAAAAATAGATGAAGATCTTGGCGGAACTACTCCTCTTAATGTCGTAATCAAGTTTCCAGTGATAAAAAAAGAAACCACTGATGATGAATTTTCAGAATGGGAGGAAGATGTTGATATAAATGCAGAGAAAGAAAAATACTGGTTTACAAGAGACAAAATGGACAAGATTTTAAGAGTTCACGATTATTTAGATTCATTGCCAGAAATTGGAAAAGTTCTGTCATTTGGATCTATATTAAGAGTTGCTGAAGATCTTAACAAAAAAGAGTTGCAAAGCTTAGAAATAGCTGTGCTTTATAGTAAAATACCTGAAACAATCAAAAAAGAGATAATTTCACCTTATATTTCTGTTGAACAAGATGAGGCTCGTTTAGTGGTTAGAATAAAAGACTCGCTGCCAAACTTAAGAAGAGATGACCTCATAAAAAAAATAAATTATGAAATGAATACAAAGTTAGGTTTTAAAAAAGATGAGTATCAACTTGCTGGAGTATTAATTCTTTTTAATAATTTGTTACAAAGTTTATTTAAATCTCAAATCCTTACTTTAGGAATAGTGATGTTAGGTATTTTTGGAATGTTTTTTATATTATTTAGAAATTTGACACTTTCTTTTATTGGTATAGCGCCAAATTTCCTTGCTGCGTTTTTCATACTTGGTCTAATAGGTTTATTGGAAATACCCCTAGATATGATGACTATAACTATAGCTGCTATCACGATTGGTATAGCTGTTGATAATAGTATTCATTATATTTACAGATTTAGAGAAGAATTTAAAAAAATTAGAAATTACAATAAAACGTTAGATAGATGTCACAAAACTGTGGGCATTGCTATACTGAATACCTCTATAACTATAGTATTTGGATTCTCTATACTTGTTCTTTCAAACTTTATTCCGACTATTTATTTTGGAGTATTTACTGGAGTTGCTATGTTGCTGGCTATGATATCTGTACTTACTTTACTGCCTAAGCTTTTACTAATTTATAAACCTTTTGGAAGTGAATAGCTTAAATAATGGTTGAAAACTTTTTAGAGAAAATTTACGAAAATATAAATTTATTTGATACATGTTTCGTAATAATTTTATTATATTTCATTATACAATGTTTTATTAAAGGTTTTTCTTTAAGTTTAATATATTTTATGAAATGGGTGATCTCAACAGTGATAACGATTATTCTTGTTCCTAAACTTCGACCTACAGTTGGTAATTATATCGAATCAGAATTTGTCAACAGCGTGGGGCTAGGAGTCTTAATTTTTGTTTTAACGCTGTTTATTATTATTGTACTAGGTAAAGCTATTGGAAGAGCGGTAACTTGGACCGGTGTTGGCCCTATTGATAAATCATTTGGCTTAGTATTTGGTATTTTTAAGGGTTATGTGGTTTCTGTCTGTGTATTTTCCATATTAAATTGGTTTTATCCTTATCAGAATTGGGGTATATCAGCAGATAAGGCTTACTCTTTTAACATTATTTTAAAAGGTAGTGAAATTTTAGTTGAGGAGTTTCCATCAAGTGAAGAATTCATAGATACGAAAGAAAAAATTGAGAAAATCTGATCAAGATAAATTAAGGGAGGAATGTGGTATTTTTGGAGTCTCAGACCACTCTGACTCTTCGGCATTAGTAGCTTTAGGTTTACACGCCTTACAACACAGAGGTCAGGAAGGATGTGGAATTGTTTCTTTCGATGGGAAAAATTACCACTCAGAAAAACGACAAGGACTAATTGGAGATCATTTTACCAATCCTGAAGTCATAAAAAAACTACCTGGTAAATTTGCAATTGGACATAATAGATATTCTACAACTGGTGGAACATCTTTAAGAAATATTCAGCCCTTTTTTGCAGATTTGCACATGGGTGGATTAAGTATTGCTCATAATGGAAACTTAACAAATGCTTTATTTCTTAGAGAAAACCTAGTTAAGGATGGTGCGATATTTAGAACCACTACTGACACTGAAACAATCGTACAGCTAATAGCTAAATCAAAAAGAGATAAATTTTTAGATAAATTAATTGACACATTATTTCAAATTCAGGGGGGTTACTCTTTAGTAATTATGACAAATAAAAAACTTGTAGGCGTAAGAGACCCTTTTGGTATTAGGCCTTTAGTAATAGGAAAATTGAATAATTCTTTCATATTTGCATCAGAAACATGTGCATTAGATATTGTTGGAGCAAAATTTTTAAGGGAAGTTGAAAATGGTGAGATCGTTGTGGTAGAAAATAATCAATTGAAGAGTATTAAACCTTTTCCTAAGCAAAGACAAAGACCCTGTGTATTTGAATATATCTATTTTGCAAGGCCCGATAGTTTTATAAATGGAAAATGTGCATATGAATACAGAAAAAAACTTGGATACGAATTAGCAAAAGAGGCGGATTTAGACGCTGATTTAGTTGTACCTGTTCCAGATTCTGGGGTAGCTGCTGCAATTGGTTATGCTAATTATTCAAAGAAAACATTTGAAATGGGTCTAATCAGAAATCATTATGTAGGTAGAACTTTTATTGAACCAAGCCAAAATATTAGAAGTTTTGGGGTTAAACTAAAATTAAATTCTACTAAGTCAATTATAAAAGATAAATCTATAATATTAATTGATGACTCTTTAGTGAGGGGAACAACATGTCACAAAATAGTAAAAATGCTATATGAGGCTGGAGCAAAAGATGTTCATGTAAGAATAGCGTGTCCAGAAATTAAATATCCTGATTTCTATGGCGTTGATATGCCTACAAAAAGTGAGTTATTGGCCCACAACAAAACAAACGAGGAAATGTGTGATTACATAAATGCTAGAAGTTTAAAATTTTTGAGTTTGGAGGGTTTGTATCAAGGTTTGATTGGTGAGAAAAGAAATTCAATCTACCCTCAATTTAGCGACCATTATTTTACAGGTGAATATCCCATTAAGCCAACAGATGATATGCAAGGTTTAAGAATACAACAATTGTCTTTATTAAGCGTTAAATCTAATAACTAATTTATCACGTTAACTTTATTTTTTTTGTCCACATAGATCATAGAATTATTTACAAAAATTGGGTTTGTATTAATTTTTGAAGGCAATTTATCAACCTGCTCAAGTTCACCATTCAATTTAAATTTCAATAAATACGAATTTTCCAAAAAAATAAAGATTTTATTATTGATCATAAACATATTTTTTAAAACTACTTCTCTCTTTTTTATATTTAAAAAATTAGCAATCTTTTTATTTATGTCATATGAGTAAACTAACTTACCGGTATTTAAATCCATTAATATGAGAAGATTATTTTTTGAAACTAAAAAATAGTAATCTTTTAATACAAATGATTTAATTTGGGGGCTAAAGTTCGTTTTTTGTAAAATAGAACCAGTTTTGCTATCTAGAATATAAGTGAATTCACTAGAAGAAACTAAAATTTTATTTTTATAAGCTATGATTTGAGAACCAATAAATAAATTATTTGGGTTAATATCTAATGATTGGTTCAAATTTAAAAACCAACTTACTTGTAAAGTATTATTATTAATTGCATACAATGATCCATAAGTATTTAAAAAAAATAAGAATTTTTCGTTAATTGAGATGTTATTTCTAAAATTTGTCTTAACCGCTGTTTCCTCTGTTGGAAATTTTTTAATTAGGTTGCCAGTTTTTTTTTCAAAAAAATATAATGTATTATTCTGATTAGCCGCAATAAGCTTGTTTTTAAAAATTTTTAAATTGGATCTAAAGGGTATTTTATAATCTTTAGCCCAAACTAATTTTTTATTTAAAAAATCGAATGCATATAAATATCCTAAATTATCTGAAACATAGATTATAGAATTTTCTATTATTAAATTAAGAGATTTTTTTATATTTCTATGTTTTTTTTTATAGAAGTTGAATTTATTTATAATCTTTTTTTCTTGAAGCGAATAGATAATTAAACTTCCATTTTCATCGTTTAAAATAACATGATTGTTTTGGAAAAGAATGAATTGGCCAATATCAAATTTTGTAATTTTTTTTGTTTTTAAAGAAACTTTATCTAGATCATTATAGGAGAAATTTTTTGTATTGTTTGATTTATCATAAAATATGTCACTCCACTTTTCATTTTTTATCTTATCAAACAGAATAAATTTAAAATTTTTATCAATTGGCATTTCTTTGTCAAAAGATGTGTTTCTGGAATTAATAGTTTTGAAGTCTTTAAATACATCATTTTTGGAGGTTTGCTTTTCATTTTGATTATTCCAAATACCTGATTTGTTGTCAAAAGAACAGCTTTGAAATAAAAAAAAGAGAATAATTAAACTTAAAAATCTCATTTATTTATCAAGTATTTCTTTCGCCAAAAATGCTAATTTAGAATTTGACTCGATTAATCTTTTTAATAATTTTTCACCTTCTTCTATACTTGATATATCATATAAATATAGTGCTTTTTTAAAAATAATTAAGTCTCTTTTTTCGTCATCAATTTTTAAATTTTCGAGTATTTCAAAATATTCTAATATTTTTGTACTATCCGTTATCAATTGCTTTTCTAAAATCGTATTTAATGCTAAAATTGCGTAAAATTTATTTTTACTCAATATCACTTCCTCTAATAATTTTGTTGAGCCCTCTTTTTTATTGCTAGCTAAGAATAATCCTGCCTGAAGGTATTTCTCTGAAATAAGATTACTTTTTTTCTGTTTTAAATCCTGAAAATAATAATATGCACCTAAAGATAAAAAAAATAAGATAATTAGAGTTATTATTTTTTTTTTGTTTTGAGTATAAAATTGTCCTGATTTTTTTTTTATATCTTCCTTATTATCTTTATTATTATCCATTTAAAAAATTTTTAAATCTCGGGAACTTATTATTTTTTACATCTCTACTATATTTTTTTACAGATTTTTCAATTATTCTACTTAAATCAACATATTTTTTTACGAATTTTGGGTAAAAACCACTCAAACCTAACATATCATCTGTAACTAATATTTGTCCGTCACAATTTGACGAGGAACCTATCCCTATAGTGGGAATGGATAGTTTAGATGTTATTTTTTTTGATGCTTTAGGTGTTATACATTCTAATACGATAGAAAAAGCACCGGCTTTCTCGATTTTTAAGGCCTCCTCAATTAATTCAAGAATTTTTTGACTTGTTTTACCCTCAATTTTAAATTTTTTCTTAAATTGGGGTGTGTAGCCTATATGCCCCATTACGGGTATATTAGATCTTACTAACTCTTTTATAATATTAAAATTTTTTTTGTTACTCTCTAATTTAACAGCATCACATCTAGTAAGTTTCATAACCATTTTTGCATTTTTTAATGCTAAACTTTTATTGTTGTAAGAACCTTTTGGCATATCAACAACTAGTAGAGATTTTTTTATACCTTTTTTTACACTCTTTGTATGTTTGATTATATTTTCAAGAGTTATACCACTTGTATTCTTATAGCCATACAAAACATTGGCCATGGAATCTCCTACTAAAACGATGTCACAATATAGATCTAAAATCTTGGCAATATTTTTAGAATAAGCGGTTAGACAAACAATTTTAGATTTGTTTTTTTTATTTAAAATATCTTCAATTTTTTTTTTCATTATAATTGTTATTTATTCTAACTCAATTGTACTTGGTGGTTTTGAGCTTATATCATAGACCACTCTATTTATGCCTTTTACATTATTAATAATTTTATTGGAAATTTTATCTAAAAAATCTTTTGGAAAATTAAAATAATCTGCTGTCATGCCATCTTCTGAAGTAACTGCCCTCAGTAAACAAGTATATTCATAGGTTCTTGAGTCACCCATAACACCTACAGTTTTAATAGGTAAAAGAGCTGCATATGCTTGCCAAATTTTGTTATAAAGGTTGTGATTATTTAGTTCTTGAATAAATATTTGATCAGCATCTTGGAGTATTTTAATTTTTTCTAAAGTGATATTGCCTATTATTCTAATAGCTAAACCAGGACCTGGAAATGGATGTCGGCCAGAAATATTTTTAAAAAGTCCTAAAGAGCTACCTAAAACTCTTACTTCATCTTTAAAAAGTTCTTTTAGTGGCTCAATTAATTTTAAATTCATTTTTTTTGGTAATCCTCCCACGTTATGATGAGACTTTATTTTTGATGTTTTGCTACCTGTTGAAGATCTGCTCTCAATTATATCAGGATAAAGAGTGCCTTGAGCAAGATATTTTATATTTTTAATTTTTTTCGACTCCTTTTCAAAAATTTTGATAAATAAATTACCAATAATTTTCCTTTTTTTTTCTGGATTAGAAATATTTTTAAGTTTTTTTAAAAATATATTAGAAGCATTTATTAGTTTAACATTTAATTTATGAGTATGCTTAAATAATTTGTAAGTATATTTAAACTCATTTTTCCTCATTAACCCTGTATCAACCATTATACAAATTAATTTCTTCTTTATCGCTTTATTAACCAATAATGCTACAACGCTACTATCTACCCCGCCAGATAGAGCGCAAATGACTTTATCTTTTTGAACAGTCTTTTTAATTTCTTGAATAATTTTAGTTTTTTGTGACGCAATATTCCATTTATCTTTTATTTTACATATTAAAAATAAAAAATTTTTAAATATCTGATTACCATTATTGGTATGGGTTACTTCAGGATGAAACTGAACACCATATATTTTTGCTTTTGAATTTTCTATAATTGTTAAGTTAGAGCTTTTGGTATAAGCAATAGAAGTGAAATTTTTCGGTAACTTTACAACAGCATCTTCGTGACTCATCCACACTACCTGATTAGAGTTAAAAAAATTTTTAGTTAAAAGTGAATTTTTTTTTTTAAAAATTAACGTCTTACCAAATTCTCTTTTTTTTTTTGAAGATTTAATTTTTCCTCCATATAACTTTGAAATTAATTGTAAACCATAGCATATTCCCAGAATAGGGATTTTTCTCTTAAAAATCTGTTTTGGAATACTTTGAAATTTATTTTTAGTAACAGTGGAGGGCCCTCCTGAAAGGATAATGCCTTTTACCAAATTATAACTATGATAATTTTTCGCTTCTAACGGGGTAATTATTTCTGCATATACCTTTAGATCTCTTATTCTTCTTGCAATCAATTTTGTTACTTGAGATCCAAAATCAATAATTAATATTTTTTCCTTTTCTTTTTGAAATTGCATTTATTTTTTTGATAAATCTTCAATTTCTATTTTAAGTTTTTGGCTTTTTTCGCAGAATTTTTTGCATATATCAATTAAGCTGTCATTTAATTCTTTGCTCTTTTTATAGTCGGAAGTTTCTAATTTTAATTTTGCTAAATTATAAATAGCTTCCTCATTTTTTGGATTAAGTAAGATAACTGTGTTTAAGTTTTGCTCCTGTAAATCTTTATTATCCAAGTTTTTGAAAATTTTGGATAGATATAGATATGACATCTCACTTTTTGGATTAAAAACTATGTCTTGTTCAAATTTAAATTTGGCTTTTTCAAAGTTTTTATTTTTATAAAAATTAATTCCCTCTTTAAAATATTCAGTATTAGCAAACAACAAATTTGGAATAAATAATGTTACTAAAAATATGTTTAAAAACTTAATTTTCATAATTTATAATTAATTGTTTTTTCTGTCATTTCAACACTATGCACCATACTTTCATAAAATCCAGCTTTTGTAATTTTTATAAACTTTGCATTTTTTGCTATTTGTTCTAATTTTTTTGCTCCTATATATCCCATAGAGGAACGTAAACCGCCTTTCAATTGATAAATTATTTTTGAAACATTTCCTTTATATTCTACCCTTCCCTCAACTCCTTCTGGTACAAATTTAGATTTATCTTTAAAATTTTTTTGAAAATACCTATTAGCTGATCCAGAAGACATTGCTCCGATAGAACCCATTCCTCTATATTGTTTATAAAATTTTCCTTTAAATTTAAATTTCTTTCCTGGACTTTCATTAGTTCCTGCGAATATTGATCCCATCATTATCGCATCTGCACCGGCTGCTAAGGCTTTTGCTATATCACCAGAAAATTTAATACCGCCATCTGAAATTAGTTTTATTTTTTTTCTCTTTAATTCATTCTTAATTTCCATAATTGCAGAAATCTGCGGAACACCTATGCCTGCAACCATTCTTGTAGTGCAGATTGATCCAGGTCCTATTCCAATTTTAATTATATCAGCACCAGAATTATACAATCTTTTTGCAGCCTCTCCAGTAGCTATATTTCCTACACATAAAGAAGTGGATTGATCAATTTTTTTTAGTTTTGACAAGGTCTGTAGGACTTTCTCGCTATGACCATGAGCTGTGTCTATTACTATTAAATCACATCCATTATCAATTAATGATCTGGCTCTTTCTATATCTTCCTTGCTTGTGCCCACTGCGGCTCCGACAATTAATTTTTTTTTCTTAACTTTTAAAATTTCATCAGATTGTTTTTTAATATTAAGATTTCGGTGAATTATGCCTATACCTCCTGCTTCTGCCATTGCTATTGCCATTTTGGACTCTGTCACTGTATCCATGGCAGAAGATAAAAATGGTACCTTTAAATGAATTTTATTTGATAACTTAAGTGAAATATCCGTTTCAGAGGGCAAAACGTCCGAATATCTTGGAAGTAGTAAAACATCATCAAAAGTTAAAGATTCTTTAATTGTTACCATATAAACTTATATACAATTTTTAAAATTTATAAAGTCTTTAAAATCTTACAATGTAAATAAGTTTCCTTTGATTCTCTTCTACTTGCCTCAGGTTTAAAAAAATTTACATTTTTAAATAATGATTTAGCTAAGTTCTTTACATCATTAAAGTCTTCACCCATAAATAGCTTTGATACAAAAACACCATCATTTTTTAAAATTTTAGATGAAAAGTGCATAACTTCAGTACATAATTGATTAGTTCTTATAGAGTCTAACGATTTATTGCCTGTTGTATTTGCTGCCATATCAGAAATAATTACATCTAAATTTTCTTTAAAATAATCTTTTATTTTATCTTTAGTATTTGATTCAAAAAAATCACAATTTAAAAATTGTACGTTTTTTATCGGTATCATTTGCTTAATATCAACTGACATAATTTTTCCATTTGAGATAATTTTTCTAGCAACCTGTGACCAGCCACCTGGGAATGATCCAAGATCAAGTAAATTTGTATTTTTTTTAATAAATTTAAACTTATCATTTAATTCTATTAATTTAAATGAGGCTCTTGATCTAAATCCCAGGGTTTTAGATTTTTTGAAAAATTGATCTCGATGTTGTTTTATTTTCCAAGTATTGCTTTTTTTAACTCGCTTAGATTTTTTCATCACAAAATATCTTCATGATCTTCGTCAGATATTTTTGTCAAATATTTTTTTTTGCTGTTTCTTATAAATTATAATACTAATAGGAATAGAAATTAAATATAAAAAACTAAAAATCAATAAAGTTTCAAAAGTATAAAATAATAATGCTATAAAAATAATACCGACTGTTAATAGTAAAAATACCGTAGTTTTCGAAGAAATTGATATTTTTTTTAATGAAAGAGTTGGAATTTTACTTACCAACAACAAAGCAATTAATATCGTAAAAAAAGGAGTTAGAAATTTAATATTTAAATTAAATTTTAAATCGGTCAGTTCGTAAATTAAAGGCATTAATATCAACAAACCTCCAGCTGGAGAAGGGACACCCTCAAAAAAATTATTTTTCCATTCTTGCTGGTTTTCAGTTTTAGTTAAATTAAATCTAGCTAATCTCAAAACACAACACACTGAGTAAATTAAAGCTATAGCCCATCCCAATTTTCCATAATTGTTGAGTTCCCAAAAGTATAAAATCAAAACTGGAGCAATTCCAAAACTCACAAATTCTGTCAAAGAATCGAGTTCCTTTCCAAATTCAGATGTTCCTTTTATCAATCTTGCTACTCTACCGTCTAAAGCATCAAGTATAGCCGCAAGTAAGATTAATGTTACAGCAAGACTAAAATTTCCATCTATAGAAAATTTTATTGAACTTATACCTAAACATACTCCCCCTAAAGTAAGAATATTTGGTAAAAGATATCTAGTTTTTTTTGATGAAACTAATTTAAATTTTTTGTTTTGTTCCATTGTTATGAAGCAATTAAACTTTCACCAGCCGTTACGTTCTGCCCTACTTTAGCTAAAACATTTTTATTTTTAAAATATATATCTACTCTACTCCCAAACCTTATCATTCCAATTCTATCACCTTGTTTTAATTGTTGTCCTTGTTCTACTTCACACACGATTCTTCTTGCAATTAAGCCTGCTATTTGAACAATTATTATCTCTTCATTATTTTGTGATGATTTGATTTTGTAATAGTTCCTCTCATTTTCTTCACTCGCTTTATCTAAAGACGCATTTAAAAATTTACCTGGCTTGTAATAGATCTCCTCTACATTTCCTGAAATAGGAACTCTATTAACATGACAATTAAATACGTTCATGAAAATACTAATCCTTGTATAAGTTGTATTTTCTAATCTTAACTCTTCCGGGCCAGACTTTTCAGATATATCTGTAATTAAACCATCTGCAGGACTAACTAAAAAAGTATCATCATTTATTGAAAATCGTTCAGGATCTCGAAAAAAATAATAAACCCAAACAGTGATTAAAATAAGCAAGAGTCCGAAAAACTTAGAAAAAAACAGAACAACAAAAGTAACTAAAATCGAAATAGCCAAGAATTTGTAGCCCTCTTTATGGATTTTCGGAAAAATAGTATTAAACATAATTTTAAGTTTGCTAAATTTTTCTTAATATGTATAAAAATTACATTTATTCAATCAATTTTTTATGGCAAAAATAAAAGTTAAAAATCCAGTTGTAGAGCTAGACGGTGATGAAATGACTAGAATTATATGGTCATTTATTAAAGATAAGTTAATTAAACCCTATCTTGATGTAGATCTAAAATACTACGACCTTGGTATGGAGAGTAGAGATAAAACTAATGACCAAATAACAGTAGATGCGGCAAATGCTATCAAGCAACATGGTGTGGGTATAAAATGTGCAACTATTACACCTGACGAGGCCAGAGTACAGGAATTTAAACTAAAAAAAATGTGGAGATCTCCAAATGGGACTATAAGAAATATTTTAGGTGGAACAGTTTTTAGAGAGCCAATTATTTGTAAAAATATCCCTAAACTAGTTCCTGGGTGGACGCAGCCAATAGTGATAGGAAGACATGCCTTCGGTGATCAATACAGAGCAACTGACTTTTTGATTCCTGGTGAAGGAAATTTAGAAGTTAAATGGACTTCGAAAGATGGTAAAAATAAAAAAGAGTTTAAAGTTTTTAATTTTCCTGGCTCTGGAACAGCTCTAACAATGTACAATTTAGATGAATCTATTAAAAATTTTGCAAGAGCGTGCATGAATTATGGTCTAGAAAGAAAATGGCCAGTTTATTTGTCAACTAAAAATACAATACTTAAAGCTTATGACGGACGATTCAAAGATCTTTTCCAAGAGGTTTTTGATTCTGAATTTTCAGATAAGTTTAAAAAAGCAAATATAACTTATGAACACAGACTAATTGACGATATGGTGGCGTGTGCGATGAAATGGAATGGAGGCTATGTTTGGGCATGTAAAAATTATGATGGTGACGTACAATCAGATACTGTTGCGCAGGGATTTGGCTCTTTAGGACTGATGACAAGTGTATTGATGACCCCAGATGGTAAAACAGTAGAATCTGAAGCTGCTCATGGTACAGTGACTAGGCATTATAGAATGCACCAACAGGGAAAAGAGACATCTACAAACCCTATAGCGTCAATATTTGCATGGACAAGAGGTTTAGCTCATAGAGGAAAGCTTGACGGGAACGAGAAACTAATAAAATTTTCATCCAGTATTGAAGAAGTATGTATTAAAACTGTGGAAGGTGGTTCGATGACCAAAGATTTGGCAATTCTAATTGATAAATCAACTAAATATCTAACTACAAATCAATTTTTAGAAGCTATTAACGAAAATTTAAGGAAAAAACTTAACTAATTTTTTTTGATATTTCCTTAAAAGCATCCGTAATTTTATTTTTATCTATACCGCCAGCCTGGGCAAAATCTTTCCTTCCACCACCCCCTGTGCCACCTAAAATTACTGATGCTGCTTTAACTAAATCTACTGCGTTATATTTAGTAGTCAAATCTTGAGAAATTCCCACAGCTAAACCAACTTTATCTCCAAATGTTGAAATGCCAATTACAATTCCTGACTTAATATCTTTTTTACCTTGATCTATAATTCCTCTTAATTCCTTTGGTGGAAAATCTTTTAGGATTTGTTCTCGTATAACAATATTTCCTATTTTTTTATCCTTAATTATATTTTTATTTTTATCTTTCTTTATGATATCAATTTTTACCTTACTAAGCTGTTTACTCAAATTTTTTAAATTTTCAGATAAACTTAAATTATTTTTATAATCTGCTTTTATTTTCAGATTATATAATTCTTTCTTTATCAAATCTATTTCATCTATGAGATTTGACTCCTTCTGAGATTTATTTTTCTTTTGAATTTTTTCGTATTCTTCTAATTGTTTGTCTCTTAATGCTTCAACTCTCCTAACTCCTGAAGCAATAGAAGATTGACTTATTACTTTAAATTTACCAACTTCTTTAGTATTTTTAACATGAGTGCCTCCGCACAATTCTGTTGAAAAAAAACCATTATTTTCCTTCCCCATAAAAACTACTCTTACTTCCTCTCCATACTTTTCACCAAATAATGCAAGGGCACCCATACCAACAGCTTCTTTTGGGGTCATTATTCTTGTTTGCACATCAGACGCTTCAGATATTATTTCATTTACCGTATTATTTATTTTTGTCATTTCCTCTTTTTCAATTGGTTTATTATGACTAAAATCAAATCTTAATCTCTCAGGTGAAACTAATGAACCTTTTTGTGTCACATGTTTTCCTAGAGTCCTTCTTAATGACTCATGTAATAAGTGGGTTGCTGAGTGGTTGGCTCTTGAATTGTTTCTTTTTAAAACATCTATTTCTAAATTTACACTCTGCCCGGTAGATATTGAGCCTTTCTCAATTTTTCCATAGTGAACAAATAAATCTCCCATTTTTTTTTGTGTATCATTAATTTTTATTTTACACTCTGAGCTAAAAATATATCCCTGGTCA
>MDTA01202856.1_pt1 | contig 23675 bp, 16 predicted proteins | sample 811151 | NCBI WGS metagenome assembly MDTA01 (sample SAMN05326648, study PRJNA326480) | marine metagenome | isolation source: seawater | place: Indian Ocean: South | collected 2010
CCTAAATCATCTTGTACAGTAGCTGATGTTAATTTTAAATTACCTTCAACACCAGTGTCTGGATGTTTAGGTGACCTTACACTAGTTTGTCTTACACCAGATACAACACCAGTAGCCATGCTGGAAAATCTTAAATCTTCGCCAATTCTTTTTGCTAAGTCACCAATATCTAATTGAGTGTTACCAGTCTCCCATTGTACATAATCAGTTAAGTCTATGTACTCAACTCGATAAGGAGCTGTGCTTGCAACTTTTCGTAGATAAACACCATATCCATCTTTGACAGGCCATGTTATTCCTGTAATTCTTATTTTTTCTGGATTTATTATTTGTCCACGATAAGCTACTTCAAACAAAGAAGCTCTACCATCTTCAATTCTTTTTGCGTCTGTATCCTCAAATCTTATTTCAGGGTCATAAACATATATCATATCCCCAACATTGAAGTCACCTTGAATCTCGTAATCTTCAAGTGATAAAGACAAAGTCTTTTTAATTTTTTTAAGTTCAGATAAATATGCTTGTGCTCTAGATTGTCTTTGTGAACGAGGTATAGAGTTTTCAGCAACAAACTGTACTCTTTCTAATTTAGCTCCAAATAAATCTCTATAAGGAGTATTGTCATCAAAAGCTTCTGCATGGTCACCTTGTTGAGACGAACCTTCTGAACTTGTAAGTAATTCAACACCTGAAACATAATCTTCTGCATCAAACTGTGCTGTAATTTGTTCTGGCGTTAAACCAGATATTGCTGGGTCTTCTCCTGAAGAATCTCTAACAATAATTGCAGGTGGTTCATTAGTACCATGTCCTTCAAATAAAACAGTTTTTAATCCTGCATCTAATGTTCCGTCAGTATTAACTCTGTACTCTGTTCCTAATTGTTCTGATACTTTATTAATTGCAGAATAAACAGACTCTACATAATGTGTTCCATTATATAAACCAGTAGTTGAAGTTGTAGTAAGTGCTGAAGTAGGGGCTGTAAAGTTTGCTGTATAAAGTGCTGAACCTTTAGTAACTCTTAAGTCATCTATAAAACCTTTGAAGTAGTCAGCACCTTGTGACCTACCTATAGAAAAAGCTAATGTTCCATCTACTGTAGTACGAGTAATAGGTCGAGCAGATGTCCACTCGTTTTGCTTAGTACCATTTTTAAATGTTCTAAATACATTACCGCTTCTTGTAATAGCAAAGTGATTCCATTGTCCATAATTAATTGAACCCATTGATTTACCATCAGCTATATCCCATATAGTCGTATCTGTTCCAGATGATATTGTGCTTTGAGCTAATGCACTTCTTAAATAAACTCTTGATATTCCAGAACCATCTTCATTGAGACCAAGAATAAATGCAGGAGTTTGACCATCTGGATTTGCTGCAAATACTGGACCATGATTAGTTGCACTTCTTTGAGTAGTAACAACATCAGCACCATGATAAAACTTCTCATTGGGTTGCCAGAACTTAGAATAATACTTTTGATATAGTGGGTCATTTTTATAGAAGTCTGCTGAACCCGGCTCACTAGAATATATAGACCTGTTACCTGTATAGTAATCTGCAAAATCAGTAGTTATTCCTGCAGCTCTAACAGCACTTAATGAACCTGTGTGAAAGTCAACAGCTGGTGTAACAAAATTTTGCTGTTCTTGTGACATAATAGTTCTACTAGTTGAATTTCTTGCACCTATTGAACCATCTAAACCTAAGTCAATATTTTTTTGATTTTCAAAATACTCTACTGGTATTTCTGCACCTTGATACCAATCTGGTTTAACTATTGGATTTAATCCTGTAGGAAATGTTCTTGAACCAGCAGTTCCAACTAATTCATTAATATCATTATTTCTTCTATCTATCTGAGGTTTAACCCAGTAATAAGTTCCTTCATGTCCTACAGCAGCTAACCACATTAATGCATATGCTGCATCATTGTAAGCAGTTAAGTTTGCAACTCCTGTTACATTACTACCTGTAACTAACTTATATCTATTAACAAAGAAAGAATGTTCAAAACCGATTGTTCCTTGGTGGTAACATATAGCTACCATTAAATCAAAATGTTGTTGAGCTAATGTTGCATCGTAAGGAAAAGCGTCTTCACTACCATTAAAAACAGATTTAACTTTTGCTACATATGTCGATAACTTATCTGATAATAATGTCGAAGCTAAAGTAGCATTCATTACCTTAGTTGAATTTGTTGAATCGTTACCAGTATATTTAAGAGTTATAGGAGCATTCGTTACTTGTGTTCCAGATTCATTCTTATAAAAACCACCAGTGCTATTTGTAGCATTAGCTTCAAGAAACTGTATTGGAAATGTGTATGTCGTACCACCTATTGATATTCCGTCACTATAAACTTGATTATATAGCGTGTCCTTGCCGGGTCTTCCATCTAAAGTAGTTCCATAACCTACTGTAAGAGTTCCTCTAATTTGTTTATGAAAGTCTGGGTTGTAAGGAATACGACCATAAAAGTCTGAAATGTAATTACTTGATGCACCTATTGCTTTAGGGTCATCATCTTCATAACTTACACCTGTAGTTGATATTATTGGATAACCATCATCGTAAACAAATGGTATATATTTTTCAGCTGTTTTTATTTTGGTTAAACCACCAGCTGATAAGGATGCGTTAGCTAAATCAAATTGTGGCATAAGACATCACGGAGTCAACCTATATTCCCACCATTCAATTGTAAAATCTCTATCATCAAGATTCAAATCGTTTTGATAATCAATCAATAAGTGGTCTGATTCACCAGTTAAATTTAAAGAAGAACTTCCATATTTTTCTTGCGTTGTAGATATAACTGCGTCATCAAAAAAGTTAATAGTATGTCCAATGCTAGAAGCATCAGTAGTTGTTGTAGCGTTATTAGAACCTTCAAAGTTTAAAAGTAATTTAGTATTTTGTGCAGTAGGGTCAGCTATTGTACCAGCTCTTATAGCTCTTTGCTTACCTTCATTACCTTCTCTAAGTAATCCATAAGGAGCACCACTACTATTGTTTAAAACGTAAGATAAAGTTTTATCTTCATATACTCTTTTTGAAGACAGACCACCTTTCTCTGCTACAGGTAAACCTCTAGTATCATTGTCTCCAAGATAAGTTATTAATCCAGCTCCTTGAATATCAACAGTTTCTTCTTCTATTGTTAACTCTTGAACTATCCCAACATACTCAGCGCTTGCAAGCATACTAGAATCATCTAATTCATCTTCTGATACTCTTGCTGGCATTATTACTATATGTTCCCAAGGTTCAATTGCATTCACAATAGAATTAGGTACTAAATCAATATCTAGCTGTACATTGAAAGTTCCGGGTGCCATAAGTTTTTCTGTTACACTCATGCTCTCACCACCTTACAATATTCTGAAACGTTATCTAAGTATTGGTCTCTAACACTATCACCAGTATCTGCACCATTTACACTTCCACCAGATTGATAATATTCGTAACCAATAAAAGCTTTTAATTGTGTACCACCTGTTGTTGGATATATAAGTCCTTTAGCAGCATCAGTAGTAAATGCTTGAGGACTACCTAACAACCACTTATTACCATCTGTATCTACTGCGCCTGCTTTTATATAACCTGTTCCAGAAGCAGCACTTGAACTTGGTGCTGAACTTGTTGAGATATTTAATCTAGATGTCTTTGGTGATTGATTTAATATTATAGATGCATGATGTGCTCCTCTTCTTAAAGCTATATCTAAAGTCAATCTATCTTGTCCACTAGTTTGATAATTAGAAGTTAATCTAATAATTCCTAACTCAGGTGTATTTCTTAAAATTTGTATTGTCTTCCAACCTTGGTATTCAGTTGCTAGCTGACCAGATGGAGTACCTCTATGTATTGCCCATTCTTGTTCTGAAGCGTAGCTATTTGTATCCCAAAGTCTTGTTGTTATTCTTGATTGATTGTTAGTAGAACCAACAGTTATTTTTAAAATACCATTTTCAATAACAGAGTTAGCAGGAGTATTAGGTGAGTTCAAACCACATCTTTCTTTACTATCAGTAGTAATTCTTACTGCACCTTTATAAAAATCACTAGGGTTGACATGGTACTGTGCATTCTTACCTCTTAAATTATTAGCAGTTTTTAATCTCATTGTTACTGTATCTCCAGTTGCTGTTGTAGTTAAATCACCAGCAACTCTAGTTCCATCTGTTGGGTCATTCTCGTGAAAGTAGTTGTAATGATTAGCAGGAGGTACATGAAACTGATTAGTTGTTGAAGTTATAGAGTGAGCATTATCTATTAACTTACCAGTCATAACTGATTCTTTAACAACTTCACCCACTTTACCTAAATATTCCATATCAATTGAGTAGTTAATTCCACCTAATGTATATCTAGCTATATCAATAGATGAATCAGTAACATAAACAAAACCATCTAATGTTGAATCACCATCATATTTAAAAGGTACATATACACCAGATTGTGCCATTGATATTAATTCATCTCTAACATATTTAGCAGTAGCCATATTTGTTTCACCTAACTTACCACTAATTCTTAAATTTCTATCACCACGACCACCCGATACATCTAAACCTGATGGAGAAGTCAAACTTAATCTACCTATGTGTACTTGATTAGCCATTAGTTTCTCCTTAGTCCTGTACCAGATGAACCTTCTTTATCTAGCTTTCTTAAAGCTTTGCTTATTTGAACAGCAGCTTTCCTTGCAGAAATTGGGTCAGATGGAACACCAGTTACATTAACATTTAATGAATTAACTACTGTTCCAGCACTACCTGTTCCTAATGGTTTAACTAAGAAACCACTACCCGGAACAAATCGTACTTCTTCTGGACCATATTCTCCAACCAAAGCTCTTGTCATTGGGTCTCCTCTTCCTCCATACTTATAACCTTTAACTCTTCCACCCATGCCCATTCCCGGTGCTGGATTAAATGCATCATAAAATTTTCTGTATTCATCGCTACCCATCATTCCAGAAAGCAATGCTTCATCGTAAGTAAGTCCCATTGGTAGATTTGCTTTATTTAATAGCTCACCAAGTGTACTAACTCCAGATATCATAGTGTTTAACATTGTTTGTGTGCTTGTAGTAACACCATCAATGCTTAATCCGATACCACCATATATTTCATTTAAACCTCTTAAGTTAGTCATTAGTGGTGAGTCATATGCAATTTCCTGTGCAACCTTTGCTCTCATTTCTGCTAGCTTCAAGTCAGCATCTATAACTCTTTCTTTTGCTTGAGCTACATTACCTTCTGCAATTTGTAAATTAACATTTACCAAAGCTTCTTCGTCTTTAAGTTTTATAACTTCTTCTCTAAGACTTACTAAACCAGAATCAATTTCTAATGCTTTTTCTTTAGCATCTTGTAATTCTTTTTCTGCTTGAGCTAGTTCTAATATCATTAGCTTTCTTTCATCATCAGTAACATCTGTACCTTTCATAGCAGCTAATTCTTCTTCTGCTGCTTGTAGTTCTAAGTTACTTATAACACCCTTACTTTCCATAGCCCTTAAGTCATGTATATTTTCTTCTGCTTTTTGTATTGCTAACATTTCTCTAGCACTCTTATTTCCACCAGCACTTGCTATTTGTTTTTCTAAAGAAATCTTCTTTCTCAATAAACCTATCTCTTCACTTATAGTTATGTTTCCTGCACGACCTTCAATTTCTGCAACTGCAAGTTCTTTTTGTGCTTTAGCTAATCTATCAGTGATTGAAGCAGCATCTCTTCTTGCCCTATTTAATCCTTGTTGTGAAGATATCTCACTTTGCTGTGCCTGTATAATGTTTCTTTGTGCAGACATAAAATCTTTATAAATATTAAAACTTTTTTGAACTCCTTCGATTGATTCTAAAAGTGTATTGATAAGAGTTTTCCTTATCATATCTTTAGTACCTTCAATACCTCTAGCAACACCTTCACCCATTGGTTTACCAAGAACATCTCTTGTTAATCCTGATGGGTTATATACCTTTAATTTTTCCCTAGCATTTTTAACTGCATCCATAATGCTAGTTTCTAATGCTGCTGTTATTTCTGGTGCAGATTCTTCTAGTCCTTTTACAACACCTTCGTTTACAGCTTCAGAAATTACTTCTCCGTGTTTTTGAGCTTGTTCTGCAGCTTGTAGTGCTAGTTCTACAGGTACAACATTTTGTAGCATGGCCTCATTGGATGCAGCTAAGGCAGGATTATTTAAAAAGTCTCTAGCTACATTCATCATGCCGACACCTTGGTCAGCTAGGTTCTTAGCTAAAAGTATTTGACCTCTTTCTGCTAATTGATTTATTAAGTCTTCAAATTCACTAGCTATTGCAATATTGTCTATTAAGTTATCTGTATATTGTTGACCTGTAACTCTTGCTGCTTCAGGTAACTTTTGTAATGCGTTTATAGCACTATCCATGTGACCTTGTATTGTATCGTCTATAGTTTTGGCAAGTTGTATCATTCCAAACTGTGCATCAAAAACATCATCTTCAAATGCTTTTACATTTTCACTTGCTTCATCAATATTTTTATTTACTATTTCTGATACTTGTTCTTGTGCTGCTTGTAACTGACCAACTACAGTTGCATCAATAAACTGTTCTTTAGATAACAAACCTTGGTCTATCATTAGCTGTTGTTGGTCGTTTATATTTTGACCAGTAGCTTTAACTAAATCGCTAGTTAGTTTTATAGTGTCGCTAAGTGTTACATCACTTAATTTAGTATCTGTTGCTTGTTCGTATACTTCTTCATAACCTTTAAGTATTTCTTTTAAAGCTTGAGTTTCTTTGAAATCTAATCCTAAAGCGGAACCTGCTGCATATGCTTCTGCCCCTGCAAAAATATCAAATCCTTCTTTAAGTCCAATTTCATCTTGTATTCTTTTAATTGCATTATCAAATTTTGCACTACCTGTTCCAGTACTAGCAATCTGTTCTAATATTGTTCCGACAGTAGGAAGGTCTCCTGATTGTATGTCTGTTGTTAATTGAGATAGGGAACCAAAAATACTTTCTTTAAAAGAGCTAGGGTCAAGACCAGCTTTTTCAGCAGCTTTATCCAATTGCTTTTCTAAACCTTTACCACCAGATTGACCAAATAAAAGTGTTTGTAATAATCCACCAGACTCTTTAGAAATTTGTGATTTTAATCCATCAATTGCTTGTTCTTGTTGTTTGATTCTATCTGCAATTGCATCAGCTTGAGGTGTACCCTCTTCAGCTTCTAATGAACGTAAATGTTGTAAATCTTTTTCAGCTTGTGCAAGTTCCCTAACTTTATCTGTAACACCTGTTAATCCCTGTGAGTAAACATCAAATCCTCTTTTAGCTGCACCTCTTCTTTCAAAGAAATCTCCTATGACTTTAAATAAAGCACCAATAGCAAACATAAATGCTACATTTTTTGCAAGAGTTTTTACAGCCATTCCTACTGCTTTTGTAGCAGTAGCTAATCCCATCATTCCACCTCTTAACTGATTAGTACTTTTTAAAACTTTTCCTTGAGTTTTTTCAGTATCTGTTAGGTTTGCGTTATATTCATTAATGGAATTTGTCATCCTTTCTTGGAACATATTCGCATCTTTAAATGCGCCGTTTTGTAAAAGGAATCTTAATCTAGTAACACCTGCTTGTTTAGCCAATACTTTTAAAGCATTATTAGTTTGAGTAAAAGCTGGTGTCATTCTATTTGAAGTAGCAACCATCTCATCAGCTAATGGAACTCCAGTTGTAGTTGGTCCAATTGCTTCTCCACCTCTTTGTTGCATTCTTTGTCCACCTAGTTTAGGATTAAATACTAAACCACCCGGACCAATACTTCCTTGACCAAATAATGACATTTTTTCTTCTGCTGTTAATCTAGTTCTTGCATTTCTTGCAAATTCAAGAGCTATAGCATATTCATGTGTAGCGGACGTTATTGCTCTTACCCCTTGTATTACTGCTGCAGGTAACATAAATACACTTACAAATATTGCTCCAAAACCTTTAAAGAATTTAAATATTCCTTCTAAGTTAGAAGCAGCAGTTATAAAATTAGTTAATCCAGCAACTGTATTATTTATTTCAGGTAAAAACTTTTCTCCAAAACTTATTGCATTTTCATTTACAATATTTTTTAATATCTTAAGTTGTGATGCAACTGTTTCATATCTTCTTTCTGCTTCAGTAAGCAAAGCTGTGTTTTCAGTAAACTCTTCATTAGCCATACCTAAAGCTTCAGCTATGAGGCTAAGACCATCTGAACCCTCGGCTCTTGCTAATGCCATCAATGCTCTAGAAGTTCTAAGAGTATCTAAGTTTAAGTCTCTTAATAATCCCTGTACGTCTCCACCTTGAGCTTCAATTCTACCTAAACCTTCTATAAATAAAGCAAGTCCTTTAGCTGGGTCAAAAGCAAAAAGTTCTTGGAATTGTTCTACAGTCATACCAGCAGTTTGAGCTACTTGTTCTAACTGACTTCCTCCAGCTAAACTTAATCTCTTAACAACCTGTATTAACCTAATGATTGCTGTTGAACCAGCTTGAGCTGGCTGACCTACTGCTCTTAAGGCAGTAGCAAAAGCAATAGCATCAGTAGCTGAGTTATTAAATTCTGTTGATATACCTGCAGTAGCTGTAGCTATTTGTGTAGCTGCTGTAACTATTTCCGATTCAGTTGTAGCAAAGTTGTTACCTAATCTAACTATTACAGAACCTAAGTTATCTATATCATCTGAAGCAAGGTTAGTTATTTTTTGAAGTCTTGCTAATGCCATGGCTGCATCTTCTGCACCCATGTTTGTCGCTACTGTAAGTTTCTGTATTGTGTCAGTAAATTTAACTATATCTGAAGCTGCTATACCTAACTGTCCACCAACTGCAGCTATTTGTGTAAGTTCTTCTATTGATGCTGGTGATACTTTTGCAATGTTTCTTAATTGTTTAGCAATACCTTGAAAGGCTGCTTCTACCTCTGCTCCTTCTCCTGCTACATCTAAAGTTTTCTTAACAGCTGCAAATTGTTCTTCGAATTTAATTGCTGCTGCTGCACCAAAACCAAACGCACCTGCTAATGCTGCTCCAAAGGGAAGTATTGACATTGCAATGGTTGAGTTTATAGCCATGCCAGCTTGTTTACTTCTATTAGCCATAAGCTGCATGTTTTTGCCAACTTCACGTTGCGCACTATTCATGGCTCCTTTATCGAAACCAGTTCTTAGCTTTATGTCTATTATTCCAGCAGTATTAGCCATTGTTTATTTTTTAACCTCTTTCATAAATTGTTCTAATGATATAGTATCACGTGGTCGGTTCCTTCCACGTCTTCTGTCTAGCTCCTTCTTCCACCAACCTTTAGGTGGTGAAGATGAGTTGTCATTATATTCAGGAGAATATTCTTCTCCTTTCATAAGGGCATTATATACAGGAGCAAAGAAAGCAGATTTATCTACTGGTAGATAAGTGAGGTATGTCATAAATATTCTCCAAGATAGAAACATTGGTTCGTCAATGTTGTAATATCTTTTAAAGTCAGCTTGTATGCAAGACCAACGAAAGAAGATATCTCTATAGGAGAAACTTATTTTGGGGAATCATCCCCTTCTTCGTTTTCAGTCTCCATCTCTTCTTCTTGTGAGATGCCATACTTTTCTAAAAGCCAAGTTAAAAGTTCTTCAAGTTGTGGCCAAGTAGCCCCAGCTTGTATAAGTTCTTCTAACACTTCTTTACCTAGTAAAGACTCTAGCCATTCAGGAATTACAGATGTTGGAACAACACCAGACTCATCCATGAATCGCATTTGTGTTAATACTACCCTTGCAGGTATTTGAGATGGTAAAGAATAACTCTTTCCCATCATTGTAAAGTCAAGACTTTCATCTGCAGTATTTTCTAATGCTGCGTCAAAGTCCTTATAATTGTCAGCCACGCCGACCTCCTATTTATCCTATCTAATTATTTATCCAATAAAATTAGTTAATATCGAATACGTCTGAGTCATTTGTATTATCAACAATTCTAAACAATTCTGTATATTGAGCTACAGATTTTGGTCGTAATACTTTGAACTCAGTTGCAATAACAACCTTCTGAGGTGCTTTTTGATGAGCCATTGAAAAAGCTCCAACGTTAACTGCACGTGGAATCTCTACATGTCTATCGGCACCAGCAGGACCATCAACAATTAACAATAATGATTTCTCATCATAGTCATCAGTTGAAGGTGGGCTTATTGCGTTATAACCACTTGCATACCCGTTAGAACCATCACCAGTAGTGATTGTTCCGCCACCAAGAGCTGTAACAATGTTAGTCTGAGAAGCTTGTGAAAGCTCACCAGTTAATCTAACTTCTTGTGCAGTCTTGAATGTAGCGATTGGGTCTATTTCTTCAGCGACCATTATGTCTTCAAATGTTTTATCCATTTCAAGAGTCCAACCGTCTTCTGAGTACCCTACATCAACCCATGCTGCAGCAGGGTCAGACCATGCTCCAGAACCGTTGTCTGCAGGAAATGCTACGTAGTCACCAGATGCATTACCTTCGTTGCTAATAGCAGCGACGTAAAGTACACCAGTTCCGACAATAACTTCAGATATTGTACCATTTGTACTTGGCATATTTAATCTATCTCCTAGTTACTATTCTTCTTCTACTTCAGTATCTTGCAAGACACTGCCGTCTCCGGCAGAATCCTCAACGTCAGCTTCCCACGGAGCATCCTTAGATTCATCGTCTTCCTCTAAGGACTCTGAAAAATCTGCATCAACTAATAAAGGTTTAGTCTTTCCATCTTGCGATGTCCATTCTTTACCTTCTAGTCGCTTCCAGATATCTTCTCCAATCTCAACCGCATCATCTTTAGTAAACATAACACCACTTTCAACGTCTCTAGCTTGAGACTGCTGAAACTCTGGGTGTATCTTCACCAAAAACTTCTTTTCTTTTTTACTCATACTTGACTCCTATGGTCTACTTACCGCACGGTAAGTCATAGCTAAAGCTATAGAGTACCTACCAAGACCTGTTGAAACTTCTTCAATCCTTGTTGGGAATTGAACTATTTCAAAACCATATATCTTAGCTCTAGTACTACTGTCGCTTGTAGTTATATAACCATTACTATAGTTGAAAGCAGCCTGAATCACAGCATTTGCGAGAGACATTGCTGTACTGTAATCAGCAAAAGGTTTATCATTTCCGGAACCACCCCATCTACCTGCATAGCATTCCATAGGTAATAAGGCGTTTTGAATATGTGCGTCACTTCTTGGATTTATTAATGCACCACCAGCTCTAAACATAACTAAAAAAGGTAATGAAGCATTTCTAGGCAATCTAGTTGCAATATTTGTTGAACATATATCGGTAATTATTGATTGTTCTAAAGCCCACTTACGTGCAACTATTTCTGCATCAGGTGGTACTAATTGTGTTTGGTCACGCATTCCAGTCATAATTAAATACTACACAATCTTTTAAAAATTTCTGTCATCTTAATTTATTAGAAATCAGGTGGAGTCATACCAATATTGTCAAAGTAATGGTCTAAGTATCTACCAATAGAACCTACTGTATGGTCAAGTCCTAATGCATCCCTAGCGGTTTCATTGGATAATATATATCTTGACCATGCATTTTTAATATGTAAGTTCTGAGCACATTTTTGTATAATTTGTTCTTTGACTTTTGCTCTAGCTGTACTTTTATCTAATCTACGTATTTCTTTTTCAACATATGCCATTTGTGCTTGTGCTCCACCACCAGCTAATCTATATCTAGTTACTTCTTCTGATGCAATCTTAGAAATAGTATTATTACCTTTAACAACTGTTTTGTCTACATATCCTTCGCCAGACCTTCTACTTCCATGAGTATCTAATGATGTACCCGGAATCTCAACTCTGTTTCTCTTCTTGCCTGAAACATTTGGTATTTGGTCATCAATTGCATTATTAATATTACTTTGTAATTTTAACAATTCCTGTTCAGACCTTTTCTTAGCTATTCTTGCAGCAGCTTTTACATCTTTCTTTCCTCTTAAGACGTCTTCTATTTCAGGACCAGATTCAAATATTCTTACTAGTTCATCCATATGTTCTACATCAAATATAGTTCCCATTTGTCTACCACTTAAAGCAGCATCTAAAATTGCACTTTCTCTGTCACCCTTTCCTGTTTCGGTATGTAAGTGAGGTCTAGATTTATTTAAACCTGCAGTTCTAGGACTATATTTTCTTAAGTGTTCATCTAAGGCTTGTAACCTAACACCAAAAAACTCTTGTATAAGTGCATGTTCTCTTGCACCTAACTCAATTGGTCCTTGAACATCCATACCACCATTTATCTGCCTCATTAATTGATTTGTCAACCTACTAGATAAATCAACAATCTGGTCATTATCAAGTTCACTGAGTATTCTAAGTTGCTGTCTAAATGCTGCTTGAACATCTTGTTCTACCATTTCCAATCTAAGAATTCTTGCTTGTTTAGATAAAGCAGTTAGTGGTGCTTTTCTAAATTCTTCAGAGCCCGGTTCTGGGTCAGATAATATAGAAACATCATCAGCAACTCCGGATGTATCATAATCATATCCAGAATCCAATGATGTAATATTTCTTTTAGTTCTTGCATTTATTACTTGTCCCGGAATAAATACGTTACCGTCACTGTCTTGTAAGAAATCTGATTCATCCATAGTGATACCAGTAATTTTATATTTAGTCATTCCATCTTCATCTGTATATGTTCTGTATTGGAAACCGCCCGGTGGTGGGAAATCGTATGCGTCGCCTATGGTGTATTTATCAAAGTAGTTATCTGTTATTTCAAATCTTGTTTTTCCTGTTTCTTTTTGTAGTTTGTGAATCATCTTTTCTGCTGACAATATGTCATTATCATCTATAACTTTTTCAAACGCTCTTCTCTCAGCACCCTTACCTTCGTGTAGTGCATTGTAATTTCTTCTTCCAGTATCTTTATCAAATACCATACCTACTCTATTCTGTAGGTTTTTATTAGCACCACCAAAAATAGTATCATTCATTACATCTGAAACTATATCTAGAGAACCTTTATCAAATGATGAAGCCATAACTTTATTTTTGGATAACATTAGTTGTCCTTGTTCAAAGATTGGATTAGCACCATTCTTTGCAGACTTCTGATATATTTCTTCTAATATTTTTTGTTGTTGTTTATTAGGTCCAGCAACTCCTCTTGATTTAACATAGACATCATTAAGAGTAGAGCCAGTTAATTTCTGAGACATAGCGGCACCAGAAGAGCCTGTCAAGTGACCTACTACATTTCTACCAGAGCTGACACCTAATCCAAAAGCTTTAGCAGCACCTATTGCACTTCTATACATAAACAAAGAAGGAGTAAAAACAAAATGGTCAGTTCTATTAGCTAACTTACCATGTCTATCTGTAGCGGGTCCACCATATTCAATCTGATAAGCATCTCTTATAGAATCATTCGTAGAAGACCTTTTACTTTTACCACCAAAAGCTACTGCATAAACAACTGTTGCTTTTTTATCATTTGTAACTGGGTCTAGTGCATGAATAGATGATTGTATCTGTCTTCTGTTTGGAACAAAGTTATGTCTGTTTGGTTGGTCAGAAAATGTAGTTTGAAGTGTACCATCTCTATGTATAGGAGTTTCACCTTGTCTATCTCTACCTCTATAACTTTTTCTATAATCTAAACTACCAAGAGATTCACCTTCAACCATGTTCCTAGTTCTTCTTTCAGTTTTTTTTCTAATTTCTTTTACAGGGTCACCAGATTTAATTGGTGTATCTAATAAAGGACCCGGAACAGCTCTACCTTTATATCCTCTAAAATTACCTCTACCGTCATAATCTTCTCCTGTAATTATAAAACCAGTAGAAGGACCTGTAACCATTCTTTGATTTGCCACTGTTACTTCTTCATTAGTAGTTACATTGAATGATTCCTGTCTTAATTTATAAATTTCTAACTTGTGATTTTTCGTATAAGACTTACCCCTTTTACTTTTCATTTGCATTTCTCTTTCATCACCATGCAAAAACCTAGTAACGTCTCTCATTTTTCCAATTTCTTTTAAGAAGTCATTACCTAGAGTTACTCGTAATTCTTCTATTCTTCGAGCGACAGCCATTGCCATTTGATTTTTATCTCCAAGTCCAACACCTGTTTGAGATTGTCTTGAATATCTATCAGATAACATAATGATGTCTGATATTACATCTATTGTTTCTTGAGTATCTCCTACAGCAGCTGTGCCAAATGAATACTGAGCTCCTTCTCCAAATTGAAACTCTTCACTTGCTAATCTAGCTAATGTATCTGCTTCGCCTCGACCAATAGTACTTCCACCTTCTCTATCAAATGATTTACCACTAGAACCCGGCGGTCCATAAAGTGATTCCATAATAGAACCTTTTTCACCAGCACTCATTGCACCATCAGGTGAATAGTTACCTAATGCATTTGGTGAACCAGCTAAAGCATTTTCTCCCATTATGTCTGCAATATCTCTTCTTGACATCAAGGCTTCGATATTATCATCATCAAATGTTTGTAATGAAAAAGAAGACATAACTTTCTCATCTCTTCCTAATTCTGGAGTTATGTCTGTGTCTCTGTACTTACGATTGTAATTAGCTGCTTTATATGGGTCAGGTGCATTTGATATAGCTATAGCCTGCATTGCTTGTTGTATTTTTTTTAAATCAAAACCAACAGAAGTGTTTGGACTTTTTGCATAAGCATCAATTTTATTTGCATCAACTCGAAAGTTACCATAAAGCATTTCTTGAACTTTCATATCAAATCTCTGCAACCTTCTTGCAGAAAAACGTCCAGCTGATGCTCTTACAAACCTTCCTGCTAAACCTGCACCTTGAGGCAACATACTTCTCATTATGTTAGATGTAACAAAAGCTGCTCCCCTAAATACAAGACGTCTAGTACCAGAACGCATTCTTGATTGAGATTTACCAGATAAGGCTTTCATTGTATTAGATGCTTGTAATGAATTGTATAATCCACTTCTTAACCCACCTACATTTGCACCAGTAACAGCACTAAATGTACCTAAGTTGTAAGCAAAGTTATATCCTTTTTCTTTATAATTAGGTGTATCTCTAAGACTTTTATATAGACGTGGACTACGAAGAGAACCGACAACGTCGGAAGCAAAGTTTGAAAAAAAAGCCATGCTTATTCTCTATATGATAAGCTCAAACTTTTATAATATATACCACCGTCTATTTTACGTCCTTCACCTATTGACTCAATTTCATAATATTTTCCAGTTGAAGGTTCATAAATTCTATCAGATGCTTTAACATCTACTTCTCCGGGCATAACAAGATTATAACTTTTTACAACTGTGTTTCTTCCATCTCTATCTTCAGATTCTCCAAGAAGAGAAAACCTAGCTTTTACAGAAGTAGTAGAGTTTGCCCATGTATTACTTTCAATACCTCTTTCATCTACTGAAGTACCTGTTGTCCTTTGAACATTAACAGTATCTATTAAAAGTCTTCTTGGAAATCTTGCTGCCATTATACAAAGAACTGCCTTCTGAATGGTGCAAGTAATGTTAAGTCAGCTGCTGTTAATACTGTTGCTGCATTTAAAGATAAACCACCCGGATAGCTTACTGAGTAATCACCCATTCTTTGACTATCAGATAACATAAAGTTTGAAGTGTCACTAGAGGTTTGTCCTTTTATTTCTGCAGCTTCTTGTTGTGATGCAATAATTAATGTTGATTCCAATATTCTTGCTGAAGACCTTTCAGAAACTGCTTTAAATTGTATTGGAAGTTTAGGTGTATCAGAACCACTACGAGCATAATATCCAGCGTTATATGTAACAACAATATTTAAAGGTTTTGCATAAGACCATCTTGTACCAATTCTTGTAACTCTACCATTTGAATATTTAATAAAGTGTGCTTCATTACCTTCTGTTAATGTTGTTCCATCTTCAACAATAGAAGTTATTGAATTGACTGGTAAGTGTGTTAAAAATAAATCGTTTGTTTGGTCGCCTGTAAATGTTTCAGTTTGGGTGGCTTGTTCAACATCATAACCAACATACTCTTTGATAGCTGCATCTACTAATGGAATTATATTATTAGTAAGATGTGTTTCAAGAGATGAACTAAGCGCAAACTGTACGTAGTTCTCAACGTCTGATGCTGTACAGAAAGCCATAGTTTAGCCCTCCGTATTACTTAGATTCTTTTTCGACTTTGGCTGCTTTATTCTCTGCAGGTTTTTGAGCTTTTTTCTTGGCAGGTTCTGCTTTTTTAGCAGGTTCTGCTTTCTTGGCAGGAGCTTTTTTACCCCAACCTTGCTCTTTAAGCCATTCAGTAGGATACTCTTTGCCAGCTTTACCTATTAAGTCAGCTTGACTATATGGTAAATCTGCTGCCGAACCTTCCCAAATGTCACCATTAGGTAGCTTCCAAATATTCTTTTCTGGTATTGTATAACTCATAATTTCTATCTTACTCCAATAATCTTAATTTTAAGTCTTTTACTTATCGGAACCTTTACTAACCTTCTCCTCATCAGAAACTTTTTTTTCTTTTGGTTCTTCTATAATAAATTGTTCTAGTATCGAATCAGTTTTTTTAAAAAACTCTTCATCTCTAACTATTTTTCCAAACATTTCAAGTTGTATTTTTACATCTTCTGGATTCATATTTCTCCTTAATGTTATAAGGGCGAATACGAATCCGCCCTTATAAACAATAATAGTTTTATTACATAGCTGTAATACTACAGAATGCTGTTGGTCTATAGATTGCAAATCCTAATCTCATTGTCAATCTAATGGCCAGTTGATTCTTAGTAAAGAAATCACTATGACTATCTGAAACAGCGAGGTCAACGCCTTCTCTCATAATAACTTGAGCAGCGTCGCCGCCTCCAAACTTACCAACTAACATTGTTCCTTCAGCAATTGCTGTTGAAGGTACTACGTTTAGTCCCCAAAGTTTTGGAGCAACAGCCTCACCAAATCCACCAGCGACAACAAACAATGGGTTTCTAGAACCACTTGTTTCTACAGAACTTTCTTCTGTAACAATGTCATACCAATCAGATGGGTGCATTACGACAGCGTCTGCTTCAACGAATGCATCTTTTCTGATTTCTGTGATGGCTTGATAAACTTGACCGATTTTTCTTAACTTACCTGAATAAGAACCAAATGCAAAGGTATTGATACCTGATTTGTTTAATATACCAGTTAAGTTAGGAGCACTTCCGTCGCCATTAATTAATTGGTTGTCCAATCTCAATTTCATCATTGTTGATAATCTTGAGTTTACATATCCTTGGATACCAGCAACATCAGCTAACAATTCGTCAGTTACAGGTAAGAAAGTAGCCATCTTTCTGATGGATTCTGTTCTTTCTGTAAATGCAAGTGCTGACTCAGCAGCGGCTGCACCTTCAGCTGCTTCAGCAGCTGCGTTGGTGAATGTTGTTTCTTCAAGATATACATAAGCATTTTGGTTTGTTTGAATTTGGTCAAACAATCCGATAATGCTATCTGGATTTCTTAAAGCAGTTTCCAAGATTCCCGGAGCTCTTAAGCTCTCAGGTGGATAACCAGTAGTAGTCAAAGTTGTTTTAAACTCAGCTCTTGAATCTACGCCTTTAACGCCGTTCTCATTGTATGCAGAGTAAGCTTTTGAATTAACAAAAGATTCACCAATTGTTTTAGGTGCTTCTACTTGTTCTGCATTAGGAATAGCATTTACAGGGGTTTCATCGACTTCCATAGCTTTTTCGTTTTGAACTTTAGCTTCTTCGATTTTAATATCTTCAACAAGTCCTGCAAGTTCTGTGTTAAGGCCTTTGATTTTCTCTTTGCCCTCAGCACTGTACTTGCCGTCTTCGTTAACGTCTTCGAATGCGACTTTAAGGTCTTCACGAGATTTTACTATTTGCTCTTTGAGTTGTGTTAATTTACTCATTTAACTTTTATCTCCTGTGATTAATAATGAATAAATAATTACTTACTTATTCTTCGATTATTTCGGCTTCCAACGATTCCGCAATAATTGCTTGGCCTTCTGCCCAAAGTGCATCTGACTCTTCATCAACTTCAGTTACTTCAGCTTCAGCTACTTCTTCTTCAGATTCTACTGCTGGAGCAGGCTCAGCTTCAACAGCTTCTTCCTCTTCCTCAGTGTCCTCTTCAGGTTCTATAACTTCTGGTTCAAGAACTTCTGTTTCAGTAGGTTCATCTACTTCGTCTACGACTTCAGCAGGTGTCTCTACTTCTTCTTTTGGTTCCTCAACCACAGCTTCTGCTTCTTCAACTTCAGAAACGTCTTCAGCATTTTCAGCACCGTAGTTGGTGATAAACTCATCAACTTCGTTCCAAGATTCCTGTAAGTCCTCTTGGACAGCTCGTAAAGCATCTGTTGCTTTCATACCTAACTTCCTTCCATCCTTAGCACGTAACATCGCTATGGCGGTAGCTCGTGCCATCAAGTCATTGAATGCGGCAAGCACATCTTTGACTTGTCGTGAAAAAGAAACTGTTGTTCCTTCTTCGACATCTTCTTCAATATCACTTACTTTGTAGTAAGTATTACCATCGTTATCTACTATCTTTATTGTCTTACCAGACTCTTCAGCTGCTGCTAAAGCTTTAGCTGGGTCCTCGAAGATTTCTTCTGTAGTAAAAATATTACCAATTGTTTTAGCTCTTTCAGATAATGTAGAAACACTATCCTTAAGTTCTTTTGGTAAGTCAGCATCTTCACCTAGAGGTATTGCATTTAAAATAACTTTCATATCATTAGCCATGTCATTTAAAAGTTTCATAGCTTGTTCTTCGTTATCAGATAAATTATCCTCGTATATTTTATTGACTTCTTCGTCTATGTTATCTTCATTAGTAATAACTTCTTTGACTTCATCATCAATATCTTTAAGTAAATCTGTATTTGATTTAATAGCTAATGTGTATGTTTCTTGATTAGCCCCCACTAAGACAGGTGATACTTCAAACACTGTTAGGTCTTTTAAAAATCTAACATCTTCTTCGCTATCACTTCCATCTTTTTTTAGCTTTCCATATTCAGAATCATTAACTCTGTAACCAAAAGACCATTGTTGCATATCGCCCATGTTCTTTACAATTTTGTAAGCTTCCTTTCCTGAATCAGTATCCATAAAAAATTCACCAGTAAAAGTTGCTTTATCTTTATCTTCTGTAATATAACCTTTACCTATTGGCATATCCCATTTATGAGCCCACACCATTGGAACGTTTCCTGACTTGAATCCAGATTTAATTGCGCCCGGTTCAACAACATCACCATCTGAATCAAGAGAATTAAATACTGAAAAGACTGCCGAGACTTTTCCTTCCGATTCCTCTTTGAGTTGGAAGTCTATTTTCTTAACTTCGTTATTTTGCATGCTTTACTAAAACCCCTCTGTATACAGTTTTATTAAATATATCTTTATATTAAACAATAAGAAGTAAATTTAGTGTTATTTAAAGGGTAAATTAATTTATTAAGTCTCTGACCTGCTTACCTTCTCCACATTAGATGAGAGTGGATGTGAAGAAGGAAGTAAGTCTACGTCGTAAGGTTTTCTTTTAAACATCCCCTTACTTAATGCATACAAGAAACCTTGAACTCTAGCTAACCCCCAATGGTCAGCACTTGAGCTACCATCTTTTTTAGCTGATTCATTGTTATTATATGCAAGATGTCCCCTGTCGAACACTGCAACTAATGTCCTTAAGTTTGTTTTAAACAAAGGATTAGATGCATTATGTGTTGAAACTTTACTTTCTAGTATCTTGCTAACATTCTTAGAAACCTTTTTTGAGAATAAATCATCTAGTATTTCTGATTGTGTATCTAAAGCTTTCTTTCTTCTACTTCTAACAAGCTTTTTTCTTTCATTAATAATTTTTTTCATAGCAGAGAGACCAATGTTTGAAACGCCACCCCACTTAATATTTGCGATAGTACCATTTAATCTTGTATTACCTTGATGCCTACCCATAAATCTTTCTCTTCTTCTTACCCAATTAAGTACGGACTCACTTCTGTCACCTGCTTGATACTTAGTCCAGTTTCTAAAAGCATCATCACCAGTAAATCCTTTCTCATCTTCGAAAGCATCTTTACCGCCACGTCCAGCTAATCTCCATATTTCTGGCCAATTCTCTTTTAAGTCTTTTGCATAAGCATATGGAAACATTTTGTATTTAGAGTTTGATATTCTTACTTGCATATCATCTCCGGGACTTGGGAAGTTTGTTCTATCTTTCTTTGGTTTTTCAGATTTGCTAGGCTTAGTTGCTTCTTCATATTCAGCATGAGTCTTGCATGGCATATAAACTGTATCTCCATCCATCTCATGTGTATGAACACCTATTGCACAAGATAACTCTTTAGACCTTTCCATCGCTTCACCCGGATTATCAAATACATCTTCTGTATTAGCATATTTAATATTCTCTGGTTCTAATTCAAAATCAGATTCATAAAGTACTTCTGCTTCTTCATATGAAACATTAATCTCATCTATCTCATAACTTTTTTTAGAACTTAGTGGGTGATTGCTTGGTAGTAAATCTGTATCATATGGTTTATTTTTAAACTTGCCTGTTCTTAAAGCTCTTAATAGGCCGTTAACTCTGGCCAATGCCCACTGGTCACTTGATGTTACGCTTGGTCTAACAGAACCCGGATTAGTATTGTATGCACCAACACCTCTTCTAAAACTTGCAGCCAACATTCTATAAGTAGCTCTGTACTTTGGATTCTTTGAATTATGGTCTGTTACTTTACCTTGAAGTATTTTTTTAATTCTTGCTGAGATAGTAGCTTTTGCTAAATCAACTGTCGTATCGTTATAACTATCAACATAAGCCTTTTTCATATTTTCTAAATATCTGTCTGCTTCTGGTTTTGTTTTAAAACATTTAATTACTTCGTCATCATCATGTCCTATTACACACCAAGAACCATTAGGCATTTGAGCTACATACTTCTCTTCACTTCTTGGTTCTTCGTTTCTAATAATTCTGTTATCTCTAGTTGATTCTGCTAAATCAGTACTACTAAGTAAGTCTTTACCTTCTTCTAAAAATCTATCCCTTTCTAATAATGGTTGACCATCTTCAGTTATCTGTATTGTGTTTAAAGGTCTTAGATAAATATCATGTTTATCATCAGCTTCTAAACCAACTACCTTTCTAGCTTCACCAATTGTTATCCATCAACCTTGAACACCTGTATTAACTCTCTTGTATAATTCATCCATATCTTCTTGCAATGCTCTAACTTCTGAATAATCAAACTCACATTTTGAATCTGTATCATTAAAATCTTTTAACAGTAATTGATGACTTAATTCATTAGCTACTGTTTTCCACATTGGTATAAGTTTTTGTTCTGTAAAAAATTCTCTTAATTCTCTTGTGTTGTTATAAGTTGCAGAGTCTAAACCTGCACCGAGTCCAGCTAAGATTGCTGGTACTCCAAGAACAGCTGATATCCTTTCTTCTGGTAACCTTCTAAGTTCTTGTAGTTTCATTTGGTCAGGTGAGAAAGAAACTATGTCTACATTCATTGAGCCAGATAAAACCATTGGTGCTCCTCTGTTAGCTCCACCAAATTTAGTTTTGTATGATTCAGATATTGCTTCTGCTTCTTCTCTTGTTGGTCCACCTAGTGAATCGTTTCTTGGAGATAGAACAACACCCGGTACTGCCATATTGTGTAATAAAGCAGCTGACCATTGTCCTGCAGCTTCGTCACCTAAAATTTCTCTTAACACTCCTTTCAGTGGAGCATGACCTCTTCTATGGTCATTAGGGTCAATCCCTTGTCTTATGTGCACCATATCGTCTACTGGGATTATTAAGGGTTCTCCATTACCATGCTGATAATATTCGTAATGTGTAATGAGGTCTTGTTCATTACCTCTTACTTGAACCATACCCGGCATTATTGGAACTAACTGTACAACTTGTCCTGTCTTGTTTCTATTCTTGTATAAGAAAGCATCTCCAATAGTATTTATTGCTAAGACTATATAGTGATTAAGTAAACCTGCAGACATAAAAGGATTAGGCCTTGCATAGAGTTTTGTTATTGGATGATTGCCAAGTTTTTCTACATTACCAAAAGAATCTTGTTTTACTACATTAAGAGTTGGTTCTGAAAAAGCTGTTGATAATACATTAAGACATGCAATAACTGCAGAGTTAGCGGAGCCATCTCCTATTTCGTCTAGCTGGTCAGTCTCCCAAAAACCTGCTGTTGTATTGTAGCCATACACTGAGGTATCATTACCAAACAATTGGTTATAAGAACCTTGACGTCCTTTATCTTCTCTACCCCTGAGTGCGTCTAAAGCTTTTTGAAATCTATTTCTTTCTTCTGCCATTAATTAATATGCTTCCCAGATTCGTCTTTTTTGCATTTCTTGTGCTCCTAAAGCTAAAGCATCTACCATGTCATCATGCGCACCTAAAGGGAACGTCAATAGTTCCCGCTCTAAATCCGGTAGCCATGGAGCTTCTGCTTTAAGTAAAACATCTCCGCTTTCCATCCTAGCCGATAATGGCAATGCTTTGGTTATTTTGTCTTTATCTGCTGGTAATTCTTGTACTCTGTATCCTTCTCTAATTAACATTTGTGAAACTGTTTTAGATAGTCCTACTTTTTCTAGTAAGACATGTGACCAATTATATCTTTGATACATTTCAGCTATTTGAGGTACTATGTCAGGACCTTCTACTTTAAGTCTTTTAACATCATTTACAAATAACGTTCCATCAGAATGTTTAGCAAAATCTATAATAGCTGTGTAGTCTGAACTTTCTGAAGTAGTAACAGCAATATCTGCAGCTCCAAAGTGTTGTAGTTCTAATGGGTCCCACTTGCCAGCACCACCTTGCCATAATCCATCTTCATTTTTAGCATAATAATTAATCCATTCTGGTTTCACTATTGATTGACCATTGTCTACAAACTCTGCTAAATACTCCTGTGTAAATATTATTGAACCAACTTCTTTCTTAGCTACTTCTATTTCTTCTGGGTCTATAGCTGGATTATCTACAGTAGCAAATCTAAATGTTTCCCAATTATCATCATCTTGTGCATTAGTCCATAAATCATAAAACCAATTGTTCATACCCATAGGTGTTGATATAAATAAACCTGAACCCTTTCTTTCTGTAAGTGTAGGTCTTAGTACTTCTCTCCAAACTTCTGGTTTAATAAAAGCTGCTTCGTCCATAACTAAGAAATCAAGACCTTCACCTCTTAGTCTTTGTGGATTGTCTGCAGACTTAGCTGCAATATATCCACCATTTTCAAAAGTTACTTCCATATTTGCTAAAGATACTTTAGGCCTTATCTCTTGAGGAAATGACATAGCTGCTGCTTCAATTGCTCTCCACCCAACTCTTGCTATAGCAAATGTAGGTGCTACCCACCAAGCTCTTTTACCTTCTAAAGCTGCCTGCATACAAAGTTGTACACCTAATCTTGTTTTACCAAATCTTCGACCAGCACATAATATTTTCCAACGTGCTTCAGAGTTAGCGACAGTCTCTTGTGCTTTATGTAATTTAGGTAGCTTTGCTGAATACTTTGCCATTAATCGCCTTC
>MDTA01048800.1_pt1 | contig 23671 bp, 16 predicted proteins | sample 811151 | NCBI WGS metagenome assembly MDTA01 (sample SAMN05326648, study PRJNA326480) | marine metagenome | isolation source: seawater | place: Indian Ocean: South | collected 2010
CAGCATCCTGATGAACTCAGGTTGTCAAAGGAATGGGCAAAGGGCCGTCGTCCGAAGATGGAAGATGGTCATGCGAAGATGAACCGCGTCTTCATCGCCGAGCCGACACTCAGCATCACGGGCTGCAGTGCGGACGAGCGTCTGGCGCTGTCGCCCGATGCCATCACGGTTCTCGCAGCGCGTGTCGCGGCTGCCATCACTGGCAACCAGTCCATTGCAGCGCCATTCGAATCCTCCGGAATCGAGACTCCACAGGTCGACACCATCGTGGCCGATCTCAAGTCGCATGCGGGTTCATCCGTCGTGATGGCCGGGTCACGTCAGCCTCGCTTCGTCCATCATCTCTGTGCGTTGATCAACGAGTCGCTCGGCAACGCCGGCAAGACCGTTTCGTACATGAAGCTGTCTCCGTCAGCCATGACGACCGCATCGCTTCCGGAACTTGTCGAGTCCATCAAGGCCAAGCGCATCAAGACACTGGTGATGATCGGCGGCAACCCCGCCTATGACGCACCTGCTGAACTCGATTTCGCAGCTCGCCTGGGCGATGTTCCCACCACGATCCATCTCAGCCGTGAGGACAACGAGACCTCGCAGTTGTGCGCCTGGCATCTCAACAGAACCCATCCACTTGAACAGTGGGGTGATGGACGAGCATGGGATGGCACCTACACCATCTGCCAGCCGCTGATCCTTCCGATGTTCGAGGGTCGCAGCAGCATCCAGTTCCTGGCCATGCTCGCTGGCGAGCCACTCACCGACGGTTTCGACATCGTCCGTACGACCGAAGCAGAGCTCTCTGGATCCAAGGATCAATCGGCAGGGTTCTCTCCCCGTTGGCGATCATTGCTTCATGACGGTTTCGTCAAGAACAGTGGCTGGGCCATGGAAAGTCCACGAGTCGACGGCAGCAAGATCTCCCGTGGAGCGGAGGTCACGGCCGAAGGCTTGCAGAAAGGATCGGATGCGACGGCTGTCTTTGCATCGGATTACAGCGTCTATGACGGCCGGTTTGCCAACAACGGCTGGATGCAGGAGTTGCCGGATCCCATTTCGAAGCTGACCTGGGACAACGCCGTCGTCATCGGTCCATCCCATGCCAAACGTCTCGGAATCAAGACCGGTGACATGGTTCGTGTCGTGGTCGGTTCGGCTTCGGTCGAAGCCGCAGCACTCGTCGAGACCGGTCAGGCAGCTGATGTCATCACGCTTCCGCTCGGGTACGGCCGTCGTTTCCAGGGAAGGGTCTGCTACGACTCGGGCTTCGATTTCTATCCATTGCGACGCAGCGATGCCATGTGGTCGGCACCGGCCCGCGTCGAGAAGATCGAAGGCAGCTACATCCTCGCCCGGACACAGAATCACTGGGCGATGGATAAGGTCGATGGTCGTGGTATCGAAGAACGACTGCCCATGATCTTCCGTGAAGCCGATGTGACGACCTGGGAAAAGAATCCCGGTTTCGCCGGTTCCCTGGGCCACAAGATCCATTCGCTTTCACTCTGGGATGATCAGCTCCAGTATGAAGGTGCCCGCTTCAAGTGGGGCATGTCGATCGACCTGGGTGCCTGTACGGGATGTGGCGCCTGTGTGGTTGCCTGTCAGGCCGAGAACAACATTCCAATCGTCGGCAAGGACCAGGTCCGGATGGGCCGTGAAATGTCCTGGCTGCGAATCGATCGGTACTACCGGTTCAAGGAAAGCAGTGCCGGCCAGTTCGAGACCGATCAGCCCGAGCGCGTCGCCATCCAGCCGATGTTGTGCCAGATGTGCGAGAACGCTCCTTGTGAGCAGGTCTGTCCCGTCGCCGCCACGGTCCACGACATGGACGGCCTCAATGTGATGGTCTACAACCGGTGCGTTGGCACGCGGTACTGCTCGAACAACTGTCCTTACAAGGTCCGGCGATTCAATTACTTCGACTACTTCCGCAGGGAGCCGCTCCGTGAGACCGGAATGCTCCAGGTTCAGCCGAGTTACTACCTTCGTCGCCAGAGTGGGAACGATCCACTTCGACGCATGCAGTTCAATCCTGAAGTGACTGTTCGCATGCGTGGTGTCATGGAGAAGTGCACGTTCTGCACCCAGCGAATCGAAGCCGCCAAGATCAAGGCCAAGAATGCATGGGTCAAGAAGCCGGAGGCTGAAAAGGCTTCCGGTATCCGGCTCTCCATCCCGGACGGCACGATCACTCCAGCCTGTGCACAGACCTGTGCGACGGATGCGATCGTGTTCGGCGATCTCATGGATACGGAGTCCAAGGTCTCGAAGGCTCATGCTGACAGTCGTTCCTACGAACTGCTCGGAGAATTGAACATCAAGCCTCGAAATCGGTACCTCGCCAGGGTCTACAACGCGGTCGAAGGCGAGCGTTATCCGGATGATTTCCATGGGCACGGTGGTCACGGCCACGGCAGCCACGGCGGATACGGAGGACACGGCGATCATCATGATGATCACCATGGGGATGATCATGGCCACGACCACTCCGCAGGGAGCAAGGATCACTGATGACCACACTTCCTGTTGACAACACGACTGTGGATCAAACCAGTGGGCGTCCGCCTCTGGTGCTGAATCACACGTCCTTCGATACGGTGACCTCGGAAATCTGCCGAGTGAACGAGGCGAAGAAGCCGCCGTTCGCGTGGTACGCAACCATGGCGATTTCCTCCGCACTCGCGGGCATGCTTGGTCTTCTGATCGGCTATCTCATCTTGACGGGTGTCGGTGTCTGGGGAAACAACAACCCCGTCATGTGGGGTTTCCCGATCGTCAACTTCGTCTTCTGGGTCGGTATCGGCCATGCAGGAACCCTGATTTCCGCCATCCTGTTCCTGTTCCGTCAGAAGTGGCGAACCTCCATCAATCGATTTGCAGAGGCCATGACGATTTTCGCGGTCATCTGCGCCGGTACGTTCCCGGGAATCCACATCGGTCGTGTCTGGCTGGCGTACTGGTTGTTCCCGATTCCAAACCAGATGTCCATGTGGCCGCAGTTCAGAAGTCCGCTGCTCTGGGATGTCTTTGCCGTGAGTACCTACTTCACGGTTTCAGCCGTCTTCTGGTACATCGGAATGGTTCCTGATCTGGCGACCCTTCGGGACCGTGCCACCAACAAGATCAAGGCCGTTGCCTACGGCGTCTTCGCACTGGGCTGGCGCGGCAGCATGCGTCACTGGCACCGTTACGAGCGTGCCTATCTTCTCCTGGCCGCCCTGGCGACGCCGCTGGTGCTTTCGGTTCATACGATCGTTTCATTCGACTTCGCTGTTTCCCAGCTTCCCGGCTGGCATACCACGATCTTCCCACCGTACTTCGTGGCCGGTGCGATCTTCAGTGGTTTCGCCATGGTGTTGACGCTGGCCATTCCCGCACGAGAGCTGTGGGGACTCAAGAACTTCATCACGCTCCGCCATATGGAGAACATGGCCAAGATCATCCTCCTCACCGGAACGATGGTCGGTTACGCCTACGGCATGGAATTCTTCATGGCGTGGTACTCCGGCGAGGTCTACGAGCAGTTCGCCTTCATCAACCGAGCCTTCGGACAATACGCATGGGCGTACTGGATCATGATCTCCTGCAACGTCATCACGCCCCAGATCTTCTGGTTCAAGTGGTGTCGACGGAACATCTGGGTCCTCTTCTTCGCATCTCTGCTGGTCAACATCGGAATGTGGTTCGAGCGGTTCGTCATTGCGGTGACGTCGCTGGCCAACGATTTCCTTCCCAGCAGCTGGGGCTGGTTCGAGCCGACATGGGTCGATGTGCTGACCTTCCTCGGAAGCTTCGGTCTGTTCATGACCCTCTTCCTGCTCTTCATCCGGTATCTGCCGATCCTGGCCATTGCCGAGATCAAGGCCGTCATGCCGGAAGCCGATCCGCATGCAGGACATGATCACGACCACGACCACGGGCATGAGGAGGTGAAGTCATGACAACGTCTCCAGCCAGAACAGAGGCCATGCCAGACGCGATGGTCATCGATGACATGAGTGTCGAGACGGAAACCCCGAAGCTCTGGGGGCTCTCCGCGGAGTTTTCTTCGCCGGCTGCGATCATGGAAGCCGCCAAGAAGGTCAATGCTGCCGGATATCGCTGGTGGGACTGCCACACGCCATTCCCCGTCCACGGCCTCGACTTCGCGATGGGTATCAAGCACACCATCCTGCCGATTCTGGTCTTCTTCGGAGGACTGACCGGCATGTGTGCCGCCGTCATTCTCCAGGTCTTCACCAACTCACTGGAGTTGAACATCTGGGCGATCGTTCCGGTCGTCGGATATCAGTTCGAGGTCAGCGGCAAGCCGCTGCTGTCATTGCCGGCCTTCGTGCCAGTCATCTTCGAGGTGACGGTGCTTCTTTCGGCATTGACGACTGTGGGAGGCATGCTGCTTCTCAACAAGCTGCCATGTCTCTATCACCCGGTACTCAAGTCACCCAAGATGAAGCGGTTGACGGATGACCGTTTCTATCTGGTGATCGAGAGTCAAGATCCGAAATTCGTCCGCCCGAGAACCGAGGAGTTCCTCGAGTCCCTCAAGCCGGATGCCATCATCGAGTTGGAGGCCTGAGCCGTGTCGTCCGGACCCAAGCGACAATCCGACTTCCTGCTCTGGAAGCTGCCTCGCGGCTTCTTCTACGTGGCCATTCTCATGACGTGCGTGGCGTTGATTCCGCCGGCACTCATCATCCGTGCCCGTTCGACCCCTCGGGATTCCCGCCGGATCCATCTGATCCAGAACATGGACAATCAGCCGAAGTACAAGGGGCAGCAGCAGAACATCCTGTTCAAGGATGGCCGCTCCATGCGACAGCCTGTGCCAGGTACGGTGGCTCGAGATCAGATGATCGGCGATACCCACTTCCACCTCGGTACGGTGGATGGGGCGTACTCGACGACGTATCCGTCACAGGTCAGCCTGGACATGGATCTGCTCGAGCGTGGCCGGGAACGCTACATGATCTACTGCCTGCCGTGCCATGGCGTCACCGGAGAGGGTGATGGCCTGGTGCATCAGCGTGCGATGAAACTGCTGAACCTGTCAGCCGACATCAACAACGGTACGACCTGGGTACAGCCGAAGAACCTCCATGAGGAAGCCATCATCGACCAGCCGGTCGGCCAGATCTTCTACACGATCAGCAATGGCAAGAACAACATGGCGGGGTATGCCTCCCAGATCGATGTCGCCGATCGTTGGGCCATCGTGGCCTATGTCCAGGCGCTTCAGGTCGCAGGAGATGCCAGTGATGAATCCGTTTCCGGAGCGGACTCGCTTCCGGAACGTCGGATCAAGATGGAAGACGATCTTGAAGGTGCCGATGGCGGCAATGATGGAGAGGGCGGCCAGTCATGAATGTTGCCGGCAACAGCATGAATCGAATGGGTGGTCTGGCGCCTGCCGGAGTCATCATCGGAGGTCTTGTCGGTCTTGGTGGCATTGCAGCCACCATCGTGCTCGGTGAGGATGAAAGTGGATGGACCAACTTCTGGATGTCCTACCTCTTCGCCTTCATGGTCATCACCGGGATCTCACTCGGTGGCCTGTTCTTCGTCATGCTTCAGCACATCACTCGAGCGGGATGGTCCGTCACGGTCCGTCGCCTGGCCGAGGGTTTCGCAAGCAATCTGCGATGGCTCTGGATCGCATTTGTTCCAATCATCATTCTTGTATGGACAGGTGATGGGGCGGTTCTGTATCCCTGGGCGGATCCAGCCGTCGTCGCGCATGACACCGTCCTTCAGAAGAAGGCCGGCTATCTGGATCCAACCTTCTGGTCCATTCGAGCCATCTGCTATCTCGTCATCTGGGCAGCACTGGCCCAGTTCTTCGTCGGGCAGTCAATGAGGCAGGATGGGGATGGCGATCCTGCCAGATCCCGTCGAATGCAGGCTGCGGCTCCGGTCGGCATCCTCCTTTATGGCCTTTCCCAGACGTTTGCGGGTGTTGATTGGGTCATGACACTCCAGCCAACCTGGTTCAGCACCATGTTCGGTGTGTACTGGTTTGCCGTGAGTCTGACTGGATTTTTCTCCTGTCTGATCCTGTTTGGCTGTTTTCTGCAGTCCACGGGGCGGCTGCAGGGAATGATTACTCGAGAGCACTATCAGGACCTCGGCAAGCTCCTCTTTGCATTCGGAGTCGTTTTCTGGGCCTACATCGGCTACAGCCAGTACATGTTGATTTGGTACGCGAACATCCCGATTGAAACAGGTTGGTTCCTTCCCCGTCAGCTCGGGGCCTGGAAATGGGTATCACTGTTGCTGATTCTCGGGCACTTCGTGCTGCCATTCCTTCTGCTGGTGTCCAGATGGCCGAAGCGATGGAAGAACATGCTTGCTGGCATTGCGGTCTGGATGCTTCTGATGATGATTGTGGATGTCTATTGGCTCGTGATGCCTGCGATGTCTCCACAGGTCGTGCATGACGCAACCTCACTGCAGGAGCTCGTTGATGGCGTGGATGCCGGGACCATATCCGTGGGCTGGAACCTGACGGTCACCAACTTCACGGCACTCGCTGGAATGATCGGACTTCTGATCGCCGGAACCTGTATCGGTCTGCGGCGGTGTTCCCTGATTCCATCATCGGATCCGAGACTGGATGAAGCATTGGCTTTCGAAAACATGTGACCCTGGCACCAGGGTGGAGTAGATCGACATGGCACACGCCGAACTCGACAATCAACTTGATCCGCTGGAAGGCGACACCGAGGATCCTCGGGGCGGGCCGACCTGGGTGATCTGCATTGCCAGTTCGATCCTGGTCTTCGTGACCTGTGTAGCAGTGGCGGGTCTCTACTACGGTGCCGAACGCATCGAAGCGGATTCGAAGTTCATCTCCGTGACGTCCCAGGCGAGCGAGACCCGTCGTCTGGCGGAAAAGGACCGGCTGATGCTCGAGGCCCATTGGGAAACCTACACGGATGCCGGTGGGGACCTCGTGATCGATCGCAAGCTGAAGCTGCCGATCGATGAGGCCATGCAGATCATCGTCGATCGCAACGCACAGCAGGGGGCTGCAGCAAAGAAATGAGACGGCAGTCAGGAACAATCCGGTCAGTGTGTACTGCAGTCACGGCTGCAGTGACCATGGCCGTCTGCGCGCCTGCCGCGACCGCTCAGCTCCTGGCAGATGAGCTGCCGACCGAGTTCCAGGGTGTTGGAATCGTCCAGAGACTGGATGAACAGGTTCCCATGGACCTGGAGTTCACGGATTCGAACGGCAAGAAGGTCCAGCTGAAGGATCTTGTCCGGGAGGGCCGTCCGGTCATTCTCACGCTCAACTACTACCGTTGCCCGATGCTGTGTTCATTGACACTCAATGGCATGGTTGATGGGCTCCGTGAGATGGAATGGTCCGCGGGTGAGGAATTCGACATCATCACCGTCAGCATCAATCCCGAAGAAGGTCCCGAGCTGGCAACTCAGAACAGGACCGGCTATCTCACCAGTTACGGCCGAGAGGGCGCCGAGTCCGGTTGGCACTTCCTGGTCGGTGAGCAGGATCAGATCGAGACCCTCGCGAAGACGGTCGGGTTCGGCTATCGATATGACGAGCCGAGTGGTGAATACGCCCACACGTCGAGCATCATCTTTCTGACGCCTGAAGGTCGGATCTCCAAGTACATGAACGATGTCCGCTTCAAGCCCAGGGATCTGAGATTCGCATTGGTGGAGGCATCGGAAGGTGGTATCGGTTCTCCGATGGACACCATGCTGCTCTTCAACTGCTTCCAGTGGGATCCGGAACGCGGCTCCTATGTCGCCAGTGCCTACAAGATCATGCGACTTGGTGGTGTCGTCACCATCATCATTCTCGCGATTGGAATTCTGGTGCTTTCTTCAAAAGGACCTCGCGGTCGGGGTCCCGGGGATGGTCAATTGGAAGTTGATTCCATGGGCCTTGAATTGAGCCAACCCGTTGGAGGCAAGGCATGACTGCGTTCGTGACATACATGCTGATGACACTGCTTGGAACCGTGATGCCGGGTGCCGCGGAGGACGCGACTGCCCGGACCTTCTGGATGCCCGAATCGGCATCGGCCCAGGCGCCATTCGTTGATCATGTCTTCGATTTCATCAACGTCATCTGCTACATCTTCCTGGTGCTGATCACCATCATCCTCGTCTACTTCGCGATTCGATATCGTCAGAAGAAGAACGAGGTCAATTTCTCTGGTGACGGGCCGGTTCACAGCACTCCGCTCGAGCTGACCTGGACGATGGTTCCGATGCTTCTCGTCGTGGCGATCTTCTACCTCGGCATGGTGGGCTATCTCGATCTTCGTCGTTCACCCGCCAACGCATACGAGGTCTCAGTCACTGCTCAGAAGTGGACATGGTCATTCGATCATCCGGAGTTCGCAGTCAATCAGGGCGGTGAGGTCTACGTGCCGCTGGGTCGTCCGGTCGAGTTCCTCATGACCTCTGCGGACGTGCTGCACAGCCTGTTCATTCCCGCATTCCGCGTCAAGCAGGATGTGGTTCCGGGACGCTACAGCCGCCTTTGGTTCGAACCGACCAAGCCGGGCACCTATCAGCTGTACTGCACGGAGTACTGTGGTCGCGACCACTCGAAGATGCTTGCACTCGTCCATGTGCTCCCCGAGGACGAGTTCCAGGCAGCCATGGGCAAACTGGCTACGGAGTACATGGATCTTCCCGAGCATGATCTGCCGACCTATGCCCTTGATCGTCTCTACAACAGGTGTTCTTCCTGTCACTCCCTCGATGGAAACATGGTCGTGGGACCGAGCTTCAAGGGACTCTGGGAACGGACGACAAGTGGTGAGACCGCTTTCACCAACGGCCAGAAGCTGTCGGATCTCGTCGGCCCAGGCAAGGAATTCGAGACTCCGGAGGATTACATCCGGGATTCAATCGTGAATCCCCAGCACCTGATCGTCCAGAACTATGCGGGCGCGATGCCCAGCTTCCAGGGTCAGCTCAAGGAGCGCCAGATCACGGCCCTGATTCTCATGATGAAGTACCTCGATCGTCTCGTGGATGAAAACGGGAATCCGATCGAGTCGCCTGATCTCAATGAATTGGATGCGGGGGATGGCTCCGGATCGCCAGCGGAAGAGGCCGGCTCGGAAACCGGTACTGGCCAGTCGAAGGACAATGGTGAGTGACATGACCACGCTGACACCCGATCAACCCATTCTGGTTCGAGACAACTACCTCACGCATTCGCGTGGGCTGCTGTCATGGTTGCTGACGCTCGATCACAAACGAATCGGGCTGATGTATCTGGTCTCGGTTCTCGGCGCGTTCTTCATGGGCGGTGTGTTCGCCCTTCTGGTTCGAACGCAGCTGCTGACGCCTGAAGGCACCATCATGGAGCAGGACCAGTACAACCAGGCCTTCACCCTGCACGGGGCGATCATGGTCTTCCTGGTCATCATTCCGAGTGTCCCTGCCTCGCTGGGCAACTTCATCCTGCCGATCATGCTGGGTGCCAAGGATGTGGCCTTCCCAAGGTTGAATCTGTTCTCGTACTACCTGTGGGTCATCGGAGCGATTTTCTTCGTGCTGGCCCTGTTCACCGGCGGACTGGATACCGGCTGGACCTTCTATACCCCGTACAGCACGGATACCAACTCGGCCATGGGTGGCGTGATTCCAGCGCTCACAGCCGTGTTCATTCTCGGTTTCGCATCGATCTTCACGGGCATGAACTTCATGGTGACGATCCACAGGCTTCGCCCGCCGGGAATGACGTGGTTCCGTATGCCACTGTTCCTGTGGTCCATCTATGCAACAGCCGTCATCCAGGTGCTGGCCACTCCGGTTCTGGGGATCACCCTGCTGCTGCTCATCATCGAGCGTGCTTTCGGAATCGGCATCTTCAATCCGGCATTGGGCGGAGATCCCGTTCTCTATCAGCACTTCTTCTGGTTCTATTCCCATCCAGCCGTGTACATCATGATTCTGCCGGCCATGGGCATCATCAGTGAACTGATTTCGGTTCACAGTCATCGCCACATCTTCGGCTACAAGTTCATCGCTTGGAGTTCGGTGGCCATCGCCGTCTTCTCGTTCCTCGTCTGGGGCCATCACATGTTCACCTCGGGGCAGTCCGCTCTGGTGACCGTGATCTTCTCGGCCATCACCTTCTCGGTCGCCATTCCTTCCGCAGTGAAGGTCTTCAACTGGCTGGCCACGATGTACAAGGGACATATCAGCTGGAATACGCCCATGCTCTATGCCATGGGCTTCCTGTTCATCTTCACGATCGGTGGACTGACCGGTCTGCATCTCGGAACCCTGGCGACCGATGTGCATCTCCACGACACCTACTTCGTGGTGGCCCACTTCCATTACGTCATGATGGGCAGCGCGTTGCTCGCATTCATCGGCGGTATCCATCACTGGTGGCCCAAGATGACTGGTCGGATGTACAACGAGAACGCGGGCCGGGTTGCCTGGTTCCTCGTTTTCGTCGGGTTCAACGTCACGTTCATGAGCCAGTTCATGCTCGGAAGCCAGGGCATGCCTCGCCGGTATGCCACCTATGAGGGACTTGAGCAGGAACTCTTCCAGTTCTATCACGTCATCTCGACAATGGGTTCCTATGTCATGGCGATCGGCTTCCTCATGACGGCGGTCTATCTTCTGCTGTCGCTCTTCAATGGTCGTCGTGCACCGACGAACCCGTGGGGCGGCCGAAGTCTGGAATGGCAGTGTGCATCGCCTCCGCCTCATGACAACTTCAGCGAGCAGCCAGCCGTCGGCGACTGCTATGACTTCACCGTGCTGGAGTGGAGCGAGAAGGAGCAGGGGTACGTGTGGCGTTCCGACGTTGCACGACCTGAGCCACAATCATCCGAAGGGGGTGACTGATCGTGTCCCAGATCGAAGTCAGTGCAACTCACGCCCACGATCATGATCATGATCATGACCATCCGGCGCATCTCGGTCATCACTGGGAGAACTCCACGCAGCAGTTCGAGGCCGGCAAGCTCGGCATGTGGTTGTTCCTCTGCACCGAGATTCTGCTCTTTGGTGGCCTGTTCGTGGCGTACGCTGTCTGGCGAGCGAATCATCCGGAAATCTTCCGGTACGGCGCCCAGTTCCTGGATACGTTCTGGGGCGGCCTGAACACCTGTGTTCTTCTCACCAGCTCCATGACGATGGCCATGGCGGTGACTCTGGCCGCCCGTGGCAAGATGGTGGCTGTCACGATCTGTCTGATCCTCACGCTTCTCGGTGCCGGTGGCTTCATGGTCATCAAGTACATCGAATACAACCACAAGATCCATGAAGGGCTTCTGCCCGGCATGGCCTTCTACGAAGAGCCTCATGCGTCCCATCTCTGGTTGCCATTGGATGAACTGGGGAAGGAAGAGCAGGCGAAGGCTGCGTTGAAGGCCGAGCAGGATTCGGCCGCCTACGTTGCGGCAACTCAGCTGGAATCAGAGCTCCCGCCGGCACCTGCTGATGCCGTTGTCTGGAGCAAGTCGCCAGCGGCAACTGGTCCAGTCGGGTTCACGGACAGTGAATTCAAGATCGAGACTTCCGAGCTGAGGATGTTCCTCCCGGACTCCGTCATCGCAAAGGTCGAAGACGCCTCTCCAATGCTGGAGTACGCCGAAAACCATCAGCATGGCGAGCTTCCACACCTGGCACATCCACTTCAGGACCCTGAACGTCCTCCGAATGCACAGAAGTTCTTCACCATCTACTTCATGATGACCGGCCTTCACGGTGTCCACGTCATCGTTGGTGGTATCGTCATTCTCTGGCTGATCTATCTGACCATGCGTGGCCGCTTCAGCCGCGAGTACTACACCCCGATCGATCTCGGTGGTCTGTACTGGCATATCGTCGATGTCATCTGGATCTTCCTCTTCCCGCTCTTCTACCTGATCTGACGGACGCAAAGCAATGGGTAAACATGAACATGGTGCCGTCGATCACATCGTTCCCATCAAGATGCTGGTGGGAACCTGTCTTGCACTGCTGTTCCTCACAGCCGTAACCGTCTGGGTGGCGGAGCTTGACTTCAACATCATGAACATTCCATCGATGAACCTCATCGTCGCGCTCTCCGTAGCGAGTCTGAAGGTCTTCATCGTGTCGATGATCTTCATGCACCTTCGCTGGGATCGGTCCTTCATCGGATTCCTGTTCGTGGTGTCATGTCTGCTGGTTTTCCTGTTCATTGGCTTTGCCTTGACGGATACCGCGGAAAACGAGCCGGACATCATTCCGGGCGCTCCGGGTTTCCCCATCAAGATGCAGCTCGAAAAACTGGCTACGTCGGCTGCGGAAGCGACTGCCGCAGTCCAAAGCGAAGCTGGCGATCCTGTGGCCAAACCCGGCGACGGCGACAATCACTGAGAAGCCGGATCCCGGCCATGGCGACCGCTCGGTGTATCGCACCGAGGGTGAGCGATTCAGCGCAGGTCGATTTGGCATGATCCTGTTTCTGGGTTCATTGGCCATGCTGTTCGGAGGCACCATTCTGGCCATCCTCGCCATCCGCCTCGACGACAATGCGTGGCCACGCAACCTGCCCCAACTGCCGTCCGCAGTCTGGATCAGTACCGGGTTCATCCTCCTGAGCAGTGTGACACTTCAATGGGCGGTCTTTGCCTCCAGGCAGGGCGAGGTCACCCTCGTCAGGATCATGCTCAGTCTGACGCTGCTGTTGGGAATCGTCTTTCTGGCATCACAGACCGTGGCCTGGTTGGAATGGAATGAAGCGATCCAGAGGCTCGTCGAGTTGGATCAGGCGGCCGGCATGGCGGTGACCGGCTTTCATGTCCTGACGGGAATCCACGCGCTTCATGTTCTCGGTGGGCTGATCCCACTTGGATTCATCACGATCATGATCCTTCTGGGGGCGTGGCAGGCAGGTCGAACACGAGGCATTCATTACACGGCGATGTACTGGCATTTCCTCGGAGCGGTCTGGCTGGCCCTCGTGATCACACTGGTTCTGGTGCTGTAAACCGGCCTGATGTGAAGAACGCCTCGGTCTGCCATCAATTGGGTGATATGCGTTCCGATGCGGATTGAAGGACAGCCATGGTTCCATCCGGATACACGTCTGCGCTGAGATCATCCACTGTCCCCGGAGTCTCATCCGGGCCATCACTGATGATTCGGGCAATGGCATCACCCGGCGACCGGTCACCTGGAAGCATGATCAGGAGCATCGGTCTGTTCCATCCATCAAGCGGGTGACTGTCATCGGCCGCATCCTGTTGTTCAGCGATCCTGACGGCCCATGCCGAAGCGACTTTCTCCGTTTGCGAACGGGCCTCTTCGTACCTGGCCTCCCGCATCGGATTGGTCCTGGTGGAATCGGGTCTGAGTCGGAAGCGATTGGAATCAACCAATGGCGGATACGTGTTGTCGGTACGGTCCACATCCGCGATTTCATCATTGGGATCGAGCGTGACCCGTGCAATGGCTTTCGGCCGAATCAGCATTTTGGACGTGTTGCGATGATCCGATCGCCAGAGGTCTGCAGGAAGAACGAGTTCCTCCTGTGAACCATCCTCGTACTCGATCAACAGTGGCAACGGCATGACCTGGGCACCATTGGTCGAAAACCTGAGGATGTGAAAGTAGTCGTCCGTTTCAAGCAGTGACTGATCTGCCTCATCCAGCTGTTCGAGGAGCCTCTCTCTGGCCCGCTCGTCGGCCGGTGTGACGGCATGTTCGTCGTAGGTGCTGTAGAAATCGATCAGTTCCGGATACCGGTCCGTCCGACGGGCAATGCCTGTATTCCGCTTCTCGGTAATAGGGGTCGGCGCCGCTTTGGCTTCGTCTTTCCGATCCTGCTCGTTTTCAACAGCAGGTCGTTCGCTGTGGACACGCCATGTTTCGACACCGACAAGTCTGATGTCGACCGGCTGCGTCGAGTAGAACCAGCCTCGCCAGAACCAGTCGAGATCGTCTCCGGATGCATCCTCGATCGAACGGAAGAAATCAGCGGGCTCCGGTCTCTTGAAAGCCCATCGTCTCGAGTAGGTCTTGAATGCATGGTCGAACTTCTCGCGGCCCACGACCGTCTCCCGGAGAATGTTGAGTGCCGTTGCCGGTTTGGCGTAGGCATTGGGTCCGAACTGGAGTACGGATTCGCTTGCCGTCATGATCGGCCGCTGTGGTTCACTCGACATGTAGCCTGTGATATCTCGTGGAAGTCCACGTTCTCGAGCGTAGTTCTCTTCCCATTCCCGTTCCGCCAGGAACTGCACGTATGTGTTCAGGCCTTCGTCCATCCAGGTCCACTGTCGTTCATCCGAATTCACCATCATGGGAAACCAGAAGTGTCCGACTTCATGGATGATCACGGAGATCAAGCCGTACTTGGTTCGTTGGGAATAGGTGCCATCCTCCTCGGGCCGCGGGCCGTTGAAGGTGATCATCGGATACTCCATTCCGCCCCCGATCGGACCGTTGACCGAAATGGCGACCGGCCATGGGTAGGGGAACACATGCTTTGAATACTGTTCGACACCATGGGCGACGGCATGTGTGGAGTACAGATCCCACAGGGGATCGCCTTCTCTTGGCCAATAGGACATGGCCATGGGAAGGTTGTCGGTGTCCTCGAGTGGCACTGCCATGGCATCCCACGCGAAATCAGGAGAGCTGGCCCATGCGAAGTCACGGATGTTGTCAGCCTGGAACCGCCAGGTCTTCGTCCCTTCGGAAGACGCATCACAGAGTGCCTGGGCATCCTCGCGAGTCACGATCATGACCGGCCGGTCGGATTCCTGAGCGGTCTCCAGTCGCTGCATCTGGGTGTCGGTGAGGACATCCTCGGGATTCATCAGGGCGCCTGTTGATGCGACGATGTGGTTGTCCGGCACAGTCAGAAAGACCTCGTAGTCGCCGAATTCAAGCGTGAATTCTCCTCGCCCGAGGAAGGGCCGCGTCTGCCATCCGTCGTAATCGGTGTACGCGGCCATGCGAGGGAACCACTGGGCGATCTGATAGACGGATCGTCCATCGTCGAAGATCTCATAACCGCTGCGAGCCCGGAACTTCTCTCTTGGAACGATGTGGTGCGTCCAGTCGATCGAGAAGGCGAAGACATCACCTGGTTCGAGCGCTGTCGGGAGATCGATGCGCATCATGGTGTCGGAGATCATGTGCTCAAGAGGCTGACCCATCGAATCCAGAACAGAGGAGATCTGGAATCCGCCTGGAAAGGTCTCCTTGCCCAGATGTGAACGGAGCGCGTCGAAGCTCATGCCATTCTCGAGATCAGGTGCCGGCTGTGACATCTTGCCGCGCGAATCGGGTCGAAAACGGTTCTGGTCAAGTTGGACCCACAGGTAGTCGAGCGTGTCCGGGCTGTTGTTGTGATAGGTGATGTGTTCCTTGCCGATGATCTTGTGATCTTCGGTATCCAGAATCGCATCGATCCTGTAATCGACCTGTTGCTGCCAGTAGTCCGGTCCAGGTGCTCCGGAGGCCGTTCGGAAGCGATTCGGAGTCGGCAGTGCGTCGTCATCGAGACGGGCAAAGGGATCTTCGCGAGGCAGTTCCTTTTCGGGTCGCCAATGATGGTGATCAGGATGCCAGGCAAGCACTGTCGTCGCACACAGTCCGATGAGCAGGATCGATGTCAGGATCTTCATGAAAAAACCTCCCGGGCAAGTGCCCGGGAGGTGATCGTAGCAGTAACAGTCGGAGGCTTCAGCAGTCTCCGAAGTTCGACAGGAGTTCCAGGACGTCATTCACGTCCAGGGTCCCATTGCCATCCACATCACTCGGGCAGCCATCGCAATCGCCGCCCCAGGCTGCCAGCAGCAGGAGGATATCGTTGACATCGACGGTCTCGTCGCCATTGATGTCACCGGTGCAGTCCGGGGTATCCGGTTCGCAGTCAATCGAGATCATGGTGACATTGTCGATGGCGGCCTCGACTCTGGATGTCTGGTTCAGATCCGATGCGATGAAACGAATACGGAACTGATCATTCGGAACAAAGCTGGGGAAGTCGGCGAAGAATCGCTGCTCTGTCGCCCAGGCGCCTTCGGTTCCTGCGCCGAAAGGTCCGACGGTCTGGATGTTCGTCCAGGTTGCGCCGTCATCATCCGAGATGTCGATCTTGAAGACATCGTCTTCGACATTCTGTCCACCACCGATGTTTCTGTACCAGTAGCAGTATGAAACACTGCCGACCTGTGTGGCATCGATTCGTGGTGAGGTGAGAATCGTCTCACCGCCATCGACATCGCCGCCGCCACCACTGGTGTTCTCGGTGATCCAGCACCATGAGAGCTCTGAATCACAGTCCGTCGTAGGACGGTTGTTTCCTCCGGCGGGAATGCCACGTTCCCAGAGGCCATCGGAGGCATCGCCCGAGATCGTCCATCCGGGATCGGTCGAGCCGTCATCCTCGAATGCCACGACAGGTTCGCTTTCTGCGGAGATGGTCGAGTATCTGGTCGTTGGAGCACCTTCGGGAAGGAATTGCAGGTTGTTGTCCGTGGACCGTGCGGCGATCCAGAAATCGACCGGCTCGGCACAATTGGATTCGCTGAAGACCGCGGTGTATTCGCCATTGCCTTCATCGACGAGTGGAATGATGTCGAATACGCCATCAACACCCATGTAGAGCTTGGCAGTCCCATCCTGATAGCCACTGATGCCATCCTCGATGGTGACCCGCATTTCGGTACCACCGGAGGTCTCCACATAGGACGGAATCCCATCCGGAAGGGACATGCTCAGCCAGTCCAGCTGAGGTGCGTCCATGTCGTGAAGTCCGAAACCCCCTGCAATTTCGTTGTAGTTCGGAGTTCCATTGCCGATTTCTCCGTCATCGTCATTGAGGGTGAGGTAGTCGATCGTGATGGCGGGATCGATGCTGGTGCCGGTATGCAGAAGCGTACTGTTGATGGCAAGGTCACGAATGAGTTGTGGTGCCGCCAGAGGTGAAGAGTCAAGAAGATTGAGGTACGTGTCGTAGACACTGCCCGAAATCAGCTGGCCACAGGAGTGGATTGCGCTGCCGCAGCTCGAGCAGCCTGACTGGAGATACTGACACGTGTTGTCCGCATTGCGAAGGCCGGTGACGCAGTTGCCCTGGAAGAATCCTTTCGCCAGAATCGGATCGAATGTCATGACGAGAGCAAGCACATCGCTCTGACCCTCGCCGTATTCGTTCTGTCCAGAGCCGGCACAGGCGATCATGTGATGCCCGTACTCGTGGTGCGTCACGGTACCGAAACCGGTGTTGTTGCATCCGTTTCCGCTGGAGAAGAAGTTGATCGACGAATAGTCGTAATACGCATTGCAGGTATCCGAGAGATTCACGTTGATCGGCCAGTCGGTCTGGCTTGCGATCACTGGATACTCGGAGTTGGATACGAGGATGACGTCCCGTACTTCGTTGGCGGCAATGTAGGTGTCCACCTCGGCAAAGGTGAATTCGGTTGCATCCTCGTTGTGCATGATCGTGATGTCGTCGCCATCACTGACAGTGCGCTGGATTTCTGAATTACTTCCAGCCTGATTGTTGACGAAGAAGAACTGGCCTTGGACAAGTGAACTCAAGTTCACGTTGCTGCCGACGTCATCGGGGATGTTGAACTGACCGATTGCATTGGCGAAGTAGGAACTGCCATTGACTGAGATTTCCGCATAGGGCATGCCCAACTGTGCTTCTGGATCACATTCCTCTGCACTCCAGCCATCGCCTGCATAGGCTTCGATCGTGCCGCTGACACTGCCCAAAGCCATGTTCGAAGCGGTCTGAACTGCCGAATGCTGTGCCATGCAGTTGAGGACTCGATTCTCCTCGTAGAGCACGGTGCCATCGGAGGGGTCCACGACATAGAGCATCTTCTTGTAGTCATTGCCATCCCGATTCGTTCCGATACGGGCTTCGAGTTCGATTGCCGTTCGTGGTTCGGTCATCGCTTCGGCGGTGCCGGCAAAGACGACTGCCTTGGGTGCCTTGTCGACGACGGCTTCGGAACCCATGAGTGCTTGTGCGATCGCCGTTGCAAACTCGACGGTCCTCATGGAATTGGTGACCGTCTCGGGCGTGTAGCCGTCGATCGCTCTGAGGTCCGAGGACGCCAGGACAAGTTCATGGCGGTCGGAGTTGCGAACAAGGAGGCAGAGGCTGGATCGCCAGACTGGAAGGCTCCCCGCATACTGGGTGTAGTAGACCCCCGTGAAACGGAAGCCAATCGCATTCCCATCGGAGTCCCGCTCCGGCATGATGGGTTGCAGATGTCTCCCATCGGGAAATCTGCCGATCGGTGCCAGTTCGTCTGGCGTCACTCCCCAGACGCCGGCATGCTGCTGGACGAACGTGTCAGCGGACTCCTTGGGGCTGCTGCCCGTGGACATCGCAGTTCCGTAGAGGCGATTGATGTGACCGTCCTGATTGGTGTGCGTTCGAAGCGCAGGTACCTCTGAGCGGAGATCGTTCATGGCGGTCTGCATCGAGTCAGCGGCTGCCACTGCGGCTGGCACGATGGCCATCGTGAGTCCTGCGATCGTTCGAATATTCATAATGCTCCTCAGATACCCGTCAGGGTGGTTCAATCGACTCAGGTGACCACTTCCAGACACCTCGTCCATGCACTCAGAGGGCCTGCAAAGGCCCTCAACCATTGTTCAATATAAGCGTTTCCGGAAGGAAACCATCATTAGAAAGGACACCAGTGGCTGGAAATCAGTCCATCTGGCTTGAAGATGGCTGTGCCGGGGCAGGAGGGCCTGCCAGAGGTGCAAGGGCGTGCCCGGAAATCCACAGGATTCGCATGGCCTGAATCCCATCTGGTGGGTCGATCAAACGCGCGGCAGCGGGGTCCGCTGTCACGGCCAGCTCCAGAGTCGTCTCGGCATGATCGACGCTGGCCTTGCCGGTGCTGCCGGCAGTCTCGATCAGGTCATCCATCGAGACGAACGTATTCACCCCATTGCCTCTGATCCAGAGCATGTGCGTCTTGGGCGATGGTCCGATCTCCGGAACCGGCGTCTTGAACATCAGCCAATCGGATGCGAACCAGGTATCCGGCTTGCCCTTCTTGTAACGGTTCTTGAGTTCGGGTCTGGCGGCGATGACCGTCGTGTTCGGGTGGCGTTCCGACCAGTCCGACCATGGGACGACTTCATGTGGAACAAGCTGGAATTCGAGTTCACTGCCCGTGATCGACTGGCCCAGTGCCTGGGAGACAAGGGGCTCTTCACCACGTTGCGTATCAGTCCTGATCGGATAGAGGAGTTGATTGCCGCCCGATACGAGTCCACTGACGCCCAGTTTCATTTCATTGCCGTCGACGCGACGATCCAGGACCTGGGTGGCGCCGGAAGGCCAGTGCCATGTCACTGCCAATGGGACATCGCCCATGCGGTCGTTGATGACCTCATGCACATTGAGGATCTGCAGTGGGTAGGCCCGTGCCTGTCCATCGATGACAACGCCGATGACGAGATCGTCCGAGACGAGATACTTCCTGCGGCCCTCATTGGCCTCGACCATTTCATCCGGCGACAGAATGATCGGTTCCATTTCAACTGGCACCATGTCCCGATGCAGCATGGAAGGCTCGATCGATTCAAGTGATGTCCTTGGATTCGAAAGATCGAACGCATAGCTCTCAATGTCCTTGCCGTTTCCCGGAGGACGATCGACCAGTTGCAGCAGCGCCGGTGCCAGTCCCCATGCCAGCAATGCGAGCGCCACAAGAAGCGTCAGGAGCAGAAGCCATCCACCTTCCTTGAAGCGTATCGGTCCCTTGGGAGTCGACCTCAATTCACCTGCTTGTGAGGGTTCATCATTCATCGTCAGGGTGTTCCTGGATGATCGCACCGGGGTTCATGTCGACACTGATGGGGCCTTCCTGTGACACGATTGAACGATCGGCGACCATCGCTGCCAGGAGTACGGGCAGGTACAGCAGACTGAAGAGGAAGGTCGAGCGGGCAGTCGGACGGTCTCTTCGCATGAAGAAACGAAGTGAGTACCAGGAGAAGGCCAGGCCAAGCAGCAGTGAGACGATGGCGTAGATGATTCCGGACATCCCACTCATGGTGGCGGCCAAACCGAGAGGAATGAGCAGCAGAGTGGTCAGAAGCGTGACTTCAGCCGTGAGATGGTCACCACCCTTGACGACCGGAAGCATTCGAAAACCGGCGCCTGCGTACTGATCCCGGTAGAGCCAGGCCAGAGAGAGGAAGTGGGGGAGTTGCCAGACGAACAGGAGGCCGCCGAGCACAAAGGCAGGAACGCTGAGCTCATTTTGAACGGCAACCCATCCGATCAACGGTGGAATGCCCCCGACGATCGCGCCTACGATCGTATTCAGTGTGCTTACGGGTTTCAGAGGGGTGTACCCGAGCAGGTACAGAAGAATGGTCAACAATGCCAGGCCGGCGGCGGCAAGGTTGACCAACAACGCCAACAGAAGCAGGCCGGCATAGCCGATGAGAACCGCGAACACGAAAGCGTGTCGAGTCGACAACGCACCGCTGGGTGTGGGCCGCCCGCGAGTCCGCTCCATCAGCTTGTCCCGATGAGTCTCGAAGACCTGATTGAGTGCGTTGGCGGACAACGCGCAGGCCATGGTTCCGATGACGGTCCAGAGCAGCTTGATCCAGTCGATTTGATCACCACTGGCCATCACGAAGCCGACCCCCGTCGTGATGACGACGAGCGTGCTGAGTCGTGCCTTTGTCAGGGTGGCGTAGAGCCTGGGAAGATCTGTTACCCGTGTCTCCGTGATGGTTGGGCTGTCTATGGTCACGGTCGGGGTCCAGCAAACATGATTCCGAGGTTTTGGCGGTCTGAGCACGCTAGTATAGTTCCCCGCGCGATCGAATTTCATGGTTGCCGGACGGAGTTTTCATGGTGACGACAGCCAGCCTGACATCCCCTGATGAACCTTGTGCCCAGAGGGCCGCGAGGATTCTGACATTCGGTTTCGGTGCCACCACGGTGATGTGGATGCTGTGTTACGTCGCGATGCTTCAGCCCGGCCAGATCGTCGGTGAAGCCCTGTTCGTCATGGTGGTCCTTGCGCTGGGCCTGGCCGGGGTTCTGGTGGGGACAACTGCCGCCACGGGGTTCGAGGCGGCCTTCCGTGGCGCACTTGTGGGTTTGGTGAGCGCCATCATCAATCTGCTGTTGATTCTCAGTCTCGTCAAGGGTGCATCTCAGGCGGCCTTGATGGGCTGGTTGCTCGGCCTCTTCCTGGGATCCATGTTGCTTGGAGCCGCAGGTGGGTTCATTGGAACCAAGGTTCGAATCGGGCCTGCTGAACGCTTCAGTGGAAACTGGCTCGGGTCCTTGGCCTTCGTCGCGGCCTGCATTGTCTTTCTGATGATCATCACCGGAGGGATCGTCACGGGATTCGAGGCGGGACTCGCCGTACCGGACTGGCCCAATTCATATGGTCACAACATGCTGCTGTATCCACTGTCGGAGATGATCGCGGATCTCGACAACGGCATCTTCTACGAGCATGCCCACCGGTTGACCGGCATGTACGTGGGGCTCACGGTGTTGACCCTCTTCGTCATGCTCTGGTGGGGCGACAAGCGGGCATGGGTTGGCATTGCCGGGACCGTGATCCTGCTGATGGTGATCGCCCAGGGAATTCTTGGCGGTCTTCGAGTCACCGGACGATTGACGTTTTCCGATGACCCTGCACTCCTCTCTCCTCAGACCGGGCTTGGAATCGTGCATGGCGTCTTCGGCCAGATCTGCTTTGCCGGTGTGGTCATGCTTGCGGCCGTGATGACGACGCGATGGTCAAAGGGGCCTGAGGCCAAGCCGACGCTGTCCGGCGGAACGGATCGGATTCTGGGTGTCTTTCTGGTGATCGCGTTGGTCATCCAGCTGATCATCGGTGCGTTGTATCGGCACCTGACCGCCGAAATGGGGGCGCAGTCGGAGCAGCCGATGCTGATCCTGATGGGTCACATCTTCATGGCGGTATTCGTGACGGCGTTGGTGCTGCTCAACGGACTCCGCGCGGCCAGTACGCATCGTGATCTTCCGGTTCTGAAGCGGATCGGACTCATTCTTCTGATTCTCGTCGGCGTTCAGCTTGTGCTCGGTGTCCTGGCAACAGTTGCCGTCATGATGCGTGGTGACGGTGAAGGCATTCCTGTTCTGGAAGTCCTCACGACCAGCGCCCATCAGGCCAACGGCGGCCTGCTTCTGGGTGGTGCCACCTTGCTGGCATGCTGGTACTTCCGTCTGCTGCAGCCGGTACCTCAGTCCGCACTTGAACCTGCGGATTCCTCCATCGCCTGATCGTCCGCATTCACGGTTTGGGACATGTCGTCGATGATCCTTTGGCGAAGGTCTCCGAACAGGATGCTCGAGTGATCTCCCGGCATCATCTCGATGACCGCATCGGAGTCGAGTTCCTTCATCTGTTCTCGAAGTCTTCGTGTGGCTTCATCGAGGTAGAAGGTGTCCTGCTCACCCATGTAGACGTGAATCTTCCCCTTCAGCTTCGGACCCAGGGTCTTCCAGTTCTCCTTCAGAACACGTGCGATGTCGTAGGCCTTCCACGCCTCGGCTACTTCGGGATCAATCTCGCCGTTCGTGCGATCGAACAGTGGGCGAGGTCGTCCGTCGAGGCCTCTGGGCGAAAACACCCATTCGAAGGATCGAATCTGACCACCGTCGCCGATCGCTTCTTCCATTGCACAGAAATCATCCATGTAGAGCGCGGGCTGGCCATCTCGTCCACGTGCGACGGCGGTTCGGGAACCATCCGGGGCCCGGTAGGCATTGGCCTCTTCGGCATAGATGTCGATCATCTGGAAGGCATGGAAGTCGACGGGATCAGGTGCGGTCGACCAGGTTCCGCCAAAGACATCGGGGTAGGTGATCTGAAGCCAGAGTGAGGACCAGCCTCCGGATGAATGGCCGGTCAGCAGTCGACCTTCGGGACCTGGGATGAGCGGATAGGTCGATTCGAGCCATGGAATGAACTCTTCGACCAGTGCCTGTCCCCGAGGCCCGTTGTTCTCCGAATCCGCAAAGACATGATGACCACTGCCACATTCGCCTTCGATGTAGATGATGACGAGTTCCTGATCTCTGTCCGGATCGCCCCACATCATCTGAGACATGCCAGCTTCCCGGATGGCGCCCGGGAAACCTCCGATGACGTACAACACCGGCCAGTTGCGATCCGCTTCAGGATCGAATGCCTTTGGAAAGAAGGCCATGGCTCGCATGGTGATGTCACGACCATGAAAAGTGCTGAGCAGTTCACTGCGATGACTCAGGAATTCAGCGCCCTCGGGTTGATAGGGTGGTCGCCTCTCCTGAAGCTGGTCGATTGTGAGCCTGGCTGGCCAGGCGTCAGCTTGACCGTTGTTCACCGTGATGATCTCACTCAAGGCAGCATGCCCTTCTGCAAGTGAGGACAGGTCGGGGTCCATTCTCATGATGGCCTGTAGACGCCAGGCGCCGTCGTCGAGTTCGCCGAGCATCGCAGGAAATCCGGTTGCGTCGCTGTCCAGTTCAAGAGGTTCACCAGGGTTCCAGTTCACGACATCGATGCGGTAGAGCGGTTCCGGTGCAAACCAGTTCATGGAAGTGGATGGCGGTCTTCGACTGGATCGCGTGAATGCGACGTAGACCGGACCCGTGAAGGTATCCGTGATCGAATCCGTGTATTCCAGAATGACTGCTGGTCGATTGGATGAG
>MDTA01059713.1_pt1 | contig 23667 bp, 45 predicted proteins | sample 811151 | NCBI WGS metagenome assembly MDTA01 (sample SAMN05326648, study PRJNA326480) | marine metagenome | isolation source: seawater | place: Indian Ocean: South | collected 2010
ATCACCGCTAACTTCCGCACTCGCGTCTGGCGTAAGAACGAGCTCGAGAACGTCACCATCGATTCTTGGACTGCGCTCACCGTGGCTGACGTCCCTGGCGTCAACTACCCGGAGCTTGCTCCTGAGGAGGTGATCGCTCCCGTTAATGAAGCAGAGCCCGTACCTGCTGAGGTTGACGAGAGCATCCCCTTCTGACGCCCACAACCCTCGCCTTTTGGCGGGGGTTTTTTTCACTTTTACTGCAATTGACTGACTGACTGATCCCCCCTGTCGGGTGGTTCTTTCAACCATGTCCTTCACCCTTATTTCAAATGGGTCTCGACATGTATCTGTGGGGTGACACCCTCGTCACTTCATACGACTACCACCGTGAAAATGGTGACTTCATTCGGACTGCTAACCCGAAGTACGCAGAGATTGCCAATCTTTGCGGACAGACGGTTGATCTTGACAATTTCGGCATGATCAAAGTCCAGATCCCTGTGATGCAGTGGCGTAAGGCCAATCAAATTCACAAGTGGTTTGTGGATGAATGCCAAGGTGGCGTTGATGAATGCCAGTATGCAGAGGTCTCTGCTGACCAACTACAAGAGTTAGTCGGAGAGATTAAGACTGCACTGGATCATAAGGATTCAACGATTCTCCCCCCTCAAAGTGGTTTCTTCTTCGGCTCAACTGACATCGATCAGTACTACTGGGAAGATCTCGAATCCACTTACAAGGTTCTCAAATTGGTCCTTGATGAGGAGCGGTATGAATACTTCACGTACCACTCCAGTTGGTAGTTCTATATCCCCCCGGTCGGGGGGTTTTTTCTTGGGTGGTTAGTTCAGCGATCCCCCAGCGGTGCGCTGTGTCTGGACTGACCAACCATTCTTTATGAGGACTTACTCATGTCTATTTTCAATCTTTTGCACCTTGAGCCGATGCTCCACACGCTGGCGACTGTTTGGACGCTGGCCGGTGAGCTTCTCACCGCTGGTGCGTTGCTCTGGTGCCTTAACGCCTTAGCTCGGTTCATCCGCCTGGTTTATGAGGCTGGGCGATGGACTGGCTGGTTATGGCGGACTTACTTAGTACCTGCTCTGCTTTATCTGGCTGATTCAATCAGCTGGGGTGTGGCACAGGTCGACTGGCTCGAAGTACGCAAGGCTCTACGGGACTATGCGGTCGGTACTGCAGTGATAGTGGTACTGACTGCCCAATTGCTGTGGAAGTACGCTATCCGTAGTGCTGTGCTGACCGTGCGTGCAGTACGTACTGTCAAAACAGTGAGCTTTGGGGTACTTACCAAGAGCTACGACTGGGTAGAGCGCAACTGGATCGATATTCCCCAGACCGACTTACCTGTGCAGACTGTGATCAGACGGACAGAAGGGGGGCGGGGTATAGAAAGAAGCATCGCCCGTAATGAGCCTCCCAAGAGTGTCGTACTCCGTCGTCGTCATGGAAGACTCACTTTGCGTACTTCATACAATAGATAGATGTGATCTAATTAGATATGAGATTTGCAGATATTACGGGAGGATTGCTTCAAGCGCTGACCGGTATTGACCCCTCCAAAGGCATTGTTCCCGCATTACTGGGACAAGATAATATTCTTGGAGGGCTTGCCGGACAAACTAGTGCACAAATCCCAGGAATGTCGCCTTTACCTGTGACCAAATTCGAGCCCGAGTATGAACTATACGGTTACCCACAGCGTCCTTATGACGATTACCCACAGCATACTTGGGCTGACTTTGGCCCTAATTACGAATACAAAGGCCCTCTCCCTGGAGGACCAATTACTAAAGCTGAGATGGACAAAATGAATAGAGATTATCCCATTGGTAACAATATTACCTTTGGAGTAGCTCAGTCTTAATAAGATCCATATATAGAAAGAAGCAGAACCATGGCTTTGCAATCAAGCGGACCAATTTCACTTTCTAATGTTTCTGGAGAGTTTGGAGGTACTACCCCACACTCTTTAAGTGAATACTACGGTTCAGACTCTGGTGTACCCGGATCTGGACAGATCAAACTGAGTCAGTTCTATGGAACCTCTTCTTTCACACCGAATGGTGGTAGCCCGGATGTAGCACTTCTTACTCACAATCAGAATACAAGTGTCAATTACTCTGCAGGAACAAGCAGGCTGATTAACACAATTAATACTGGCAAACTTGATTTACCCAATATCTGGACTAACAATCTTGTGACGGAGAGTGTCACTGATCAACTTAATTTCCCTAATAAAACGCGCTATTTCGGTAACTTCGATGGTTCTTCGAACTACCTGTATGCAAGGATGGACCAAAGTTCCTACTACAGTTCAGGTAATACCGTAGCAACAAACGCACAGGTTGAAGATTTCTTCAATCACAAGCACGTTATCTCAATGTGGGTGAAGCCAGATACATTTACATCGCAAGATGGTGATACCGAGCAGACGTTAATGGGGGGCATGAATACAGGTCTTCTCATCGAACTTGACCAAGGCAAGCCTAGATACAGACTACTGGGATATACACATAACGTTAATCCTCCACAATTTTATGGTTGGAGCTATGTGAGCGCGACATCGAACACAACCATTTCTACGTCTCAATGGAATCACATAGCATGCGTTATGACTGGTGATGGTGACCCAGGCAACACCATCAAGCTAGAGGTCCATGTTGACAACGTACTGAGAGCAGTCACAACTGCAACTAATAACAATACAACACTAAGTTTTGGCTCTAAGTTCGTACCTAGAGACTTGTATATTGGTATGTATGTATTTAACAATACCCCTGATTTGTTCGCATTTGACGGCGATATTGGCATGATTGAATTCTATGGAAACTGCACCGATTCAACGAGTAGCACTATTGGGACATCGAACTGCAATGCTCAGGTGGCATCCATCTGGAATGCTCACAAGGCTAAGTTCGGTCGCTGATATTTGACACAATGGTATTACTGACTTGAGTAATACTGCTGTGATACCTCCTACCGCTATTGCTGGATTAGCTGCACTGCCCGCATCCACCCCTGCTATTAGGGAAATGATGCGACGTAAGCCTGCGAATATGCCAAGCAGCACTGATAATCGTGACGCTCTATATAACGCACTTGATCGTTATCTTACTGAGCAGAATCTTCCTAGCAAGACGGTCGGTGACTATGGCGTCAATCCAGCTGGAGAGATGTCTGTTCCTGATCAGGGTGGTGCAGCAGCGCTTTTGCAAGTCTTACGTAATCCCAATAAGTTCGCTGCACACGGACCCGGCAAACCTGGATCTGGTGATGACTACTCCATCAACATCAACCCCAATGCTGACCGTGTCCTCTATGCACATGAGATGGGGCACATTGCAGCTAAGCAGGACGGCTTCGGTAAGGCTGTAGCGACAATACGTGATAACAACTCACTGCAGAATGCACTGATTGCTGCATCAGTCTTAGCCCCCGGAGTAGCAGCTGCAACGGCAGACGAAGACTCAATCGCAACGCAATTGGGACTGGCGTATGCATTGCAATCGCCCATCATCATGGATGAGATCATGGCAAATAAGCACGCTCTTAACTTGATGGAGATGGCCAACATGCGTGCCACACTGGGGCAACGAGGCAAGATGGCAGGTGGTCTCATGACTTACCTATCTCTACCCCTACTTGCAGCAGCTGGTGGCAGCATGGCTGGCAACGCTATCGAATCGCAACTCGCAGGTTAAGACAGGATTAATACAATAGGTAATACCCACTATTTATTACCTATGAAATACACAAATTTAATGAGAAGAGCCGAGTTTGCGCGGTCACGTAAGGAAGCTCGAGCTATACTCAAGGAGGCGAAACGACTTCGCCAACTTCAGTCTTCTAAGCGACTGACTGCTCATATCTCACAAACCAAATCACATGCGAAGTAAGGCGCTTTCTGGCGGGATCTTTATCTCCCAATGCAAGAGCAAGAAAACATCCATCGGGAACAGTAAGAACTCGCGACCACGTCGTCGTGGCCGTAAGGTTTACCGAGGGCAAGGCCGACGATAAGAGAAAGAAGCATCGCCTGATCTTTGTTATATCCCCATGAAACTCAATGACACGCAGCTCGATGTTGTTCGCAATGAGCTCACCAATGGAATAATTGACAAGATGACTGAACAGCAGAGGCGCTCATATCTGCATCAGGTCATCTACAACAAATACGCCACCATGGACACTGATGATTTGCGTAAGGAAGTCATCAAAGATCTTGGTCATGACGTGATGCAGGCGATGGATACCGCCTTTCGTTTTAAAGAATGGCTGCATCAACCTTCATAAGATAAAGATAAGACCCGAACAATAAGGGAGCTGTCGCTCCCTTGTTTCCCAATTGCACTCTATATGTTTTATCCATGTCGCAATTACCACTTTGCCCTTGTGAAGCACCGTGGACTCCTGAGTATCAAGAGGACCACAAGGTCGACGAGGAAGAAAAGTTAGCCCAACTAATTGAAAAATACGAGCAAGAACGTTTTTTCCTGCACCATTGCTGAACACCTGAATGACACCTAGCGAAAGAGAAGAGTTTGTCTACGATTTAGCCAATCATTACGTAACCCGAACTACTAAGGCAGGGCTTACTGCAATGGCTATAGATCGTATGTCAGACATACTGCTACTTAAATCAGATGAGGAACTCATTGCAATGTCTCCCCCAGAGCTTGTAATGGTTCCTCAAACTAGAAAACATAAACGCAATAACGCAAAGCCCAAAGGATTTTAATGAACAATTTCCCCGCTGTCGCGGGGTTTTTTCCTCTCTGCCCTTCAGTCACACCAATGGACTCAACACTTGATCGTGCCTTGGCATATGCCCCCGTTGACATCTCAATGAAGGTATATCCACGCGAACTCATTGACGTTGTTGTATGCGCTAACCGCTGCACTGAGGTTCTCAAAGGTAAGGTCACTGACCAGCAATTTGAGAACTGGATTGCCTTCATCGATGACGTCAAGGCTATGGCTCTCAACTACGGAGGCAACTGATCATGCCTAAATCCAAGAAACCACGTCGCGACTACGAAGCTGATCTTGTCGCAGGACTGATTGAACTTATGGAAGCTGGGACCAATCCCTGGCACAAGGAGTGGACTAGCTGCTCAGATGGACAGCATCGCAACATGGTTAGCGGTCACATCTATTCAGGAGGCAATCCTGCCCTCCTCGAATTGCAGATGGCCATGCGTGGTGTGGACTGCCCGCTCTGGATTCCTTCTGGAGCTGGTGCAAAGAAGGGCTGGTATCCCAAGAAGGGATCCAAGGCCTGCTGCATTCTTCGTCCGTTCCACGTTGATCGCGAAGTCACTGACACTGACGGCAAGCCTGTCCTGGACGATCAGGGCAATGCTGAGCGCGTTAAGTTCACTGGCTTCTCCTACACAGGCAACATCTTCAACGCCATAGATATGGACGGTGAAGGTCTAGCTGATGCCATCAAGGCTGCATCCAATCTCAATGAGATGGAGCGCACTGAGCCTGAACGTCACGAAGCAGCAGAACAACTGCTGGGCAATTGGGAAGTACCTGTGACCTTCCAAGGCAACAGGGCTTACTACGCCCCTGGACCTGATCGCATTCAGCTACCTGGACGTGAGGACTTCAGCTCATCAGCTGGCCTCTATGCCACCTGGGCACATGAGGCGATTCACTCCACTGGTCACAAGAAGCGACTTGAGCGTGAAGGCATCGTCAGTAATGACGCAACCTTTGGCTCTGAGCTGTATGCCAAGGAAGAACTGATCGCTGAGCTCGGTGCCTTCTTGTTGTGCAACCGACTGCAAATCAGCTCCAAGCCTGATAACCACGCCAGCTATCTACAGAGCTGGATTCGTTGTCTGAAGGAAGAGCCTGCCTTCCTCAAGAAGTCCATTAGTGACGCCACTAAGGCAGCCAACCTGCTCTTCCCGCAAGTGCACGAAGCAGTGCAAGAGAAAACCCTTTCACCCGCCTGATTGACCCATGACTAACTACGCCAAAAGCGCAACAATGGTCTCCTGGCCAGACCATGTTTCTGCAAAAGACGTTTGGAAGACCATTCATCACCTTGAGAAAAAGATGGATGAAGGAATGCCAATTGAGCGAACAATTGCGTTGCTAAAAAACACTCTTGCTTGTTACGACCGCACTAACCTAAACACCTGATTGACCCATGTCTCGATTCACACCTGAAACCAAAGCTAAAGCCGATGTCTTCACTGCATTCCTTGATTCTCTTGATATCGAGTGGCGCTACCAGTCGACCTACTTCAATGATGAAGTTTGCGTCCACTGGAATGGCAACAATGAACGGGCTCTAATCATGAGCCCTATTGACTTCATTAATTGGGCTACGTATTGGTTTACGCCAACTAAAGAGGATTTACATGCTCGCTTTTCTGAATGCAACTGTGATCCCACCTGCGATTCAGGATGCGAGGCCTGCTGCGAAGACGAAGCCAACATCCTCACCCCTGATTGACTCATGACACGACGAATCTTTGCCACTCGTGTTGATCAAGATACTCCTGAGATCATCGATTCAATCGCCAAAAAGTTTGGCTGCATGAGGATTGATGGAGTAGGAGTGCTCAAAGGATCGACAGGAGTTTTGCTCGACAAGATCGCGCAAGGTAAACTCACAATCATTTCTACATCTAATTGACCCATGACTCTTTTTGACGCCTGGCACATGCTCAAACAAATGATGGATAAGCACGGGGGCAACTCCCCCTGCTATTTCATCCTCTACACAGTTGAAGACCTTCAATCCCTTGCACGAGAAGACCACGAATTTTTACGCCGTGAATACAAAATAAATCCAGGTTCCTTTGACGAAGACCCTGGTGAATTTGTTCCACTTAGTGGCAACCAGCTTAAGCACATTGCCGAGTACATGACAAAAAACTACATCCCATCAAAAGACTACATTGTCTACAACGAAGCCCTAAACGAACTTCCTTCTGATTGACCCATTTGCCCTGCCTAGTTCACACTATGTGGGGTATTTTTTTTATGATGTGACAAAGAACACAGACATATGTCAGAAGAAAAGAAGCAGGCGGTTAAACCACGTTACCGCTGGCATAAGAGTGAACATGGTGACTTTCGTGTCGAAAAAACTCGCATGGGACTGTACAAATCAGTTGACAGGCAAGGAAACGATCTTTGCTTTTCACTGACAGAAGAAGCAATCATTCAAATCACTCCATCTCACCTTTATTGGAATAGTGACAAGTACAACGGTGAGGATGACATCAGTAACTACAGCGGTACAGTTGATGGCAAGTTATGACCAACATCTATAAGGACAAGCTGGAGCACAACAGTAAAGTCTATATTGCTCGATCTGCTAAACATCGCTGGGGTGTTTATATCGACAGTGACGTTGAGCAGTATGAGCTTCTATCTGAAACACCTGTTGTACGACTGACTCAAGAAGAAATCGATAACAACACAATTGAGCTCTATACATATGTCTTTAACGACGGTGACCCCTTCATTCCACTAGGCATAGCAGCAATGTTTAATCATGATGAAGCACCAAACGTCGGTTATATCATCGATGATGCCAATGAGATTATTAGGTCATACGCACTGACTGATCTTTCTGCTGGTACGGAACTCTTTATCCACTACGGTGACGAAAATTCTGAGGGATTTATTTAAATCTATAATTGAGTTATTGATTGTCTATTGGTTATAAAGTTATGCCGAGAATGATGGGCGGAATGATGGGCGGAAGAGGCATGATGGGTGGTGGTCGAGCTCAGGCCGTCACTCATGCCATGGCTCACTCTGCTATGTCCATGATGGGCGGAGGCATGATGGGCGGCGGAATGTCTACATCTCAACAGACTGGCATACCTCAATTACCTGCAGGCATGATGCATCATGGCAGCATAAAGAATCTAGATAAGGGCGGCTCTACTGCTCAGAAATTTACCAACGCTCAAGTAGCCAGCGTTAGTTCCGGCATGGGTATCGCTGGAATGATGGGCGGAATGATGGGTGGCGTTATGACGTTTGACTATGGCGATAAGTTCAACCGCCAAGACATCAAGGAGATGAAAGCACAAGGTTTCAGTAAGCAGCAAATTAATCGATATATCAAAAAGCAAGATTTAGGTGGTACTAGAGCTGGTGGCCGTTTCCAAGAAAAAGTTGCTAACCGAAATGCTGTAAATTCTACTGCCTATAAAGATCTACTCGGCAACTTTAATGAGCTTCAAACCCAGTTTGACGAACTTAAAAATAACCAAGGATCTGTCAACACTTCAACTGGATCCGGTGACAACTATTCTTCAGCACCAGATCCCCAATCTCAACAAATAGAAGAGGATAAGGAACAGAACCAGCTGATGGATTCTGAATCCGCAATGCCTTTTGGTAGCGGATCTAATAACAACATTACTGTTGGTTTTCCAACATTCACCTATCCACAATCAACCAGTGTTCCACAACCGCCTTCTGTTCCACAACCAGAGACTGTTCAACAACCTGTAATTGGTTTGCAAGGTGGTGGTGGCACCTCTAATGCTACTAGTGAACAAGCAACTAGCTCCACCACCAACGCGGGTACAGGAACCACCTCCTCTACAGGGACTGGAACAAACCAAACATCATTTATTCCTTACAACTCAACTGATTACTTCAACACTTACGGCAATACTCCTCAAAATCAGCAAATTTATACACAATCTGGTGGCCAAGGATTTTATGCAGCTGCACAATTCAAACCCGTCAATCCATTCACAGGCAAGCCTTATGCTGTAGGTGAGGATGGTCTTCCTGATAACAAAAGTACCTATCCCAAAGGTTCATTCTTACCGGGACAACTAAAACCCTTGAAAATGAACTAATGTCAGATCTCAAGCTCCTATCCATTTACGTAGCTTTTCTGATCACCTGCATTGCAGCTGCGTTTATACATGCGTTTCTCAGTTGATTCTTCGCCCGCTGTCGCGGGCTTTTGAATGAGGTGTCCCTCACTTCACTGTCATGATGCGTCCACTTCCCTACAACTTATCTATTCTCAAGTTGAAATTGGATCATAGCTGTGAGTATCTAGAAGAAGCAAAGGCTTATCGTGATAAATACGATACTGAGTACGCTGTGGAGTATCAACACAAAGATATCTGCCATGTCTTATCCACATTGCAGGAGGCTTATAAGTATATTGAAAGAGTGTCCGAAGAGGAACAGCGTCAGGGCACTTCGTCACAGGTTTCAGGAGTTTTTGCTGTTTCCTCCTGAGTAATTGAAAGCCCTCGCAACAGTGGGGGCTTCTCCTTTTTTTCACTACCCCACGAACTTACTATTTTTTCATTAACCTTGAAAGGTGATTGATTATATTCGTGAGCAAAAGAAGTCAGTGCGTCATAAAGAACCGAGAAAAGAAACGTGAAATACTACATTCATTATTGACACCGTGCGAACATTGCGGTGACTTCGACGTTGCTTTTATGGATTGGCATCATGTTGATCCAAACAGTAAAAAGAATAATATTTCATACCTCTTGAGTAGAGGAGGCCTTATGACCCTGTTGGAAGAGACTGAAAAATGTATTTGCCTCTGCTCTAACTGTCACCGTAAGCTTCACTACTATGATAAGCAGTGAATTGCTAATTTCTAGTTAAAATATAAACCATTTACAATTGGTGTATAAGTCATCATCAGTTGTCATGCGCGATATTTTTGTTAGTAAAGGAAAAAGCAGCGACAATCCATATATCAACATACGTAATCTTGAACAAGCTTTAGAAAATGATCCGGTCTACAAGGCTCAATTTACAGGGCATGATGATGGTGTAAGAGGAGGACATGGTTTTAATCCTGATAAAGCAAAACTACAATATTTATACGACTTAAATACAGATCCTCGTAACACAGTAGCAATTGATTACATTCGCAAGATCAATGAAGATTCTGATTTTGCTGAAGAGCAAGGCGGAAAGATGACCAAGCTGGCTAAAAATTTCGAGAAGGCAGACCCGAAGGGTGGATACGGAATTTCTAATCCTGAACAGGCCCGTGCACTAGATAGACTCAAATACAAATTTTGGAAACGAAACTATCAAGACAACGAGGATGGGAAAAGAGATGGCGGTGGTGCCTATAACTCTGCAAATGATTTAGACCTCGTTTATCAAGGCATGAAGTCAAGCATGTCTGGCTTTTCACCTATGGATGATTCCTCCGACGATAGTAGTGCCGATACCGTTGAGGGTTATGAGCTATCACCTGAGCTCGATGCTGCGATCAACCGGAATCGTGCTTTTGAAGGAAAACGTGTTGCAGGCCAGATTTTTGAGCCTGTGAATTACCAACGTCAAAACTCACAAGAACAAGCAGAGTCACTCGTGCCTACGTCTGCCAAGAGCGGAAATCGTGAAAATCAATTCCTATTCGACTACATCAGCAACATGAAGCTGGGGTAAAACACGCCACCACCTCAAAATCCCTATTAAACATAGTTTGAAAAATAAGAGCGATAGCAGAGGTCGGAATGTATTAAAAAAGGTATATATAAGGGGGAATATGCTTTAAGCGTATTTTTCACCTGCTTATTTGGGCAAATGCATTGGTATGACAGGGTTTATGGCAGCTACGCCAAAGGACGGGCATCATTAAGGAATATTAAGCTAATGTTAAGCCACAGTTACGGAACCATGCAAAATATTGATTCCAGGTCATTTCTGTATCTGCTTGTACTTAATAATAGAATCACTCATGCACACTGGAGATGTGGCCGATATGGTTTTGAACAAACAAACTTTTATTGGCTTCTATGCTGATGCACGCTTTCCCCCTACTAGAAGATAAGTCTATATACTCACAACAGACATAGTGGTACTACTGTATTGTTCGCAGGCTTACGCCTGCTGTTTCCTCTGACGTCATTTCCTATAGGTCCACCCATGGCTACGCATCTTCGCAAGCCAGAAAAATCAATTGCTACCAAAATGGTCCAGTCCGTTGTTCGGATGGTGCCTGAGTGTCGCAATGTCCTAAATCAGATCTGTCAGATCAATCAAATCAAGGTCTCTGATTACCTGTACGACGTTGCTCGCCTCGAAATTCACAGGCAAGCAGTCGTTTGTCCGATGGCTTCAGGCCTTTTGCGGATGTACAACAAAAATATCGACCAGAGGGTCTATAAGTCATGTTCTGGGTTCCACTGTCAGTATTGTGCTCATAAGGACGCTTGTGCTGCTGGTGAGACCGATGAGCTCTTTGTCATGAGCGATAAGGCTACAAAAGCCCTGGAAAACGCTGGATATAATCCGAAAGTTGAATGGGAAGAGAAGACGGTGCTTGTCCCGGTCATCAAATTAGAAACCTAGCTCTCTCAGAGCACAAACCTAGTCATACCAGGGGGTTTACCACCCCCTTTTTTCATGCCCACTTAACCAGTTAGCTAGCTAATTAGTTAACCAGTTAGCCAGCTAACCAGCTAAGCAGCTAGCCAGCCAGCAACATAGCTGTTTAGTTTTTTATCCAGCTATTTAACTAAGCAATTAAAAAATATGCTGCTTAGCCTCTTATCAACCTAACTACTTTTAAATCTTAAATCCTCATTAAGCTCACAACCTGATGACTTATTTCACCCCATACTTGCTTTGCCGAAAGGCACAAATGGGGATCAAAGAATGATTGGGGCTCGGATATTCGACACTGGCGAAACTGTTGCATTTGCTACAGCAAATAATACAGAAGCCAAATCTTCAGTTCAACCTTTTGACAAACAAAAGCAACATGACGAACCAACAAAGCGCACCAAGTTTTCCACTGTCTATGCAGATGGTAAAGCTAAGCGCTACTCAACACGACGAAGTTCTGCCTGGAAAGCAGTATCACGTCGCATCGCAACATTTCAAGGATCGGGTTACATGGACTTTAGTAAGTGAGGAGCCCAATGTTTCCTTGCTTATGAATGTACTGGTCTTCCTCACTTGTACGTGGATGGCTTTGTGTATGCACATCGTCTATGAGTCCACGTAATCGCTAGGATCGAAATTCGATCAGGTAAGTAAGGATATCTCCAACTTATGAAGTATCTCCTCTCTACAGCAATTTCTTTGCTCATGACTAGTACACCAGCACTAGCTGACTCAACCCGTCTCAATGCCAGTTGGTACGGGCCTGGCTTTCACGGCAGAACCACCGCCAACGGAGAAGTATTCGATATGCACGGATATTCCGCAGCCCACAAATCTCTACCGTTTGGGACCAGATTATTGGTATGCAATCAAGCTTCTAATCAATCGACTAAATGCGTTGAGGTGGTGATCAATGACCGAGGGCCTTTTATCGCTGGCCGTGACATCGATCTGTCTTTTGGTGCTGCTCAGGCTATTGACCTTGTCGAAGCAGGGGTAGCAAACGTTCAGGTATTTTCGCTATGACAAAATATTCTTACGCAAGCTCTGCATCCCGCGTCCCAAAAAATACCTCTAGGAGATCTGAACTCTCAGCTCGCGCACAAAGAAGAAAACAGAACCGACAGAAAAAAACCAAGACCAATCTAATCCCACAACCCAAAGGATTCAAAGCATGAGTGGTCGTCCTTACTGTGCCTCTACTACTGAGGTTGCAGACAACATCAAAGAAGCAAAGTCTATTGCTCTTCATGCCTTTGAACTGGGACTAGGTACTAAATATCTAACCCCACTTCAAAAAGGCTTTTACAACCGTTTCAAGGAACTCGAACGTCAGCAACCATGGGCATCAAAAGAAGGCAGCCGCTCTACATCATCAAGCGCTCGGAAGCAACCTTGCACAAACCCACGATTGTTGCTGAATGCGAAAGTTGGGAAGTTGCGCGAAAAGTTGTCTCCTACTTGCTTGCGATTAGTGAGCCGTGTTCGTTGACAACTAAGCGAGCACACATCAAAAGACGTGCTGCTCGTGTGATTTATGCAAACGAGAACTGGAGAGCTCCAACTCTTATTGGTCCTTAGAGGACTCGATCAACAAGTGTTTTCTGGAAATGACTCAACTTGATCATGCATCTCAAATCCCATGGTATCCATGCCGGACCCAACTTGGTTACATCTGCTCCCAGTGTGGAATTCCCCTTCGTTGGAAACATGGCTTCATCACCTCAGCCCTGACGACAGCATCTTGTTTCACTTCCTCATTAGCTTCCTCAGCTAAATGGTCTGGTGCTGGTAATACAGCAATCGACTGGGAATAAGTGAAACAGCGGGCATGCGAGGTGGGTATTGTCCCTCAAATGATTCTTCTGGTTTGATGCTTACAACTGCTCGGGCAAAGCGGTTGTGCTTAAGTTCGTCAAAACTTAGGTAATGAGCCTCTCAATAGAAACCCGGTCCCATCGAGGAGTACCAATTGTTCCAGTGGTTTCATAGACCACGTCTCTTGGTTGGTACTAAAGAATCTGCTGTAAGACCCGCAAACATTTTAGCTACGTCTGAAATAACCGCCCTTTCGGGCGGTGTTCCAACCGGTGTTCTTCAGCCAAATCCAATGGCTTGGCGCCTAAAACTAGTCTCAGGTAATTCTCAAACAGGCCCGATTCCTGTTTCAACCTCAGGCAAAGATACATGCAACCCGAAATGCCCTCTTATCAAGAAATGCTACGCAAAAAAACTGTTCTGGATCAATAATGACTGGAACAAAGTCTCATCAGGTGAACGCGGAACTGACTACTCCACATTCACCAACTCAATTCGCAAACTTCCACATGGACAACTTTGGCGACACAACCAAGCAGGAGATATTCCATCTCCAAACCGGCCAGACCTTGTTGATCAACTCATCAAAGCCAATCGAGGCCGACGTGGGTTCACCTACACATCATGGGACCACAAAGATAAGTTATTCCTTCGTGCGAAACGGGCAGGGTTCACCATCAACAAGTCCTGTTACACCGCAAGTTCTGCAGCAGCTACAGCAGCCAGGGGAATCCCTGCTGTCTTTAGTGGAGCGCCTGTCGAATACAGAGATGTAACGGCATGGACTGAGTTTGGTGTTCGGTTTGTGGTCTGCCCGACCAAGCGCAACTCACCAGCGGCCAAGAAAGTCCAGTGCGCCACATGCCAGCTCTGTCATACGCGCCCTGACAACACCGTCATCGTTTTCCCTCTCCACTAATCATGTCTTTTCTAATTCTTGACACTCGTGAACGTCAACGCCTTGAGCTCAAGGCATTGCGAACGAAAGAGGCTTATTTCAAAGCTCCGCCTGGTCCAGTAAAAGATGTTATCTGGCACCACCTACAAGCACAGATGAATCAACTGCTAGAGGACGATCAGCTCAAAACCCAGGAAATCTCAGTCCTTAAACTCAAAATCGCACATCTCAATGAACTATCCAAACAAGAGACCAACCCAGGTAAACGTTCAGTCTTGCGGCAGGAAAGAAATTCCGCTTTCAAGCGCTATCAAGAACTCACAAAACCTTCCTTCTGTAAGGAGGTCAAAGTGGGCTAATGATGACGGAGACTTGTTGTCCTACCGATCGGAGGATGTTATCTAATATCCTTTAGATAATCATTGTGATAGTGATAAGCCGTGGACCTCTCTTTCCGACAGCTTCAGGATGTCCTCTTTGCCGTTCGCTACTATCAAGTACACAACGTATCTGTGCGTAGTGATCGTTACGAGGAATATTCAGAGATTCTAAGGAAGCTAGATGAACACGGCAAATCACTCAAAGATCCGATAGAGTGACCAAAGCCCTTGGGGGCAGCGAATCCATATCGGACAAAGCAATGGTGATATCTCATGAACAATTCCAGGATGTTGTTGAAACGCTAGAGGACTTTGCTGAGTACCTCTGCGACAAGCACACGCTCTCTGGTGAGCTTTTGTGGACTTGTACCAATGCTTATTCAGAAGCAAGGCTCTGCGAAATTCGTGGAGAACTTGGATGACAGCTACCTCTTCTGAGGTGGTTTCAGTTGTCAAGGACATTCTCAAAACCTCTTCCAAGGCGGCTCATACTCTTGGCGTTTCTGAAATCTTGTTCCTCACTGTCCTGAAAGATCAAACTGATCGATCGATTAAGAAGCTGACCACCTCTTATGTCGAGTGCGATATCTAGGGCGCTGTCGCGCCCTGACTTGTTCGGTGTTCTTTATGACCTATTTGGTTCATGACATCTGCCATCACCCACACCTTTGAATCTGACCTTTCCAATGCCATCCATATCGATGAGCACATGCTTGTTGTCGTTGCCGGTAAAACGCTTGAGCACAAGGGTGCCAAGTTAGATCTGTGCTTGTGGACTGACTTCAAGACTTCTCAACCACTTATTGATGCTGGCGGCTTTCCTCTCTCACGCTTCGATCAGTGCATGCTTAACAAGGTCATGATGGAATACAACGTCGGTACTGGCGTTGACAAGCAGGACAAGTTTCAGATTTACCTCACCACAACGGAGGTAGGCAATATTGTTATTGCTTCCGAGGTTAAGTCAGAAGCTACTTGCAGCCTTCTTCAAGCTCTAACTGCTATGGCCAAGGGCGGTGGTCTGACTTTTCCGTTTGATCTTTCTTTCTACCGTGGTGCCCAGGGCCGCAAGCCAACCTTTGCAGCCATTCGCCAAAGCGATCCAGACACTGCACTTGATCTGGAGTTCGAGCGCGATGCAGCTGTACCAGAGATGCGTAGTCCTGATGTCTTTGAGAAGCAGCGCAGCTTGATCAAGACACCAACTGATCTTCGGGCTTACAACATCGAGTTGGCTCGTGACATCTACCGTGCTCTCAAGAAGAGCACAACCACTGTTGCTGTATCTACCGTCGAGGTGACTGCACAGTGAATCGAGACCCCATTCTCGAAGAGCTGATTGTGGAGGTGCATGAGCATCTCCATGCTGCTTTGACTGCTACTAAATCTTTCTACGACTTACATGGTACGGACGTTAGTTCTTTGCTTGGTGGTCCTATTAGATTCAGTAAGAACGCGAGTTCGCATCCACATGAGATAGTGGAGATCCTCAAAGATCTTCCCTCTTCTCAACACGTCGTTTATAAGTGATTCCCATGGCCACAGAAGATGTTCAGTACATCCAGGTTGATTCACGAGACTTGCTTGATGCCGTCAATGCACTGTCCGTTTCGCTCGAAGAAGATGCACCAGCTGAACCTTCGTTTTACAACAATGTTGCCCGATGCCTTCTGTGGCCTTATCTCTCTAAAGATCAGAAAACCCGCAATGTTGATTATATCGCTGACAAAGAGTACCTACCTCCCGTCAACCTCATTCTCGACAAATGACGATTTACTCCGCTGTTGCCTGCGAGTCCCCCCATGATCAAACCATTCGTCTCTGGAAAACAGAATACAACGATGTTTGGATGACCGAAAAAGTAAAAGTTCCTCACCTGGAGAAGCACTTGGTCGTTCATGCTTTTCTCGAGCAGGACAGCGGAAACAAGCTTAAACAAGTTATCTTGTTAACTCCTTTTCCCCTCGAGCTCGGAGATCGTTTTCACGTCGAGTATCACTATGGACTTGGTGCTTATGCTTACAAACGCCTCACCAATGAGGATCTCCATACAGAACCCAGTAACTGCTATGGAGGCTTTTTTTACACTGATGGAATGCCTGCATAATTCATGATGAAACGATATCATATCTATTTGTTCACTCAAGATAAGTGCGCTCCCTGTGATCGTCTCAAAGATCATCTCAGGGGGCTCCCTAAGCGTCAGCAGCAAGAGTTACACCATGTTTCGATGAAAACCACGTCGGGAAGTTACACAGCCCTTGCAGAGGAATTAAGCGTCACCTTGACGCCAACCATTGTCGTTTGTCATGAGGAGCTTCAATGCGAAATCGATCAAGATGGTGAAGAGTTCTGCGATAGACTTGAAATTCCTGTAGAAAGATTCGTGGGGGCCAACGTAATCATTGATGCCTTGGAATCCTCCATCTTTCCGTATACATATGCCAATGACGAGGACTGACGTCCTCTGTCTTTTTCCATTTCAAACAGCACTGATGTCTATATCCATGTTCAAGATCAATGTCCAAGAAATCAAATATCATCGAGACCAAAGGCACGATTTTCAAAGAAAGTGGCAACGGCTACTTCAATGTTGAACTTGAAGAGCCTGCAGGTCATCATTGTCTTTGCCGTGCATCTGGTCGTTTAATCACCAGAAAAATTCACCTACTTGTAGGTGACCGAGTCACGGTAGAGCTCTCTCCATATGACCTCTCTCGCGGACGAATCATCCTCCGTGAGAAATGATTCACCCTGTCCATACACTTGAGGAACCGCTAAAAACAATATGACGCTTCTCGAACAAGCACGAAAGTTTAGACAGGCTTTCGGGCAAGAAATATTGAAAGCAGTGTCGCGATATGGCTTCGTCAAATCGAAGCTGTGGCACATGCAAATGTCCTTGATCAAAGAAGAACATGCTGAGCTTATTAAAGCAGCAGATGAGCTATATGCAGATCCTGAAAATCCAAAGCGCAGAGAAGAGTTCCTTAAGGAGCTCGCAGACTCTGTTTTTGTTCAGTATCAACTTGCTGCTGCTTTTGGTTTTGATTTGGATACGGCTATGGACCGTATCTTTGAATCTAATATGAGCAAGCTCGGTCCTGAAGGTAAACCCCTCTACCGAGATGACGGCAAAGTTCTTAAGCCAAAAAGCTATAAGCCCCCCGTTCTGACTGATCTTTATAACTGACATGACTGAAAACTCAATGATTGCCCGCACTGGGCGTGTCCAAAACTGGCTTGATGATCCCACTGATTCACTCCCTGTCAGCTGCACAATCACTGTGGTCGAAGACTCGATGTGGGGCATCAATGGTATAACCGACAGCTGGTTGTTCACTACATACGCCCTTCAGAGAGGGGCAGGAGTAGCTATTCATCTCTACAAGCTGCGTCCTAAGGGCACTATTGGCTCAACTGGCAAAATTGCTTCTGGTCCCAACGCCTTTATGCCGATCTATTCGGCCATCAATGATGCAGTAAAGAAGGGGAATAAGTACAAGTCAGGCGCGATAGTGTTGCATAACGATTTATCGAGCCCTGACATCCTTGAATTTCTGACGATGGGTCGGGACAAACTCCAATGGGTCAAGCGTTGTGTAAATCTTACTCAGGAAACTTGGGATGCTGCACCTGCTGATGTTCGCAATGAGTTGATTAAGGGTATTGCCCGTGGTGATATCTGGCTCGGCAAGATTGACTATGACAAATATGGTAATCGTCTCCATTTAAATGTATGCCTTGAGGTTCGATTGTTAAATCGGGGCACTTGTCTTTTACAGCACATAAATGTATCTGGAGGCCAGGTCGAAGATATTCCTAAGGCATTTGCTGATGGCATGACTCAGCTGGTCAATCTCCATGGCATCACTGGGGTTGACCAGGATGGTTGGTATCGCTCACCCGGTGAAGATCGTCAGGTCGGGCTTGGAATAATTGGTCTTGCGAATCTGCTTGCTCTGGAGGGCGTTACTTACGCTCAGTTCGCAGATGCACTGGAACTCCACCTTGGATCTGAGGCAGATCTGATGGTGACTCCTAACGCCAATAAAATTGTGAAAGCCCTTGCAGAGGGTATCGAGCGAGCAGCTGAGATTGCCTCTGCTGCCGGTATGGAACGTGCTTTTTCTATTGCACCAACTGCCTCTTGTTCGTTCCGTTATAAGGATCGTGAAGGTAACACCACCGCACCTGAAATTGCACCGCCAATTGGCCGTGTCGTTGACAGAGATTCATCAACGTTTGGGATCATTACCGTCTCATATGGTGACGTCGAAACAGCTGAAATGGTTGGCTTCGATACTTACTTCCGTGCAGTCAATGCACTCTGTGAGCTCTATCAACGCACTGGCCTATTCCATGGCTATTCGTTCAACTCATGGAGCGATTGCGTTACCTACGACGAAGCATTCGTGCAGCGTTGGCTCGATAGTCCACAAACCAGCTTGTACTACTCCTTGCAGGTCAAGCAGAACACTCAGGCCAAAGATGACGCCATGGTCGCTCTGGACGGAATGTTCGAGGAACTTGGCCTCGTCAATGACGACTTCGCTAATGACGATATTTGTCTGAGCTGTGCCGAATAAACCCTACTTTTTCCTTCATCATGACCACCCCATATCTGCATTTACTAAACCGTAAGCGCACTTGGACGCCTGTTCCTGTTACTCAGGGCAAGCTCAAGCCTGGTGGAGAAGAGGTAGTGCAACGCGCTTTGTCTCTTCGCTGCCTGGAAATCCCAGTTGCTGACTTCATTACTGACGCCACCAAGCGTGAGCTCCCCCAGGGCTCTCAGTCCGATGGCTGCATGGAGCTTCTTCAAAGCAACATCGTCGATGAAAATAACCATGACGAGGCGTTGAACTACGCAGCGGCAGCTCATCCTGTTCCTCAGGAATTTGAAGATGAAGCTGCTCGTATTCAGAAAGCTTGGCTTGAACTGGATCGTCACCCAATCCTGAAGGCTGTCGTGCTTGAACGGAGCATATTTTTTGTACTCCTTCCTATCTTTCGATATCTCGCAGATACAGGATTGAGATGTGTTTCTCAGGATATTAGTCGAGACGAAGTTGTTCATGTTGCATCGAATACGCTTGTCTGTAATGCACTCGGATTGAAGTCCGACAGTGTCATTAATCAGATGCGTCGTGACGTCATGGACTGGGTTGTTGAACCTCTCGAAGCAGAGAGTGAAGACAAGCACCTCTCAGCCAATTTCTGGATGAAGTGCTCAGACAATCTCTACTCTCGCGGCAAGGCTGAAGAGTTGGCGGAAACGCGCACTTCCAGATTCCCTGCTTTTTTTGAGACCAATAACAAAGACCTTCCGATGTACGCCTAATGGCAGTTGCTTTCTATCGACCCGACAAACTTCTGTCAAAAGAAGTTAAGCTACAGATCGCTGCTGATCGCCGTAACTCTGGTGTTTTAGCCATTGTCCACGGCGTCACAGTGACGCGAATTCGCAATATCAAACGAAACATCAACAGCAAATGAGGATATTCCTAGACAGCGCCGATGTTGGCGAAGTCAAATCCCTTTTTGATACCGGCTTAATTGACGGAGTCACTACCAATCCAACTCTGATTCGTAAGTCTGGCCGTATGCCTGACGATGTTTATCAAGAGCTCGTGGATATGGGCCTCAAAGACATCAGCATGGAGGTGAGTGGTGACCGCCTTGCCATGCTTGAGGATGGCCATCGCCTCTCTGAAAAGTTTGGAGAGGCCGCCACAATCAAAGTCCCAATGACAGAGGACGGACTGCTTGCCTGCTCACAGCTCTCCAAGGCTGGCATCCGCACCAACGTCACTCTGATTTTTTGCATTCCCCAGGCAATCCTTGCTGCAAAGGCAGGCGCTACCTACGTCTCTCCTTTCGTTGGACGTCTAGATGATCAGTCTGTATCAGGACTAGAGGTCGTAAGGGGTATCTCTTCTCTCTATGCGAGCAAGGGAGTACGCACTCAAGTTCTAGCTGCCTCGATTCGTACTGCTCACCGGGCAGTCCGCTCCTTCTACAACGGAGCACAAGTCGTCACCATGCCACCCAAAGTCTTTAAGGACATGTGGAGCCATGTACTGACAGACAAGGGTCTGGAAATTTTTGAGAACGATCTAAAGGAGATGTTCTCCTGATGCACGACGTAAAACTCGTCTGGGTCACACCAGATGTCGAAAAGGTCGTGGGCTATTGCGCCCGCGTATCGAATCCCAAGAATCAGAACAATCCTGATGTCGCCGGACTTCTTCGGTACTGCATCAAAAACAAGCACTGGTCCATCTTTCAGATGGGTTGCATGTGCGTTGAGGTGACCACCACCAGGGCCATCTCAGCTCAAATGACGCGTCATTCGTCCTTCTCCTTCCAGGAACATTCACAGCGGTACGCCCAAGTCATGAACCTTGACCTTCCTGAATTGCGGAGGCAAGACAAGACCAACCGTCAAAACTCCATTTCTGATTTGCCTGAAAAGGACGTCGAGTTTTATTACAAGCAAATCAATAAACACTTTAACGACAGCATGGAGCTCTACGTACAGCTCCTTGAAGTTGGAGTGGCCCGTGAATGTGCTCGTGGCGTGCTTCCCATGAACTCAGTGACCACAGTCATGATGATGGGTCACATCCGCTCATGGCTTCATTACATTGATCTGCGGAAGGCCAATGGAACACAGAAAGAGCATCAACAAATTGCTCTGAATTGCTTAGACATTCTTAAGGAACAATGTCCCACTATTTGTGAGGCAATGTGGCCTTCTAAATCCACAGAAGCAACACCAAAACCGTAAACTCATATTGGACAGAAAACTGCACATATGAACTTCATCACAGCAACCATTGAACTCCGATCCCATATTCCTGATCAAATCAACGCTTATGGGCTCCCTTATCGCGGTGCTGATGCTGTTATCCCCTCTGGTAACAGTACTTCAGAAACCCGCGTCCGACTTCTCTGCTACGACGCAGCTGGAGAAAAACTAGCGGCATTCCAGGCCCTCAATCCTGGCAGCCGCATTTTGATTTCAGGCCAAATCTATTTTGGAGATGATACATCTCAGCCTCTCGATATTATGGTCACAACCATTGAGAGCAACATTCCACAAAACATGTACTGCAATCATGTCATTCTTGGAAGTGCTTTCTTCACAACCAAAAAGCCAACAGATAAAGGACCAGGAAAGATGAGTTTTCTCAAGATTGGCTGCAGTCTAGACAACAGTGACACCGCAACCTGGCTATACATGGAGGTACCCGATGGCCGTAAGAAAAAGCTCACCGATCGCTATCGCTCAGGACGCTCTCTTTGTATCCAAGGGTATATTCGTGAATATCGTAAGGAAGGTGACGTTAATCTTTATCGAGCTATTGTCGCGAGTGATTTCACTACTCGAAAGGATAAGCCTCGGAGCAACACAACAACACCGCCGTCAAGCACTGCAGCGGGGTACGAACAAATCGATCCAGATCCAGCTCCAACAGGGTTCTAGTTTGATTAATATGAAAGTCAAGCCCCGCAGAGGCTAATAATATCTGCTCATACTTAAAGTACACAATCCTGCTTGTCAATCCCCAAGGCGGTTAAGGAATCCATAGATGTTTGCAGGATACATAGATTCACCCTCCATTCGGGGGGTTATTTTTTTGTCTATACCCCACAGCGATATAACTTAATCACTATATTAAGGTAGTCAATGACAAATCAATATGGCCCTTCAAGTACTACCACCAGAACTTCTTGAGCAAAACAAGGATCAAATTGAAACAAAAGAACCACAGCCCTATTGGAAACCATCATCCCTTGGGGACGGTGATTCTGAAGAGTTCAGACTTTTAGGTTGCTATGAAACAGGACACGCAATTGTGGGTTGGCAATATGCTTCAGAAGCAAAAGATCCTTCCACTGGTGACCTTAAGTTCAATGGTTACGTTGTTACTCGCAGTCACCCTGGACAGCCTGACGACATTGCCCGAGAAACCGACTGGTCCAAGCCAGATCGACCAAAAATCGATGGCAGCTATGTCAAACCCCGACGCTTCCTTGCCTGGGTCGCAACATCCGCAACGCGTGGTCGAATGGAAGTGATGTTCATTGAACAGAAATCTTTGCGTGAACAGCTGACTGAAATCCTTCAGGAAGCAGAGGATTACACCTGGACCGATGAAGGTCTAGCCAATTTCTCAATCAAGATCACACGAAAAGGCACTGGTCTGGAGACCACCTACAGCATCCTGCCAAAGGTCCGCGTTGTGCCTGAAAAGGTCAAGAAGCAATGGCGTTCAGATAAGGATTCGATCTGGTTGCCTAATTACTTTGAGGGGAAGGATCCTTTTGCAGGCAAGTCAACTGACGAAAAAGGTCTCCCTGCCGGTGGCACTGACAAGCGCGGTGCAACTGTGATGCCCAAGCAATCTAAAAAGGCTATTCCAGATGATGCAGAATTCTGAATTAGATCGTCCTGACTATGGGACCGTTGAATATTACGAGCAGTATTTCTCTGACGTACTTGCCGATGTAGGTGATGGCTATGACCCGCAAGTTGGCCTCCGAGTAATGGAAGGTTTTCAAAAAGCGATTGGGTCATGGCTCAAATATCACCAAGACTCTGCTCGTAATTATGAGCAGCTGCATTCCATCTTTCTGTCCAATATCTCCACTGTTTAATTATGTCTAACTCTATCGACAACTTGCCTCCTGAAATGAAGGCAAGGCTCGCTCAGATCATGGCTCAAGCAAATGCTGGAGCACCTCCCGCTGAAACGCCACACCAGGCAGCCATCAGTATCCCCGCTCCACAGCCACAGCCACAGCCACAGCCTCAACAAAAGACTCCATCCCTAATGGATCACGTCATCGCGCTTCGACAAGAAGTTGCTGAACTCCGTAAACAGGTGGATGCATGCGGTCAGGTTACGGAAGCTGTTGGTAACGCAGTGGGGCAGATGTACCAGATGTTTCAAGTCCAAACCCAACCTTCAAATTACAGCGCAAATTTCCAAGCGCAGCGTCCTGAGGTAGAAGAGGGTGACTACTGATCGTCCATACCGGATTCAGACTGATTCTGGACATCGGAAGTATTTATGCAGCGGGCTATATATGCCTTCTGTTACCACTGTGCTATCCGCGACTGAGTCTGAAAAAAGTAAGGCTGGTCTTAGAACCTGGCAGAAAAACAACCCTGGCGCTTTGGAG
>MDTA01076882.1_pt1 | contig 23667 bp, 22 predicted proteins | sample 811151 | NCBI WGS metagenome assembly MDTA01 (sample SAMN05326648, study PRJNA326480) | marine metagenome | isolation source: seawater | place: Indian Ocean: South | collected 2010
ATAAACAATTCATTGGGTATCTCAAATAATCTTAATAATCTATATGTAGATGGTATATAACTAAAGTCTTTATCATATAATGGATTTGCGAAAATAATCTTTTTATTTTCATGAGAGTTAAGTACATAGCGCTCAGGTAATGATACAAGGAATATATTTAATTTCACTTTAAGGTTTTGATAAGTATGAGTAATTGTTTTGAAGAAAGATATATGTATTTTAGAATTACTTACCCTTTTTCCAGATTCAATGTACACATAATCGGATGGATTTAAACCAATCTCTTCATGTAACTCTCTCTCTAGACAAGCTCGTGAACATTCGCCTTGCAATCTCTGTCCACCTGGGAATTCATAGGAATCTATAAATGGTAGTTTAGTCCTTTTGACAAAACATAATGGTTGTTTCCCAGGGCCCATCCAATCATGAGGTGATCTTCGGTAGACGAATCCTAGCGAACATTCCATGACAGTTAAGTAGTATACTTTGAATTAATTTGAACGTATTTACTCGTTAAATCCGAAGTAAATATACTAGCATTATATATGCCTGAGTTTAGACAAATCTCTATATTTATATTTGAGTTTTTCATGGCAGATTTCAGTTTGCTAGATGTTGAATCATCTGTTGGAACTCCTTTCATAAAAACTTTTATGCCGTTAATCTTAAGAGTGATATCGTTAGAATTATATTTAATTTTATCAAGACTTCCCAGCTTTGCTACTATTCTTCCCCAATTAGGATCTTCTCCAAATAATGCTGTTTTAAATAAGTTAGAATTTGCTATTGAATAACATGTAGTCTTAGCTTGAGTAAGTGAGTGTGCTTTTGTTACTGAAATTTTACAAACTTTAGTTGCTCCTTCACCATCACTAACTATCATGTGTGCTAATTGACTAAAAACATTTTGGATATTTTGTTCAATAACTTGATAATTTTTTGTATTTTTTAAGTCAATAATATTAGATCCTGTAGCAACTAAGGCTACACTATCATTAGTAGACATATCTCCATCGACAGAGATTTTATTAAATGATTCAGCTGCGCATTTTCTTAGAATTCTTCTTAGAATGTTTTTAGGTACTTTAATATCAATAAAAATAAATGCTAGCATTGTTGCCATGTTTGGCTCTATCATGCCTGCACCTTTACATAATCCTCTAACTTCTATATCTATCCCAGATAACTTAAATTTTTTCACAGTCCATTTTTCATATTTATCTGTTGTCATAATTGCCATAGAAGCTTTTTTAAGAGATGATTTGAAATTAAAATCACATTTATTAATTGAACTGATTATGTTTGTTATAGGTAGTTGTTGGCCTATTATACCAGTTGAAAATATGAGGATATTATCTGAAATGCATCCTAATTTACTAGACAGAGCTTTGATATAATCTTTTGCATACTTCATGCCTATTTTTCCAGTGCATGCATTTGCATTTCCAGAGTTTATAAACAGGTACTTTATTTTTGAAGCTGAAGATCTTTTTTTATTTATGATAATAGGGATTGCAGGGAATTTATTTTTTGTTGATATAATTTCTACTGAAGATGTATTTGGTAGTTTTATACATACACCATCAGATTTTTTTTCTTTTATACCTAAATGAAGTACTTCGATGGATTCTTTAGTCATTATAGTCTCCCGCAACATCTTTTATATTTTTTTCCTGAACCGCACGGACATGGAGCATTTCTTGGTATATCTTTATCATTGGTCATTGCTGTTCTAGTATTTTGCGTTAAATTATTATTTTGATTCTTAGTCTCAAGTGACATGTTATCCTTTATTTTTATTCTTGCCAGTATTTTTAATATTTCAAAGTTGTTGGTGTATAACATCTCCTCAAACATTTCAAAAGATTCTCTTTTATACTCATTTTTTGGATTCTTTTGCGCATATCCTCTGAGTCCAATGCCTTGTCTTAGATAATCCATTGCATTAAGATGACTTCTCCAATCCTCGTCTATGACTGTTAGAAAAATATTTCTTTGAAGCTCTTGTTTATCAGAATTATTAATTAACGTCATGTTATCATTGATTTTTGTAAGTATACATTCATTAATTATCTTTACTATTGTTTCAAAATCATTGCCACTCTTAATAAATGATGATTCATTTACATTTAGAAGAAATTCCGCATTGAGGAATTCGATGAGGTGTGACAAATCACGATTTTCACCAATTTGATTAAGGGATAAATGTGATTTAGCAATATTTACTGCTATTTCATCAATCATTGATCTAATAGTCTCATCAAAATTAATCAAGTTAAGTATCTGGTTTCTTTGATTGTAGATGATTTTTCTCTGTTCGTTTGAAATATCATCATACTCTAGGAGTGTTTTACGAGTATCAAAATTGTGTGCCTCGACACGTTTTTGTGCATTCTCTATAGACTTTGACACCCATTTGTGTTCAATGGCTTCTCCTTTCTGCATCCCTAATTTTTTCATAATTTCACTTACTCTATCAGACGCAAAAATCCTCATTAAATTATCTTCTAGGGAAAGAAAGAATTTCGTCTCACCGGGATCCCCTTGCCTTCCTGATCTTCCACGAAGTTGATTATCTACTCTTCTTGATTCATGTCTCTCTGTTCCAATAATATATAGGCCACCAAGATTTTTCACTTTATCTTTATCACGTGCGCTATTAGCATCAACTTTATTAGTTTGCGTTTTCCCACCAAGTACAATATCTGTGCCTCTACCTGCCATATTTGTTGCTATAGTGACAGCTCCCAACTTTCCTGCTTCTGCGATTATCTCTGCCTCTTTCTGATGATGTTTAGCATTTAACACAGAGTGGACGACTCCTTGCTTCTTAAGTAATTTAGACAAATATTCTGATGCCTCAATAGATGTCGTCCCAACAAGAATCGGCTGTTTTTTTTGATGGATACCAGTTATAGATTCTAATATTGCATTATACTTTTCTTCACTTGTTAAATAAATTAAATCTACATGATCATTTCTTATCATTTTTGTATGTGTTGGTATTACAACAACCTCAAGATTATATATTTGTTGAAACTCTAGAGCTTCTGTATCCGCTGTACCAGTCATTCCTGATAGTTTATTAAATAATCTAAAATAATTTTGGAAAGTAATAGAAGCATATGTCTGATTCTCATTTTGGATAGATACATTTTCTTTTGCTTCAATAGATTGATGAAGACCCTCTGCCCAACGTCTACCCGGCATTTTTCTTCCTGAAAATTCATCAATTATTACAACAGCATCATTCTCAACCACATAGTCGATATCAATTTGATATATAAGATTTGCTCTTAGGCTAGAGTTAAATATTTGTAGGAGTTGAATATTTTTTGGGTTATAAAGACTATCATTATTACCAATGTATTTATTTTTTAGTAGCAGTGATTCTATCTCAGCATGACCATTCTCGGTCAACGACACATTCTTTTGCTTTTCGTCGAGAATATAAAAATCATCATTCACATTATTTTTTATGAATAACTGAGCAAGCTTATTTATTTTTTGATAGAGATTTGTTGATTCGTTAGCAGAACCTGAGATTATTAGAGGCGTCCTAGCTTCATCAATTAAAACTGAGTCAACTTCGTCTATTATAGCGTATGATAATTTCCCTTGTACTTTATCAGCAAGAGAGTAAACCATGTTATCTCTCAAATAATCAAACCCAAATTCGTTGTTAGTACCATAAACTATATCCTTAGAGTATTGTTCCTTTTTTTCTGATAGGTTCATATCACTTGTGATGACACCTACAGTCAAACCAAGGTATGTATATATTTTACCCATCCATTCAGAATCCCTCCTAGCCAGATAATCATTTACGGTTATTATAAAAACGGATTCACCCGAGAGTGAATTCAGATAAGCAGGTAGTGTTGATACCAATGTCTTTCCTTCACCCGTTTTCATCTCTGCAATTTTTCCATAATGCAATGCTATTCCACCAAGAATCTGCTCATCGTAATGCCTTAAACCGAGTGTTCGCACTGAAGCCTCTCTTACAAGCGCAAAAGCTTCAACAAGTAAATGCTCTAGATTCTCTGAGTTTATATATTCAGCCTTCAAACGCTTTGTAATATCTCTTAACTCATCTTGGGATAAATCTTGATATTTAGCTTCAAGTGCGTTTATTTGAGTGACAAAAGACTTATATTCACTCAATATTCTTGAATTCCTAGAACCAAATATTTTTCTAAGTAGAAAGTTAAACATTCTTAATTTAATTGCTCATCAATAATAAGTTATCGTACAATAGAGTATAGATTGTCATGAAAAAAATATCATCATTTTTACCTCAGCATGTTATCAATAAGAGAGAATTATTGATTAAAATTACCCATGATCTCCATGAGATTATGTCAAATGAAATCAAAAGAAATGTTTCTGTAATATCGTATAAAGACCATATTTTGACTATATCCTGTGATGACAGTTCAATTGCGACTTTAGTAAGGTTTGAAAAGTATCACTATATTACCCATATAAATGGTAAAAAGTATCTGAGGCTAGATGATATCCGACTTAGTGTAGGTTAAATATTAATCAGCCAATAATGGTTCCGGGGACGAATATAGTATTGGAGACTTGGTTACATCCTCAATAATGACTTCCTCCCATGCTTCTTGATTATTGTCTAGTTCTCTTAATAGTAAATTGTTTAAATGATGTCCAGATTTATAAGCTGAAAAAGCACCTATTAATCCGTGTCCAAGTAAATATAAGTCACCTATTGCATCTAGAATTTTATGTTTGACAAACTCATCTTGGAATCTTACACCTTCATCGTTTACAACCCTATAATCATCTATTACAACAGCGTTATTGACACTACCACCTAATGCTAAATTATTTTTTCGCAAATTCTCGATATCCCTTACAAAACCAAAAGTTCTTGCGCGACTAACTTGGCTTAGATATGAAACAGATGAAAAATCAATTTCTGAAGATTGAGATGAATTATCAAATGCTGGATGATTGAAATCAATCGTAAATGCAACTTTAAAGCCATCGAACGGCTCTATCCTGGCCCATTTTTCATTTTGTCTTACTTCTATTGGCTTAGTAACTTTAATAAATTTTTTTGGAGCGTCTTGTTCTTTTATACCTGCAGATTGAATCATAAAAACAAATGGTCTTGCACTACCATCCATTATAGGTACCTCTGGTCCGTCTAGTTGAATTATAGCGTTATCAATACCAAGTCCTGCAAGTGCAGATAAAAGATGTTCCACTGTTGATATCCTAACTTCGTTATTTGAGAGTGATGTTTGTAACCTAGTATCATTGACATTATCAAATGAGGCTTTAATGGGATTACTATGAATATCAGTACGAACGAATGTAATTCCAGCGTCTGCGTCAGCAGGCATGAGAGTCAGAGAGACTTTTTTACCAGTATGTAACCCTACACCCGATGCATTAATTTTACTTGCTAATGTTCTCTGTCTAAGCATATGTCTCCAAATTCATTACATTTTAAAGGTTTTTAGTCGAAATGTTAAGCTTTACTTACTTTATAAGCATATTTCTAATTCCTTTAAGCTATCTATTTAGACCAATTTAATATCCTATAGTTCCCTATGAAAATAAGAGGATATTTTCTTCCAAGTCTTGTAAAAATATGAAACAAATGAGTTTTTTGGTAATTTTCTGTGCGGCATTTTTTTAAGCTCCTCGTCTCTGTATAAAAGTAGGCCTACCGCAGTTGAGAATCGAGTCAATCCACTTAAATTCGTAATCCCAGGTATTGGTTTTGGACTTCCAATTCTAACCGGAATATTATATTTGCTTTCAGTATAGCTATCTAGCCCTTGTAATTTTGAACCACCACCAGTAATAACAATTCCTGCACGGATGCTAGATGAGTATCCACTCAATTCAATTTCTCTCATCAACTTTGATAATATTTCATCCATACGGCATGTTATGATATGTGTTAGTGATGATTTTGATATTTCCATATCAGGTTTATCTGAAACGGATGGAACAGAAATAATTTTTTGATCATCCTCTGCCGAATTTATAAGGGATCCATCAGACATCTTAATTTCTTCTGCTGCATCTAGCGATGTTCGTAAACCTATTCTAATATCGTTTGTAACATTTTTTCCAGCTATAGGTATTACTGCCGTATGTTTTATGTCACCATCAGTAAAAATTGCAACATCAGTCGTGCCACCACCAATATCCACAAGACAAACTCCTAAAGATTTCTCTTCATCAGTCAAAACCGAATAGCTAGATGCAACCGGTTGTAAAACATACTGATCTACATCTAAAAGACTGTTTTCGATACATTTTGTTAAATTTTTTTTCGCTGTAGATGAGCACGTTATTAGATGAACATTTACTCCTAGTCTCTTTCCTGCCATTCCAACTGGTTCTCTGATTCCTGGTTGGCCATCTATTGTAAAGTATTGTGGAATGATATGAAGGATTTCTTGGTCCTCAGGTATACTGATATCGGATGCCATATCAATGACCTTCTCTTTATCTTCCTCTGTTACCTCATCATTGAGAATATTTACATCTGAATTTCCGTTGTAGCTTTGTATGTGATTACCAGCTATTCCAGTTGTGACTGATTCAAATTTTATTGTTGCCATTGTTGATGCTTTATCTTTGGCTCTTCTAATACTATTCACAGTAGTACCAATTTCAGATATCACTCCCTTATTGAGGCCCTCGCATGCCTCCTGCCCGACGCCGATAATCCTGAGATTATTATCCTCGTCATAATCTGCTACTAGACATAGTACTTTGCTAGTTCCTATATCAAGAGCAATAATGACTTCATCGTTATAATTAATGGACATATTTTATAATAACATTATTTACCTTACTGCAAAACCGGTGGGATATCTTAAATCAAAATGATTTTTTTTTCTATTTTTCAATTTACTTTCCAATTCTGGATAAATAGAAACGAATTCTCTTATTTTGTCGCGGTATCTTGAATATCTGACTATAATTGTTAAACTCTCGGATTTTATTTCCAACATATCATCTTGTTTCGATAAAGTAAGAATAACTTCATTGATATCTAACAGATATGATTGTATAGATTGGAAAAGCTCATACATCTGGCTATGATTATAATTATTGCTTGATAAACTGAGTATATTTTTAACTGGTAAATTAGGGGTGATAAAATTTTGCATATCCCTATTCACATAATGAATCTTATTCCATAAAAATAATGGGTAGTGTTCAATTATCTTAACTGTAATTTGATTTGGAGGATTAATTGATAATTGAGAATATTTTACCCAAGGGATTTTTTCAAATTCGTTTTTTTGATGTCTTAAATTGATATTGTATAGATTCTTGCCAATCAACAGCTTTGCTTGTTCGGTTATCAATTGCTCATCTGCGAAATTAAATGCGCCTTCAATATCTACTTTATCTATTGAAGAGGAAAAATCTTTCTGATTTATAAAATATAAACCTGAAATAATAATAAGAAATAGAAAAATAGGTCTAATCATTTTGTTGTTAAAAGAATAGTTTCTATAAGATTCAAATATGTCCATCCATTTTTTTTAGCCGACATTGGAACTAGGCTATGACTAGTCATGCCAGGTATAGAATTAAGCTCAATTAGTTTTATATTTTCGGCTTGATCTAAAAAAAAATCTATACGTCCCCATCCACTAGACTCAAGTACACTAAATGCATTTAAACAAATACTCTTAATCTTAGTTTCGAATTCTAAATCAAAAGAAGGGAAAGAGAATTTTGTATCATCATCTTCATACTTTGCTTGATAGTTATAGAACTCTCTCCTTGTGTCAATTTTTACTATAGGGAGGACCTTATCATCTACTATTGGTGCTGTATATTCTTCGCCACTAACATATTCCTCAATAAAGTACTCATCCATGATAAAATTATCATAATGTTTATTAATTGACTCAAGAAGTTTTTTAACGCTAGTAACATCTAAATCATTTATTTTAAATATTTTTATACCCACGCTTGAACCAGAGGAAATTGGTTTTACAATAATTTTTTTACTTTTCTGTATCAATTTTAAGAAGTTTTTGTCGATATTTGATAAAGCCGAATATTTAGGCGTCGGAATATTATGACTCAACCATTTATCTTTTGTAGCTATCTTATTAAATGACTGTTCAGAAGATTTAGAATTCGAGCCAACATACTTCACGTCAATATCATCAAGGTATGATTGAACAAGTCCATCTTCTCCGCCAACGCCATGCATAAGATTGAACACTAAATCAATCTGGTTAGATTTGATATAGCTAGTTAATAATGCTTTGTCTTGTGAGTGGAAATCCATGATTCTAACTCTGTAACCATCGCTTAACAGTGCCTCATGTACAGCTCTCCCGCTAGTAAGTGAAATTTCTCGCTCATCTGACCAACCGCCACATAGTACAAGGATATTCTTCTTTTTAAGCTCTTCTTTCATATTAATAGATACATATTTCTTTTTCTAATTTAATTTTATGTTGTGTATAAATATCTGTTTGAATAATCTTTATAAGTCTTTCGAGGTCACTACAAGAACCTGAACCATCATTTATGAAATAATTGCAATGTTTATTTGATATATATATGCCACCATATCTTTTTTTACTGAGCTCTGATTTGTTAATTAATGCGCTTGCTGAGATATTTTTTTTGGGATTTTTAAAAATACATCCTGAAGACCATTGATTTATTGGCTGTGTAGTCTTTCTTTTGTAGCTAAATTCTTCTAGTAAATATTTTTGGAATTTACGATTTTTATTAATTTTGAAAAAAACGTCGATAAACGCTGACGTCCCTTTCATACATACTTTTCTATATGAATAAGTGAATTGTGATTTTTCAAGTTTAATTAAATTAAATTTTTTATCTAATACAGTCACATATTCAACATTATCCCAAATCTCTGCACCAAAAGCTCCTGCATTCATTCTTAGCGCGCCACCAACTGTGCCTGGGATACCATAAAGAAATTCAAATCCTGGTATATCGTTTCTGTGTGCAAATTTTGCTAATTTTGCACACGATATACCTGCGCTTGCATATATATTATTTGTTCCAATTAGTGATAGTGAATTTTTGAGTTTTTTGAAACATACCAAATCATTTTTATAACCAATATCTTTGAAGGCAATGTTTGAACCATTACCAAGAATTAATGTTTTTTTCTTTTTTAAAATACTTGTAATGGATTTTATCTCACTATGATTCTCAGGAAAATAAATTACTTTAGCGGGTCCTCCAATTTTAATTGTATTAAATTTTTTTAGAGATACGTTTTTTAAAATCTTCATTTATCAGATAAATATTGTGAGTTACTCTTTATGATAATATCTTTGCCATTATATGGTAAAACTGTCATGATATTTTGCGCTAAAGCATGCAGTCTTGATTCATTATTAAGTAAAAGGTTAATGGTAGTTACAAAATTCTCTATAAAATTATCATCCTGATTGAGTGTTATGGCTGCCGAGTTATTAGATAAATATTCAGCATTTTTATATTGATGATTGTCAGTGGCATATGGGTATGGTATGAGAATACATGCTCGACCAATAATACTTAATTCTGATAACGTTGTTGAACCTGATCGACAGATTACTAGAGTAGACCAATCAAATAAGTCACTCATTTGATTAGAATATTCTATGACTGATGATTTTATGCCATAGTCATGATATTTTTTCTCTGTATCAGCAAGTTTACCCACTCCACAAATATGCTTCACTTCAAATCTATCTCTTGAAAAATGTGATAATGCAAATGGTAAAATACTATTGAAATATACGGAACCTTGGCTGCCACCTAAAACCAATATCTTCAAAAAAAAAGAATTCGAGTTATAAATATCCTCTGGTTTAGAACAATTTGATAGCTCATTTCGCACTAAGCTTCCAGAATGGATAATTTTTGTATTAAATTTTTTGAAACTACCTGGAAATGTCTCAAAAACCTTATTTGCAAAATAATAACAAATTCTATTAGCGGTTCCTGCAATTGCATTTTGCTCGTGGATTACCCTTGGTATTCTCAATAAAAACGCTGTAATAATTCCTGGTAGGCTAATATACCCCCCAAATCCGATAACAAGACAAGGTTTATTTTTTCTCATTAAACTAAAAACTTGTACGAAAGATACAAGCAAATATAAGAGTGATTGTATTTTCTCGATTATTTGTTTTCCTCGAAAGCCTTTAGATTTTACATGAAATAAATCAATTTCTTTCTGGTTCACAATTTTATTTTCAATTCCATCTTTTGTTCCAATCCAAATCACATGAAATTTTTTTGCAAGATAATCTTGCGCTAATGTATTAGCTGGGTAGACATGACCCCCAGTGCCACTAGAAAATATTGCTATAGTTTTCATCAATAGCCACCTTGAACACCCTGACTTACTCTCTTTCTATTCTCTATCTGAATTCTGATTAGTATGCCAAAACATATGAACATCACCAATAAGTTGGTCCCACCATAACTAATAAAAGGCAAGCCCATTCCTTTTGTTGGAAATAATCCTATATTAACCATTATATGAATAATCGCCTGAAAAGTAATTAAAAATCCTATCATGTATGATAAATTGCCTGCGAAATTTAAATTATTTACAAAAGATTTTTTTGCTAGCGAGAATATACGTAAAAAAATAATATAAAATACAATAATTATTAGAAGCGTAAAAATTAAACCTAATTCTTCTGCAATCAATGCAAATATAAAATCATTATAGGATTCAGGCAAATAGAATAATTTTTGAACACTCGAGCCTAATCCTAGACCAAAGAAGCCACCCTTGCCAAATGCTAGTAATGATTGCATTAATTGGTAGCCTGCTCCAGAAGGGTCTTTCCATGGGTCTAAGAATGAGACCATTCTGGCTAATCTATAAGGTTGCAGGATAATCAATGGAATTATTCCAAGACATACAATTATAAAATATGTAAAAAATTTCTTTAAAGACAATCCCAGAACAAGCGTAAGTGCAAAAAAACTACTAAATAATAAAATTATACTACCTAAGTCTCTTTGGAATATCAGAACTATGGATAAAAAAATAATCATCAATAGACATTTATTAAATGCTTGATTGATGTTATTTCTTGAAAGATAACTGCAGACCCAAATCAAAAGAAATAATCTTGATATTTCTGTGACCTGAAGTGTAATGAAGCCCAAGTCAAGCCATCTTGTTGCACCATTAATCTCTCTACCTAGGCCGGGCAAGAAAACCATTAACGATAAAGTAAAACTCAGAATAAGGAAGTATTTCGAATAATCGTTAAAGAAATTAAGTTTAATCCTACTTAATACAGACGCAGATATTATACCTAGTATCATGTAGATTGAGTGTCTTGTAATAAAATAAAATGATGATCCTGTTTTTTCATAAGAATAGTCTAAGGTTGCTGATGATACCATCACTAGTCCGATTGAACAAAGTATGACTATTGAAAGGATAAGAGTTTGATCTATAGACCAGCTCTCTGTTTGAAGTATTTTTTTTCTTATAAAATCAGTCAGCAATTTTCAATACCGCGTTTGTAAAGACATTTCCCCTGTGTTCATAGTTTTGATAAAAATCAAAACTGGGGCTAGCAGGTGATAAAATTATCGAATCATTCTGCGTAGCATGATTTTTAGCAATCTCAACAGCATCTATCATGTCTATTGCTTCAAAGGTTTTTACACTGACTCTGAGATCTTTAAGAATATCTTTAGAGTTTTTTCCCATGAGAATCAGAATTTTAACGGTGTCATCAATTATTTCAGATAATGTTGAGAAATCTTGTTTTTTTGATGACCCACCCATTATTAAGATTACATTTTGTCGGAGAGACTTTAAGGCCCAATAGGTTGAGTCACAATTTGTAGATTTAGAATCATTATACCATGAGATGTTATTTGACCTTTTTACAAGTTCTATTCTATGAGGCGGATGTATAAAGTATTTAAGTGATGAGATACATTCGTTAAAATTAATTTTAAGATAATCTGTGACAGAAAGAACAGCTAGTATGTTTTGCAGACTATGATAACCCATAAAATCTAGACTTGTATTACCATAATAAAGTGTTTTATCATTGATATGAAAATCTTTTTTGACTTCACTGTTAATAATAATTTCAGAGGCATCTATGTTATATCCAAAATATTTTATATCATCAATATTAGTTGAATTTTCCAAAGAAGTATTTATGATTTTTTTCCCGTCATTGTCAAAGATACTCATTTTTATTTTTGAATATTCCTCGAATGTTACATGTCTATCTAAATGATCATCACTAATGTTCAAGAGAATGCTCACGTCACTAGATTTATTTATCATATACTCAAGTTGATAACTTGATAATTCAATAATAGCGTAATCTAATTTTTCATTAATTAGACTAAGAGGCGGAATTCCATTATTGCCGCATGCTCTTGCTCTTTTATGAGAACTTGTAAGTACCTTTTCAAGCATATGCACCACAGTTGTCTTACCATTAGTGCCTGTGACTGATATTATCTTTCCGTTAAAGACAGATTTAAATAGATCTATGTCTGTTTGAACTGAAATACCTTTATTACGAATTTCATTCATAACCGGATGATTTGGTGAAAATCCAGGACTAATAATTACAGTCTCAATTCCCTCTAATATCTTATTATCATAGTTAGTGAAATAAAACTCATTTTGCGCATACTCTTTAATGCTTTTTAATTTACCTTTAAGTCTCGTATCGTATACTCTGCATACTTCTTCCATATTATTAAAGTATCTTAGACAAGATTCACCAGTAATTCCGAATCCAAGTATGAGTGTTTTGATTTTCATTTATCTTATTTTCAGTGATGAAAGACCGATTAAAACTAAAACAAATGTTATTATCCAGAATCTCACAATAATCTTCGATTCATGCCAACCCTGGAGTTCAAAATGATGATGAATTGGAGACATTTTAAAAACTCTTTTACCAAATACTTTATAAGAAAATACTTGAATCATTACCGAGAGAGCCTCTGCAACAAATACACCACCCATAATTGCGTATACAAATTCTAATCTCAATAAAATTGCAATCATTGCTAGAATGGCACCCAAAGATAGCGATCCCACATCTCCCATAAATACTTGAGCAGGATATGAATTATACCAGAGGAACCCTAAACCAGAGCCCACTATAGCACTAGCAAAAATAGAGATTTCTGCAACATCAGGAAGATATGGTATGAGTAAATAATTGGCAATATTAAAATTACCTTGCACGTACGCAAAGAGAACAAAAGCAGACGCAATCAAGATACACGGGAGTATGGCTAGACCATCTAGACCATCAGTTAGATTGACTGCATTACTTGACCCCACTATTACAAAAATAGACCATGGGATAAAAAGAACTCCCATAAATAAAGCATAATCCTTGATAAATGGTATTGTTAAGCTCAAGTCGATTGGCTGAAATGCAGTAGTATATATATAGATTGTTGCTAACGAAGCAAAGATAATCTGAAGTGCTAATTTAAACTTTCCACTTATCCCATCACTTGATGAGTGCAAATATTTTTTATAATCATCATAGAAACCTATGCAACCAAAACTGAAAAGAATAAATGATAGAATCCATATATTATCATTCAATATATCTGACCAAAGAATAGTGCTTACTAAAACAGAGAAGATAATTATTGTGCCACCCATTGATGGTGTCTCAGTTTTCGTTGCCAAATGTGATTGTGGTCCATCATCACGTATACTTTGATAAAGCCTTTTCGATTTAAGGTGATTGATAATTATGGGACCAAACAATAACGATAATGTAAGGGCTGTCAAAGCAGATAAAATAATTCTAAGTGTGAGATATCTGAAGACATCGAATCCAGAATAAAACTGTGTCATATAATCGAAGAAATAATACAGCATAATTATTCTTTTAAAGATTTTACTATTGATTCAAATTTCATACTTCTAGAGGCTTTTACAAGAACATCTATACCTGATTTTAACATAGGTATTATGTATTTAATCAAATCTTCTTTTGATTTAAATGCATTAATCTCTATTTTCACCGTCTTTTTAATCATTTCTGCGTGATTAGAAATCAAGAAGATTTTATCTATCTTTTTACTCTCTGCATATTTTAGTACATTAATATGATGCTCCTCTGAATCGATACCTAACTCTCCCATCTGCCCCATAATAATCCATTTTTCCTTACTATCTCTTGCAATAAGTGAATCTATTGCTGCCTTAAAAGACTCTGGATTTGCATTATAGGAACTGTCAATTATCTTGGAATTATTTAGACCATTTAACACGGTAAACCTTCCATTAGGAACTTCGAAGTTTTCTAAACCTTTCTGGATAGATTTTTTATCAACACCTTACTCTGATGCACAAGCAATTGCGAATAATATATTTGTGACCATATAATCCTCCTGAAAATTAGTATGGATATTTATGATACCAAATCTCATTGTTTTTATAATGAGCTTCCCAGGACTTTGACCAATCAATCTATAGTCGCTATCTTGTCTCTTTGAAATTGTTACTACATGATGTCGTGATGCTTTTTTTTCCCATTTAAGAAAGTTTTCATCATCTTTGTTTAGGACAACAGTTTTTTCATATCCCTGATCTTCAAGAAGTTCCTCTTTTGCCTTGTATACATTTTCGATACTGCCAAAAGTTTCTAAATGAGCAGAAGAGACGTTTAGTAATGCCACAGTTTTTGGATTTACGATTGTAGTAAGTTCTCTAATATCGCCTATTTTGCTTGCACCCATTTCCAAAACAAAAACTTCAGTGTCTATATCTGCAGTCAGAATGGATAATGGCAAGCCAATTTGATTGTTGTAGTTTCCCCTTGTTTTAGCTGTTTTATAACATTGTTGTGTGATAGATGCAGTCATTGCAGTAACTGTGGACTTTCCATTAGTCCCTGTTATCCCAATGCTTTTAGAGTTTATTTTATTAATATAGTAGTTAGCTATTGTACCAAGAGATTTTACAGAATCCCTAACAGAGATTGCCAATGGACTTTTATGCGACCTATTAGTGATTACAAGACAAGCTCCATTATAGATTGCATCGTCTATATAATCATAACCGTCAACATTGGATCCTGGTAAAGCAATAAAAACATCATCTTTTCTTACCTCTCTAGAGTCTATCCTAAAAGAATTAACTTTATTATCAATTAATGGCGCTTTATTACCTTGAATATCATCTTTTATAACACTTAATATTTCTGATATAGATACACTCATTTAATCAAACTCTCAACATATTTTATATCATTATGATAGATTTCTTTATTATGATAAATAATCTTTGATTCATTTCCTTTGCCAATTAATAAAACTAAGTATTTATTGCGCGCAAAATCTAATGATTTCCTTATAGCATCTTTTCTTTTATTGATGACTTCATAATTACTTTTTTTCTTTAATGCCGCAGATATTTGATTAGTTATTTCGATTGGATCTTCTGATCTAGGATTATCATCAGTAACTATGATGTAGTCTGCATACTTTTGTGCATGATTTGCCATTGTTACTCTTTTCTCTTTATCTCTATCACCACCGCAACCAAATATGATTAATATCTTCATACCACGCAACGATGATGAAATTAGTCTTTTAGCAAACTTGCATATACCTAGAAATGAACTTGATGTATGTGCATAATCTACAAGATACATCTCTCTTTTACTTCCTCTTATAAAATGATATCTACCTTGAATTGGTTTTAGTGTAGAAATTATATTACTTATATTTTTCTCTCTTTTTGAAGTGTATATATCAGATAATTTCATAAATAAGTCTGTTGGTATCATAGGATTTTTTGCATATGCTAACTCAGAATTATTTTTATAAAATATTTTTTTTGCCTCATTATTTTGTATATCAAGATTCTTCTGAGATTCATTTATAAACATATACTTGGTAGTCATGTTTAATAATAACAGTTTTGAATTGATATAATTTTTATGATTTTTATGGTAGTCAATATGATCCCTATTTATATTTGTTAGTATTGAAATGTCAAAAGAATGTGAATTTAATCTGCCTTGATGTAGACCTTGTGATGAGCACTCTATAATCAGTATTTTCACATTTTTTTTTCTCATTCTATCGTACTCCTGATAAAGAAGATGATTTTCGGGCGTCGTTCTCACAGTCGACGATAACTTTGGATAGATACCATTACCATCTGATGTAATCAAACCAATATTTTTTCTTGGAAAAATTTTTGATAGAAACTGTGCTAGATATAAGCAAGTAGATGTTTTCCCATTTGTACCTGTAACACCTATTTTAATCATTTCTCTTGTTGGGTATGAATACAAGTAATCAAGAAAAAAATTTAATTTCTTATTTAAACAACTGATTTTTAAAACAGGAATCTCAGAGTATATATTTTCTATATGTGTTTTATTATCTATAACTAACCCAGTGATTCCCTTTGTAACAGCTTCATGAATGTATTGTTGTAGCTTTTTTGTATTCCCATGTTTAAGTATTAATACCTTGCCTTTGCATGCATCTTTACTCGAAAAGACTAATTTTTTAGAGTTAATATCATTTTTTTTATAAATGCTTGAAATGAAATTTATTATCTTCTCATTATCAGATACTTTCATTTTTTATCTGGGTAGACCTCGAGTAAATTTAGACTATAACTCATAAATTCACTAAATATTGGCGCCGCATTTTTACCACCCGACACTGGTCTATTTTTAGGATTTCTGACAATTACCGCGGCAACATATTTAGGTTTTGATGCAGGAGCCATTCCTACGAAGACTGTATTATGATTATTTTCACTATATTTTCCATTTATTCTTAATCTTACTGTGCCCGTTTTACCAGCTACAGAATAATTTTGTATTTTAGCTTTTTTACCAGTTCAATTATCAACTGCTTTTCTCATCATCTTCAATATTTCCTTTGATGATTCTTTTTTAAGCACTTGTTCACTTATAACTGTGGTATTACTCTTCCTATAACTCAATTGAACCCTTGTTCCTTCATTTGCAACAATATTATAGGCATTTGCCAGATGAAGGAGTGTTGTAGATAGCCCATAACCATAACCTACCGTCCCATGTAATGCATCATCCCAATTATTTATATCTTTAATATTTCCATTTTGGATACTCGGAAAATCTACAAATAAATCACCGCCAATATTAAATTCTGCCAAAGTATCATAGATTTTTTGCTTTTTTGTTTTTTTTGCTATCATTGCAGCTCCTACATTACTAGAGTTTTGTATGACACCTTCTAATGTTAATAATCCAAGATTTTTATAATCAGTTAACAACTTACTTTTATCATATAGCTTTAAACCATTTGCAGTATTTATTGTATCGTCTAAATCTACTGTGCCAGATGTGAGTGCCGCATATCCAATAATCGGTTTTATTGTTGATCCTGGTTCAAAGATTGTCGAAACTACTTTATTTTTAATTTTTTCCCCTTTGAATTCATTTCTATTATTAGGATTGAAAGATGGATAATTCACCATAGCAAGTATCTCACCAGTTTGACTTCTGATAAGTACTAGGGATGCACTATCTGCATTTGTTGCATGAACATGTTTCTTTAATATAGAGTATCCAACATATTGCAATCTCCTATCAAAAGAGAGATGGATATCGCCTCCTGGTTTAGATTCTTTGATGATTTCTAGTAGCTCAACAGATCTTCCTAAATTATCTTTTCTAATTTTTTTTAAACCTTTTTGTGATTTTAAAATATCATCTTTGGCTAACTCAATACCGCTTAAGCCATTATCATCGATATCAGTAAAACCAATAACATTAGAAAAATATTCACCACTTAAATAAATGCGGTCATACTCATCAATGAAGTAGATATATGGAGTATTTATTCTCTTTAGTTTTTTATATATATCATCATCAATTTTTCTTTTAAGATAGTATTCTACTTTATCTCTATTTTTTCTTAGTAATTGATTAAATTTTTTTTTAGGTAAATTTATAGTTTCTAGTAAAGGATTAATATCAACCTCATTATTAACATATGGCTGGTATAACTTCTTGAAATTAATACAAAGAGTTTTTTTTGGAACACTCATCGCTAAAATGTGACCATTAGTGTCGTAAATACTCCCTCTATTCGTAATTATATCTCTATAGCTGATTTGCCTCTTATCTGCATGATTGCTCAAGTTACTTTTGCATGATTGACTATTTAAATAAAAACAATCTGTTTCAAAGCCTTGAAGAAGTATTACTCTTAAAATCATTACAAAAAATACTACGGAGACAATCATATAAAAAAAAGATTGTCTCCCGGAGGTTGTAGTATTTAATTTTTTATTACTAATCAGCTTGTTGCCTTAAAAATGCTGGTACATCAATGTTATCAACGTCCTTATCAGCAATAATTTCTTTAGGTATATCTGAAGTCCCATCGGCACTTAGAGTATCTTGAATATTACTACTCGTAATTTGATTAATATTGATATTTTGTGACTGATTAATATTCTCATCAGCATTTGTGGCATTTAACTCTACTCTTGATGCATCAAAACCTGTAGCAACAATAGTTACTCTCAGATCGCCAAGATTGTCCTCTTCTTTAATACATCCAATAATAATAGTTGCTGAGTCATCTGCTATCTCTTTAACTTTATCACCAATGGCGCTAAATTCTTTTGACGATAGATCCGCCCCAGCTGTAATGTTTACCAAAACACCACTTGCATTATTAAGGTCGATATTTTCAAGAAGTGGACTGCTGAGTGCCATATCTACAGCATCTTCTGCCCTATTTGGCCCAGATGAGACACCAGAACCCATCATTGCTTTGCCACGTCCTGACATAACAGTTCTAACATCTGCAAAATCAACGTTAATAAAGCCTCGAATTGTTATGATTTCAGCAATACCCTTGACTGCTCCACGAAGTACATCATTGGCATTATCAAAAGAGCTAAATATAGAATTATCACCTCCATAAACTTCTGATAGTTTTTCATTGGGGATAACTATAAGGGAATCAACCCACTCGCTCAATGCCTCTATTCCTTCATCGGCGTATTGCATTCTCTTGCTTCCCTCAAATTCATAAGGCTTTGAAACAACAGCTACAGTTAAGATTCCTGCATCACGAGCTATTTGAGCAATAATTGGAGCTGCACCAGTTCCTGTACCTCCTCCCATTCCTGCAGCTATAAAAAGCATATCTGCACCCATGATAGCGTCATGTAACTCTTCTTTTGCTTCAAGAGCAGCCTGTCTACCTTTCTCAGGATCTGCGCCTGCACCTAATCCTTTAGTTATGTCAGATCCGATTTGAATCATGGTTGCGCCGCGAATATCATTAAGAGCTTGGCTATCAGTATTTGCTAAAATAAATTCTGCGCCATGTATCTTAGATTCCAACATAGACTTGACTGCATTACCGCCGCCGCCGCCAACACCGATGACTTTAATTACAGCATTTTGATTATATTCATTGACTAACTCAAACATTTTTCACCTCCGATTACTCAATTGAATTCAAATAAATTATTCTTTCCTTATTTGGTAAAACCATATTTAAATCTTTTGTAATCTTCTCTTCTAAAAGAACCTTATTCAGAATTTTTGTCTTCTTATCCAATAAATTCTTGTAATTATTTATTTCTAGAGTGATTTTTTTATCTGTTGTCTCAATCTCAATATTCATAAGCCTATTTAGATGTTTGATGTATACAACCATAAAGGCTGAGGCTGCTATAACAAAAATAATGAACAAATTAAGTGAAATTTTCATTGTGTTCTCTCTAGCACACTTAGTTTCGCAGATCTTGCTCTACGATTTTTAGCAATCTCATCTGCCGATGGTTTAATAGATTTTTTTAACAATTTAAACATTTTTGATAGAAATTCTCCTTCAACAGGTAATTTTTTTGGTGTTGATAAGTTTTTATCCGTATGAATTAGAAAGTCCTTTATAACTCTATCCTCTAAAGAGTGGTATGTAATGAGGACAAGTCTCCCACTAGGAGCTAGGATACGATAAGAACTATTTAACGCCTCTCTCAAAACATCTAGTTCTTTATTGATAAATATTCTTATTGCTTGAAAAGTTCTAGTAGCATTATTAGTCTTGGTATCAGATTTTGGTTTAGGCATGCATTTATTTATAATTTTAGCAAGCTCAGTTGTTGTATTTATGATTGATATTTTTCTGGCAGATACTATGCCACGAGCGATTTTTCTCGAGTATCTCTCTTCACCATATTTCCAAATTATATCTGCTAATTCTTCTTCTTTAGCGTTATTTATTAGATCATGAGCGCTTATTCTAGCATTACAATCAAATCTCATATCAACCCTACCATCATTTTTAAAACTGAAACCTCTTTCTGCTGTGTCTAGGTGATGAGATGATACTCCCAAATCAAAAAGAATCCCATTTACAGAACCATGAACTCCCCAATGTTTTGTGTATTTTTCGAGTTGTGAAAAACAACCATAATCTAATCTGAATCTTTTATCATTTTCTAGTTTTTTACTCAGAGATTTAAACACATCGTGATCTTTGTCTAATGAAAATAAAAGTCCATCCTCTCCAATATTCTTGAGAATTTCAGATGAATGACCGCCAGACCCAAAAGTAGCATCTATGTAGCAACCACTCTTTTTTACATTCAGAGAGTCAATTGATTCATTTATCATGACAGGGAGATGTTTTATCATTTTTGTTGGAGTTTGTGTTTTTTTATTGTTTCATACGCTTGTTTAGCATCAATAAACATCTTTAAGCAATTTTGGTCATCTTGGTTTTTGTCAGGATGATATTTATGGGCAAATTTCCTATAGATACGTTTGATACTGTCAAGGTCCTCATTACCTTTGATACCTAATACTCTGTAAGATTTGGAAATACTCATTATATTTTTATATCCATCAATATAGATTCTTCTGATTCTTCTGTTTCCTCAGCACGCCACGCTGTTACACGCTTCTCCCAAATATCATTACTCCAGATTTCGAACTTCTCGCCCTGTCCAATCATAGTGATTTGTTTTGTCATTTCTGCAAATGAACGAAGTGGTTTGGATAGTAAAATTCTGCCATTGCCATCTAAGTCAATATCTTCAGCATGGCCTATCAACAATCTTTGGATTCTTCTTGCGTTTTTATTAAAACTTGGTAAATCATTGATTTTCTGCTGTATTTTTTTCCAAGAAGTGCTGGGGTAGAGAAGGAGGCATTTTTCTTCAGAATCAATAGTAATTACCATTTTGCTGTTAGACTGTTCATCGATGATAGATCTATACTTTGTTGGTATAGTTAACCTACCCTTAGTATCTAATCTAATATTTGTAATTCCTTTAAACATCTTAACCAAAATATCCCACAAAAAAACATTTTTTACCATATATCAACACTATATGGCTTTTTCTTACGACATGCAAGGGATATAATCTGAATAAACAAGGGTTTTTAGGAGTTTTTTAGGATTCATAATAGATTAAAGTATAATAATCAATTACTTACGAATTTATCTTAAAAAATTAGAGAGTTAACCTATAAGCCGGGTTCTGTCTAGTGTGACTATTCATCTAGGATCACTGTCACCAATGACCTCAAGCAGCTTACCATATAGTTAGTCAAGGACGTGACATATCCTATAAATTTGCCTTGCTCCTGACGGGGTTTGCTTAAACCAAAGTAAGTTACCTTGCTTTGTGGTGAGCTCTTACCTCACCTTTTCACCCTTACTAATATAAAATTAGCGGTTATTTTCTGTAGCACTTTCCGTAGATTCGCATCTCCCAGGCGTTACCTGGCGTCATTGTCCATGGAGCCCGGACTTTCCTCTGTTAAACAGCAGTCACATGGCTAACTCTCAAATTTATTATAAGTTTTTATAAAATCAAATCAATCAGATAGTTATTTTTTGGCTATTATATATGCTAACCATCCAGGGTCAGCATCGCATTTTTTTGTCTTATAGAATCGCTCAGTTTCTTCATTTTTCTCCTCATCCCATCCCTGCATATAGAAATCTACAGATTTAAAGCCAGACTCGTTGAGACATTCTTTTATCTCAGCCAGAGACCACAGTCTCCACTCATATTTAAATGCGCGATTTATTCTTGATTTATCTTTAAATTCAAAATGAATGAAACATGTTAAATCATTAGTAACAGGATTAAATGAGTGCTGATCCCATACATATGTGAAATTTTTATGTTTCGTCCGCTCCTCTAATTCTTGATGCGCTTCATACCCACCAAATGCATCTAGAATAAACAAACCATCTTTCTTGAGACATTTATGTGTATTTTTGAAATATTTTTTAAGGTTATTTCTTGTTTTAAAAACCCAATAGCTAAAATTACATGCACTGACAATATCTACTTTTGGTGACATATAATTTACCGAATTTCCGTAGGTTAAATACAAACGCTTTTTTTGCTCTGAAGTGAGGTCATTGCTACTAATGTTTTTAGCATAATCTAAAACTTTTTTATCTAAATCTACTGCATAAGCTTTAGCAAAAGGACTTTTCTTTACCCACTCAACAGATATTTTAGCGGACGCACAGAAGTCTTCTCGGAGACTTACTGCATCTCTATTATTAGATCTTTTAAACATTTTTTTATAGAAGCTAACTTCAAATTCGACATTCTGAACAGATTCCTCATATAATTCATATCTATCGGCTTGTTGAGCTAATTTTTTCACTTTAATGCTCCTCAAATTTTCTTAATTTATCAATACTTGAATCACTAGTAATAGCTTGATGAAGAAATTTCTTCCACATCTTTGATTTAGGTGTGTTGTAGTATAAACCAAATAAATGTCTCAATCGTAAATAATTAGATTTATCATGCTCTATATATCGAGTTGCATCAAGATATTTTTCTAGTATTTCTGATCTACCCATTTCTTTAACTTTTCCATCCAAATGAGCTTGCATTCTTTGAATAAAAACTGGATCATCATAAACTTTTCTCCCAATCATCACTCCATCGAATATATTCAATTGCTGCTCTATTGATTCTACTTGTTCTATCTCGCCGTTAATCACAAACTGTAAATCTGGAAACATTTTTGTTATTTTTTCGGCATCGTCATATCTAATTTTAGGTATTGATCTATTTTTCTTTGGACTGAGTCCACCTAGCACGGCATTTCTTGCATGTATAATAAATTTTTTACAACCGACTTCACTAGTTTTTGCAATTAAATTGACTAACAAGTCTAAGTTTTCATCATAGTTTAACCCAAGCCTAGTTTTTATTGATAGTGGTATATCAGTATGTTTGGTAATTTCTTCAACTATTGAAGATAAAGTGTCAGGTTTTTGCATTAAACATGCTCCAAAATCTCCTCTAACTACTTTGCTACTGGGACAACCAACATTTATGTTTATCTCATCATACCCGTTGTTATTTATTATTTTAGCGCATTCTGCAAATTTTTTAGGGTCAGACCCTGCTAATTGTATTGATAAATGATGCTCTTTTTTGTCAACTTTATAATATTTTCTATTCGTATGGAGAAATGCGTCACAGTTTATCATTTCTGTATATAAATTGATGGAATCTGATATTACTCTAACCAATGCTCTAAAGAAAATATCGGTCCTTCCAACCATTGGTGCAATATATGTCTTATTTATTTTCATGAAATACAATTTTATTATACTAGAAAA
>MDTA01037987.1_pt1 | contig 23665 bp, 24 predicted proteins | sample 811151 | NCBI WGS metagenome assembly MDTA01 (sample SAMN05326648, study PRJNA326480) | marine metagenome | isolation source: seawater | place: Indian Ocean: South | collected 2010
GCGTCAGTAACGAGCGTAAACTGAAACTAAATAAGATATAATTAACTCAGGTCAAACGGTTACCCCAAACCTGAAAAACAAGGGGTCGGCAGTTCAATTCTGCCCCTGGCCACGAAAATCTCTAATTTTTTGATATGATTTCTTATGGAAGATTTAACTAAAATATTTGTATTTTTGTAAACATAAAAACATTTTTAAAGCCTTTAAAAAGAATTAAAAGAATTCCAAAGAAATTAAAAGAAGTATTAAATTAATAATTAAATCATTAATATTTATAATTCTATTAAATTTTTATTTACAGCTAAAAAATTTGAAAAAACGAAATGTTCATCTTTGTATTTATAGTTGTTGAGTTTATATAAACCATTTGGTCTAATTCTATAAATTTGAAAATTCAAATTTTCAAACAATGTATAGATATCATGAAAAAAAGTTCTAGAGCCTACCATTGTAGATCCAAACTCAAATTGAACTATTTTAGTAAATTTTAAGGCTTTTTTTGATCCATTTAGACAATGTAATTCATGCCCTTCTGTATCTAATTTTAAGACATCAATAACTCTTGAATTCAATTCATTTACCCAATAATCATCAAATTTTATAAACTCTACTAATTGTGAATATTTTTGCATTCCTTCAAATTCTTTTTCATTCAACCTTTCATAAATACTTGCGAGTTGTGATTTTGGATCATCAAAATAAATATTTAAAGTTTCATTTTTTTCAGACAATCCTTTATTATTTTTTATTATTTTTTCAACATTAGAATTTATCTCAATATTTTCAAAAGCAGACTTTAAGGGTTCAAACAAATGCAACTCTTTAACATTAAATTCTTTAAGAAGATTACTACTATATTGACCTAAATTTGCACCAACATCAATGGCTAAATCAATTTCATTTAAAAAATACTTTAACCTTTTTACTTCATCCTGAGGTTTAATTGAACCCGCACCTCTTCCAAGTAATTGATTGCCTAAGTCAACAATTTTAGAAATAAAAATCATTTCAGAGTTAATATTTTTTGAATCATATAACTTTAAAAGCAATGAAAATAATTTAAAGATTATTTTATGTATATATATCAATATAATTTAACCAATCAATAATATTTTTCTTATGATTAATATAATCTTATACAAACTTATAAATATGTATCAAAGAAAAATGTAAATTTAAAAAATGTACAGTGATAATACAAATAGTTTAATTAATAATGAGTTTTCTAATATTAACTACGGAAGAGTTCTTTTACTTAATAAATTTGAAGAATTGGTTAAGAACATAAACCTACATAAAAAGTTAAGGGTTGCTGTTATTGGGGGCACTCATGAAGAGCCAGAAGTTATACTTTTAAAAAAAATGGGTTATTTTGTTGAAACGCATACTTTTGGAATAGAAGATTATGATGATCATTATTTGGATTTAAATTTAAATAATAATGAATTTCCAGATAAAAATTTTGATTTAGTTATATGCGCACAAGTATTAGAACATATATGGAACATAGAATGTTTTACAGATAATATTTCTAAAGTTATGACTAAAGACACATATGCTTTTATTCATTGCCCTAAATCAAATATTCATCATGGACACACATTTTATTCTGCAGGTTATTCAAAAGACTTTCTTAAAGAAATATTTAAAAACCATGCAGAAATAATTGATTTAGGGGAACTTGGTACGCCAAGGCTTTACACTTCAATACATTTATTAAAACATTGGATTAATACCGAAGAAGCACAAACAGGCAAAATTAATTATCAAACCTGGTTCTCATATTTGTGGAATTTAAAAAACAAAAAGCCAAACATTAAAAATATTTTAAAAAATATAATATTTACTTTTAACTTTAGGAGACTAATTATTAATTTACTTTTAAAAGGTTTAGATAATAATTTAAGCGATGATAAATTAGTCAAGACGGAGTCTTTTATCTTTATTAAAAAGCAATACTAAAGTTTACTTTTTAAATCTATTTCTAAAGTCAAGTAAAATTTTTTTTATATAGTTTTTAAAGCTCTTTATATAAACCAAAGCAGTTATTGCAGCTGCGCCAATTGCTTGTATTATAAATGAGCCTGATATAGGATCAAGATAATTCAGTTGCTCTGTAATTAAAGTCTTAAACATCTGCATTTATTATTTTAGACAAACATGTGTAATCGATTTCATTTTTGACAATATTGTTTAAAAATTTGTTTGCTTTTTCACTATTAAGATTGATATTGTCAAGTTCTAATCTGTACAATTCTTCCGGTTCATTAAAAACTACTCCTAACTTGGTTCTCATTTCGTTTTCTATTAATCTCAAACCTCTCTCTTTATTACTTTTAATATTTCTTCTTATTTTTTTTGGTGAATTATAAAAAAAGACGGGCCTATTTGTTAAATATGAGTATTCAATCGCTATACCTGACCAGTCAGTCATTAAGAATTGATATTTTGAAAGACTTGGAAGATCTAGATTTTTATCTATATACGTTTTAAATCTATTTAAATTTTTCATTTCAAACATTGGGTGTGGACGAAGAGTTACTTCAAAATCCTTCTCATTAAAGAAATTTATTATTTTTGAAATATGATTTACATTTGTAAATAAATTATCTTTACCCCAAGATGGAGCAATTAAAATCGATTTTTTCTCATAAATATCTGATTTTACAAAGTTTTCAAGAACAGGATATCCAAATTCATAAATTTTAACATTGCTTGAAACCAGGAACCTTAACTGCTTAGAAATTAATTGATTTGGTGAAAGTATATAGTCAAAATTTTTAAAGGAATCTTTACTATATATTTCATTTGGACTTACTAGAGAATGAAAACAATAGATATATTTTGGCCTATTACTTTTAGGTATAATTTTTGATTTAGGGAATGAACTAGTACCAACCCCAGGGGTAGTAGTTATTAGAAAATCACCCTCTATTGACGCTAGTTGATATTTGTAATTATTCTTATTTAATAAATAAAAATTATCAACTATTACCTCTTTTTTAAGGTAATCATTTTTATCGAGTGAAAATACATTAATTTGTATATCAAAATTACTTTTAAATTTTCTCAAGATTGGTATAAGAAACCTGAAATGTTGGGTGCCTTCAGAAAATACATTTAAAGACATCATTGGAGACTAGTATACACTTTATGGAAAAAAATTATTGGAATAATTACTATACAGTTAATAATTTACCATTTGAAAACTCATCCTTTGCAACTTTTGTGTTAAATTATACCTCTCAAAACGACTCACTTTTAGATGTTGGCTGTGGGAATGGAAGAGATTCAATTTATTTTTCAAAAAATAATTTGCAAGTTCTTGGAATTGATCAAAGCTCAAAGGCTATAAGCAATCTTAAAAAATACGAAGATAAAAATTTATTATTTGATATTGTTGACGTCAAAAATATAGATTTGAATATGTTTGATAATTTATATCTAAGATTTTTACTACATGCAATAAACGAAGAAGAAGAGGATGCCTTATTAAAATGGGCCTCACGTAAGGTAAATAAATATATTTTTATTGAAAATCGTATTTTTGAAGACTACAAAACTAAATTAAATCACTACAGGCGTTTAGAGACGAAAGAAGTTATTGAATCTAAAATTGAAAAATTGGGATTTAAAATCTTGTATTCAGAGGTTAGTAAAAATTTTTCCAGTTATAAGAAGCACTATAATGTAGAAGATTTGAAAATTGACCCATTATTACTAAGGTTAGTAGCTAGCAAGGTTCAATAATGAATCAATACAATAGCAAGAACATAGTTGTAATTCCTACGTATAACGAAGCATCAAATATTGAAAGATTAGTTTTAGATTTATTAAATGAAAAATTAAGTGTATTAGTGGTTGATGATAATTCACCAGACGGCACTTCTAATATTGTTAAAGGTTTACAAGTAAAATACAAGAACGTTTTTCTGATTCAAAGGCAAAGTAAGTTAGGTTATGGTTCTGCATATAGAGAAGGATTTAGCTTTGCACTCCAAAGAGGATTTAATTCAATTATTCAAATGGACGCAGATTTTTCGCATACCATAAAAGATCTGAAACTGATGCTTCAAAATATTGGGAAAGCAGACATTGTTATTGGAAGTAGGTATGTCATAGGGGGAAGCACAAAAGGATGGAGTATTTTTAGGGTGATATTGTCAAAAGTAGCAAATAATTTGTCAAAATTCTTATGTGGTTATCCTGTTAACGACTCAACAAGTGGATTTAGAATTTACTCATCAAAAGCTTTAAATAGTAATAACTATGAATTAACAAATTCTGATGGTTACAGTTTTCAGATTGAAATGACTTTTAATTCATTTCAGAAAAACCTAACTTTTTATGAGTCACCAATAACATTTTATGAAAGAAGAGCTGGCAAATCAAAAATGAATAAGAAAATTATATTAGAAGCAATTTTTTTAATATTAAAGATTTGGTATGAAAAGTAACTATAAATTTGTGAAGAACAACACAGCAAAAATAGCTTTTATATTTATAAGTATTTTATTTTTTATGTTTTTTGTAACGTATTCATTTAATGACATTTACTCAAAAATTAATGTTTTTAACACTGATAAAATTGATGAGATTAATACTGACTTTTCTTGCTCAACAAATTCTCAAAATTTGATTAATTATCTAGAAACAATTGAAAATATTGTTATAAAAGAGATAATTTACGATGAGTCTCAAACCAAAAAAATAAGGTGTGTTGGAAAAGTTGACAGCTATATTTTGAATGACAATTCTGTGTTGTATATTACAAAATTTATACTTTCTTCACAGCTAGTGTTTTTGCATAAAATATTTTTTTTATTTATTTATTCACTGATTTTTTTATTTGTTTTTTACTATGAACAATTAATTAATTTATATAAAAAAAGTAAAACAATTATTTTAAAATCATTAAATGATAAAAGGGAGATAATTTACCTTTTAATTTTTCTAAATGTTGTTTATTTTTCATTTCTTGATCTGTATATATATAACATTGAACTTTTAAGATTTAGTAAGCCTAAAGTAGTATTCGAACTATTTTTAGTTGTAATTTTCCCAATAAAAATATTCCTTATTTTTTATATACTAAAAAAATTAAATAGTATCAGGATTGTTGAAGTCATTTTTTCAGGAATTTTAATATTTTACCCAATTGTTAGAGGCATAAGTCAAAATGCATTTTCTTACCTTTTTGCCTTTGTAATAGCTTATTTATTCATATCGTTATGGAAAAGTAAAATTAAAAATTTTATCTTTATTTATTTAATATTTTTTACAGCTATTAATATCATTTCCTTCGGTTATAAATTAATTGATAGTCCATTTATAAATGAATACTTAAAAGTTTAATATTCAAAAGTTGATCAATCACTAGAACATTCAGAGAAATTGGACCCTGTTGTTATAATCTTGTTTGATGAATTTCCTAATGCTTCTTTAATAAATGAGGACCTCACAATAAATGATAGATTTCCCAGTTTTCAACAATTCGGAAAAGATAGTTACTACTTTCCATTTAATCACTCTGTAGCAAGTCATTCACAAGAGTCTATAGAATCTCTTTTTAATATGAATGAATTTTTTGCTGAAATAAATGAATCTTATTTAATCAAAACTATAGAGCCAATTACAAGTGTTTGTATGTATAGGAATTGTAATTTATCTAAACCAATTACAAAAGCTGAACATTACAAAGACTATTTAGCAATTTACTTAAATTTTTATAATTTTATAGGGTTTGAAGAATATATACCTAATGTAAAAGATTCTTTTGGATTGTTTTGGATTGATAACCAAGAAATAGATAGACCTGTCTCATGGGAAAATGATTTTGAAATACTTTTACACGAATTAGAAAACATTTCAAATAATGATTTAATTTTAGCGCATATTATTGCACCACATGTTCCATGGAAGAAAACATCAGAAGGAGTAAACTATTTCAACCCATCACCAAACAAGAGATCAATTTTAATAGATGATCAAAAATCTTGGAATTCAATTTATGGCTCAAATCAAGAGCTGCAATTAATTGAAATTAACAGGTTTTTTCAACAATTAGAATATCTTGATTCCAAGCTAATGGAAATAATTGATACATTAAAGGCAAACAATATGTACGACAAATCAACGATTATTATTTCAGCAGACCACGGCATAAATTTTATTCCGAATAACTCACTAAGAAGTCCAAATACTGAAACATTAAGTGGAATTTACAATACGCCTTTGTTCATAAAACCTTCATTTAGTTTTGAGAATGAAATAGTTGTAAAAAAAGTTGTATCAAATAAAGTTATTACAAGATTTGTTAAAAACAACATAAATAATGAAATAGATATGAATAATTTTATAGAAAATTTTACGTCAGATAATAAAATTAACCTTGTAGGTTCAGAAAAAAATATTTTTGAAACAGATAAAGATGAGTATATATTCAATACGGAGAACTTTATAAGACAAGTTTATAGAGATACTGAATTGTTTAGAAAAGCTCGAACATATAATAACGATAATTATGGTTGGAAATTATATAGAAATGAAGATTTAGGCTCAGAATTTACACCTTTAAATATTAATATCTACGATAACAAAAATACATTCTACTTTTTAGGAAAAGTGATGGAAGAAGTAAAAAGTGTTTCTGTTCTTTATGATTCAAAATTTAAAACTACAGATGTTTTTAGAATAGATGGCAGTAATTACTTTTTAATATTATTTGAAAACGTTTTAAATGATAATGGTATATCTACTGTTAAATTTTATTTCAATAAGTAGACTAAAACACAATAAGAAATTAATAAATGAACTTTAAAAAAATTGAAAACGTTTTAAATGATAAACTTTTATATTCCATATCTTTTATTGCTATTATTTTTACTCAATTTCCTTTTTTAAATATAGAAATATCAAATTGGGATATTTCAACTTTTTTAATAGGTGGACAAGATATTGGCAGAGGAAATTTCCCATATGAATCACAGATTGACACAAAAGGTCCAATTCTGTATTTTATTTATTATTTTCTAATTCAAATTAGCAATAGTAATTTAGTATTTATTAAAATTTTGAACGATATTCCAATTTTTTTAATTTCTATAGTACTTATAAAAACCTTAAGTCATATCAACAACTCTCAAACTTCAAAATTTATTACAATTTTATTTTTTATAATTGGTTGTTCAGTAAAAGGATTAGCCAGATCAGGCTTCTCTGAGCTATATGCTTTAATTTTTATTAGTTTAGGATTTTATTTTCTATTAAAAGATAATGAAACAAATGATATATTATTATCTGGCATTCTGGTTGGCATCTCTTCTCTCGTTGCTTTTGGAACAATAATGTTTCTTATTTCATTTTTGATTTACTTCATAATTAATAAGAAAGCCTTTAAATTTTATGTTTACCTTACAGGATTTTCCATTCCTCATTTAATCTTTATTATTATTTATTTTTTGAGGGGAACAATTGACAGATATTTACTGGGAGTTTACCACCTACCCAGAGCTTGGGCTTCAACAGGTAATTTTTATCCTGATTACGGCCACTATTTTAATGAATTAAAAAATGAAAATATATTTTTTGCATATGCAATTTTATTTGTTCCGTTGTTTCTTTTTGATAATAAAATAATTAACTTCAAAATTATTTTTTTCATACTAGCAAGCATTTTATTTTTTTACGGACCTGGAAGTGGCCACATGCACCATTTAACTTTTATCATTTATTCTGCTTCTTTATCACTTGGTTTAATCAAATATAACAATGTAAACAAAATCTTATTTTTCACTTTGTTTATTGCAATCTCTTTTACTGCTTTTAAGTATTCAACAAATTTATTATCAAATTTTTCAGATTTTAGCAATCTAAAAAATAACTATAAAGTTAATGCTCTCTCTGACGAGCTCATTGAAAAGAATTACAACAAGTTATCATTACTTGCACTAGATGATCATTTGATTTTATTTTATTTAAATAAACCGCAATTTGTGGAAATTATACATCCTGGCAATTTAATTCATGAAGGAACAAAAAAAGTATTAAATGAAAGATTAAAATATGACTATGATTTAGATGAAATAATTTTAAAAAAACCGGAAATTATAATATGCAACACCTCTCTTTATTCATGTGATATTGATGGCTATACAAATATAGAATTAAAGAACAGTACAAATGTCTTAAAACTGAACGATTAAACTAAAAGTTTTTTAAGTAATAGTTAATTAGTTTAGATACTAGAAAAATGTAATGAAAATTTTAATTTAAATAAACTAAACATCTTTTAATTTACTTTGCTTATAATCTATGTATAAATTTTAAATAAATGAAAATTAGATGAAACATTGAAAATAGATAGGGTTATTTTATCTTCCAATGAGTCAAGCGAGTATTTTGACTTCTGGCCATTAGTTTCGCTTGCATGGAAGAAAATTGGTATTCAACCAACTTTAATTTACACTGGTCCAAAAAAAATTAGTGACTCTGAGAATGTAATAAATTTTCATATTCCAAATATTGATTCTGCATTTGTGTCACAAAATGTGCGACTCTTAGCACCAATTTTATTTAAAGATGAAATTTGTATAATTTCTGATATTGATGATATGCCACTTTCAAAAGATTATTTCCAAAAAAATATAGAAATATTTCCTGACGATAAATTTATAATATATAGACCTGATGCTGTTCCTGAAAATATGATTTCAATTATGTGGAATGTAGCAATTGGTAAAACCTGGGGAGAAATATTTAACATTAAAAACCTCAAAGATATAGAAACTACATTAATTAACTGGTATCCACAAAATTATAAAATTAGAGGAGAAAATTGGTATTTTGATCAGATAATGCTGAAAAACAAGATTGATTTATTTGTTAAACGTTATCCAAATAGAGTAGTTAGGCTATCTGATGAAACAACTGGTTTCAACAGACTAAACAGAAGTAAATTAAAAAGACGATTTAACAGTTTTTATATTGAAGGAAGTAATTATTCAGATTTTCATATGCCAAGACCATATAGGAAATATAAAAAATTAATAAATAAAGTTTTTGATTTAACGTTTAATTAAGAATGAAGATTTAATATTTAAAATAAAATGTAAAATTATTCATGATGAAAAAATTTGATATTTTCCAAACAGTAGGTCCAAAAGATTTCGAAATCATAAAAGATACTTTAAAAATTAATAAAAAAAATATTATTGGGTATAACAAAATCTATTTGTTTAACGAAGAAAAGAAATTCCTATTTCGAGGTATTAATGATGTAGAAAAATCATTATTTCCATTCACTTTTGAATATGTAGAAAATAAAATTGAAAATAAAAGTAGAGCTGGTTGGATTTATGCCCAGTTGGTAAAGCTTTATTTTCCTTATTTGCATAAAGGAAACGACAACGTTCTAGTTGTAGATAGTGATGTATTTTTTACAAGAAAAATAAATTTTTTAAATGAAAGTAATAAACCAATTTTTACAGTTTCAGATGAATATCACCAACCATATTTTGATCATATGTTTAGAGTACATCCAGATTTTGTTAGAGCATATGAAAAAAGTGGAATATCACATCATATGTTTTTCAATAAACAGCTACTGACTGAAATGTTTGAAAAAGTTGAAAAACTTCATAAAAAGCCTTTCTATGAAGTATATCTAGATAATCTTGATGGAAAAGAAAATAGTCCATCAGCAGATTATGAAATATATTTTCATTTTGTTTTAAATAATTACAAAGAGAAATATTCAATTCGCGAAATAAAATGGAAAAATGTTAGTTTACTTACTTTCAAAGATTTTAGGAACTATATGATGATTTCTCTTCCTCATTACGCTGGTACTCGTCCAAATAATTTTGTAGAAAATGTCAAAAAGTTTGAAAAAATAAGAGCTCTTAAATCTTTTTATAACTATTTCTTTTTAAAATTTAATAATCTTCTAATTAATATAGGCTTTATATTCAGCAGGAAGTAATTTTTTAAATCTTTTTGAGTGTACATGTAAATTCGATAAATTAAATTTATTTCCTTCCCACAATACAAAAGGTTTTTTATTAAATTGAACCTTAACTCTTTTAGCCAAAATTTCAACTCCAACTGGATCGTAAATTGATGTGTATCCTCTTTTAAATAGTTTTTTTGGATTTGTGTGTGTTCCATCAATGTATTGTCCATATCCCGCAGGATCAAATAATATTTGATTTTGGAAAGGCAGAGATGGAAGTAAATTAAAAATATTTGGATTTTTTAATTCTACTAATTTCATTATCTCCATTTCATTCAATGGCTTTTCATTATTATTTATCCAATTGTTGTCTATTCCATTTTCGTATTCTTTAAGTATTTCTTTACTAAGATAATCTGATAGTTTGCCATTTTGAAAATATGAATATCCAAAGATTAATTTTTTTGAATTGTAAGAGGTTATGTTGATAGTATCTTTATTTATAGTGCTTTCAATTTCAGCAAATGGCTTATAGATTAATATATCGTTATCAAAATGAACAGTATTTGAAAGGTTTAAATCTTTAATAATTTGGTCTAAGTAAAATATTCTTTGAACAGAAGTAATCCATAAAGGGTTATTTTCAAAAATAGTATTTTTAAAAACATTTAGTTCATTAAATCTTTTAAGATATTCAGATTCTATTTCATTTAAATTAATTTCTACTGTATTTTTATAATTGATTTTTTTATTGTCATTATGAGCAATGTAAACCGTAGCATCTTTATCAACGCTTAAAATACTATTTAAAACATAAAAAATATATTCAGGAAAATAATTAATTAATATTAGAACATAATTCATAAGAGTTATTTTACATTTAAATATCTTAAAATTTATAAATCTTATTATTAGTCATTTAAATCAAAATTTAAAAATCTATACTGTTTTAGTGGGGTTTAAAAATAAAATTTTACGTACTTTCAGGCATCAAACGCTTCAAGTACATCCTGGAATTTTTAGACCTGCCAGCAATCCGTATATCACTGGAGATACTTTTAGAAAGAATGCAGACCACATATTTGACGAAACACAGACATTAGATGTTTCAAAAATTAACAATGGAGATGTTGTATTTCTTAAGACAGATTTTTTAGAAATGTTCTTCAGCTTTTATCACAAAAAGATAGCCAATAGATATATATTGATTACTCATAATTCTGATATAGAAATTGGAGAATCTGAGAAAAAATATTATGATGACAAGTTAATACACTGGTTTGCATCAAATTTAATTGTCAAATCTGATCAGTACGTTTCCCCTATACCATTAGGTATTGAAAATAGAAGATATTTATCTAATGGAAGATTAAGAAACTTTTACAAAATCTCAAAAAATAATAATAAGAAAAAAAATAAAGTTATGTGTTCGTTTAGTAAGCACACAAACCCAAATATCAGAACTGAATTATTAAAAAATGTTGAAAAACTTAGTTATGTTGATACATTAAATAGCAATACTCAATTTGATTATCTTACAAATTTAAACTCATATAAATTTAATTTATGCCCAGAAGGAAATGCTGTTGAAACCCACAGGTTTTGGGAATCACTTTCTTTAAATGTAATTCCAATATGTCAAGAAAACACTAATAATTTGAATTATTTTAATATAGGAGTGCCAATGATATTAGTAGACGATTGGAACAACATAAAAAATTATGATATTGAGTATTTTTTAAAACAATATGAAAATATACAGTTTTCTGATGTTCAAAAATTTTCAAGTTTTCAATATTGGTGGGATGTTATAAATGCTAAAAAAAATAATTAAAACTAAAAACACATCCATAAGCAAATTTTATATTTATGTTATTTTAGTTTTTGTAATATCTCTATCTATGTTTAGCTACTTAGATGCCACAGAACCAACACAACTTTTGAATTCACCAAATGAAATATCTTTTAATCCTTATTTGACAGAATGTTTTGGAAATTTTACAGGCTATGTTGAAGCTTCCTACTTAGTAAAAATAAAGCAACCAAGAGATATTTATCTTTCAGAAAGCCTAAACAATTTTTGGTGTTTAGGTAAAGTGGTAGATATTTATCAAGAAGATAATTCAGTAACTTATTTTTATGGAAGAAATATTAAAGTTAATTTACTGTTACACATACTACTGGTAACAACATTTATTTTTTTTATTTTTTCAAAATATAAAAAATTATTTTTCATAATACTATTTTTACAACAGTTTATATTTTTTTATTTAAATAAATATTTGCTAAATTTTTCAAATGTTTTTGGTAATTTATTTTTAATTTTTACTGTTTATATAATATTTCAATTAATTTTTTATGATTCAAAAAACAGAAATGAAATCAATAAGATTGAAGCATTTTTTGGAACTCTTGATAAGAATGTAGCATCATATTTTAAGTTATTTAATTTAAAGATTCCCAATATTTTTACATATTTAACCCTTTTAATTACTTCGGTTATATTTGGAATTTTTAAATTACAAAGTCGAAGTAAGTACGAATACTACAATGACGAACTTATTCAAATCTTTACTGCAGCAAAAAGCCATTATTTTGAAATAACAAGCATACAAGCAGCTTTGTTAAATCATACTCCCATTAATTCTCAACTGTTCAAAGTCATATTTCAATTTTCGGAATTTAAAAATTTTGATTTTGGTCTTGTAATTCTAGAAATTATATTTGCTTTAGTAACCACGTTAATAATTTTTAACATTCTGAATACAATTTCAAAAAAAACTGTTGTTAACTTTGTTTTTTCTTTTTCTTATTTAGTTTTTATTTCATCAAATTTACTTTTGAATAGGATAATTGCTCAGCTTATTTATGCATTATTAATTCTTATTTTGTTTAGTTATATGAATCAAAAGAATGATTATAAGTTGTTTGCAATTTCATTTTTTGCAATGTTGCAGATTTATAATATGGAATCATATGTAGCTCCACTATTTGCAATATTTATATTTATATTTATTCATATTTTTAGTAAGCAGTATATTTTTGTAATAAAATCAGTTTTTTATTCTTTAATATGCATTGTAATTATATATTTTAATTTTTTTCTAAACCAAGAACTAATCAAACTTTTTGAAAGTAATTATTTGTTTCATTTGTTAAATACAAAAAGAAATTTTAATACGGGGACTTTAATAAATGCTTTAGGTTTTAGTAATCAACTTTCCATTGCTCATGTAGTTTTTATACTATTGTTATCCAGAGTACTTTTTTATCTTTTCAATACAATCAAAAAAAATAAAAAGATAATTTATAAAAATTACGAACTGCTATTTTTTTACTGGTTTGTTGGTGAATTAATTCATCTAGTTCTAACTGGACCACGCTTCCCTCATTATGGATTGGTTTTAGTACTGCCATCTTTTTTTATTATCTACATTTACTCAGTTCATTATCTTGACTCTAGAAAATTTATTGCTTATGCAATATCAATATTGTTATTATTTGGGTATTTTTCAAATAGTTTTAAAGTTTTGAGTTTTTATGCATCTGATGAAATTAGATTCACGTCACAAGATTTTCTTGATACTGATGACAAAAAGAAAATAAATATGATTTTATCGAATGAATTAATTGAGGAAAAACCATCTTTAGCTTTGACTTGGATAGATGCTTATGATTGGAGATTTTTTCATTTAGATTTAAACACACTTCCTTCTACAAAATATTGGTGGTGGTTCTACATGAAGTATTTTCAAGAAGATAAGTATAAGTGGGAAAGTAACTGGAATGAAGAAAAGATAGCAAAAGACTTTCAAGATGATTTTTTAATTGAAAAACCTGAGTGGGCAATTGTTGACAGAAACCTACCTAAATACCCAAAATTTTTTGAAAACGTTCTTTTAGAATATTATGAAATAGAATTTGAAGGATCCCAATTCAGCCTATACAAGATTAAAGATAGCTAGATTAGCTTTACGTTATTTTTATTAAACCACTTCGAAACAACATAGTATGACCAAAGTTCTCGGTAATCATTAAAGTTAAGATTTTTATTGCTTATCAAAAAATTAATGTGATTTTTATCTCTTTCTAAATAGACTAAATTATTTTCATAATACATTTGTTTTATTTCCTCTAATCCAGAATTTTTAAACCAATCAACAATTGGAAATCCAAATCCGTGCTTCCTGTGATTGTTTAAATAACTTAAAATAGTTTTGCTAGCATAGTTTCTTAAATATAATTTAGTATTCAAAACACCTACCTTATTTGTGTTTTTATTACTTAAAGCAAACTGAATAATTCTTTCATCTAGAAAAGGAGGCCTAACCTCTAAAGAGTTTGCCATTGATGCAACATCAACCTTCGGTAAAATATTTGTATATAAGTAATTGTTTAAATCAATTTCCCTTAAATTTTCGTTAATTGAATTTTTACTTTCTATGTAGCTTTTTAGTTCCTTCTTCAAATAATCCAAATCTTTTTTCTGAAAATTATTATATGGTGATTGCCAAATCAACATTTGAACATATGGATCAGCTGAAATGTACTTAAAAAATAGTTTAAGTTTGTCAAAATAAGTTAAATAACCAATTTGTTTACCGTTGAGTGTAAGTTCATCAATTAAATTAAATAACAACTTTTTAATAGACAATGGCAAAAAATTATAATATTTTATAGCTCTATACCATTCGTAACCTCCAAAAAGTTCATCAGCACCATCACCAGATAAAACTGCTTTAGAATAGTCCGAAGTAAATTTTGAAAGAATAAATGTTGGAACAAAACTATAATCTAATACTAAAGAATTCATATTATGAACAGCTTCATTTACGTAACTATTTATATTTTTGTTATCAAATGAAAATATAACTGAATCAAGATTGAGATCATTTGAAATTTTATTTATTAGGTTACTTTCGTCATATGAATTATCTTCGAATGATAAAGAAAAGTGGCGAACTTTTTTTGAAAGTTCGTTTTTAACCGTTAAGGCTAAAAGAGAGGAATCAATACCCCCGCTTAAAAATAAATCAACTGGTGTATCCGCATCTAAATGGTCACTTATTACACTTTTAAATAAATTTTTAAAGTCTCCACCATTATGTTTTTTTTCAATTTTATAAATTTTTGATGACATATCATTATCATTTAAAAGATTTATTTCAAGAAGTTCACCAGGTTTCAAAGATTTAATTTCTCCAAGATCTTCATTAGAATTTAATCCATTGAATAAAAAGAGTTTACTTAATGAATTTTGATTTACTCCTACATCTATATTTGAAACTTCAATAAGACTTTTTATTTCAGAAGAAAAATAGAGCTCATTATTTTTCTTTACATAAAACAAAGGCTTAATGCCTAACTTATCTCTGCAAAGATACAATTTTTTTTCATATGTATTTAAGTAAGCTAGCGCAAACATACCATTAAACTCTGAGACATTATCTACATTTTCATCAAGAAGGTCTAATATCAGTCTGGTGTCACTTTTATAAGTAAAGTCAGAACGACTCATTGTTTTAAGATAATTTATATCAAATATTTCTCCATTGTAAGATATAAAGCTATTGGATTCAGAAGTCATTGGCATATTTTCAGATTCGCCACCTCTAATCGCAAGTCGTGACGAGCCTAAATGTATAAACTTATTATTTACTTCAATAATTCTTGATTTCAAACTGTCTGGGCCACGATGTTCGACTTTTTTTACAAATTCGTCTATTAACTCAGCTTTCTTAACATAAGAAACAAAACCAACAACACCACACATATATCAATTTTATGAAGTAATTTTATTAATATTTAAAAATTTATTAATTGTTGGGAAGTTTTTAAAAGTTATAATAAAAATATTGATTAATCAAATTAGCATTGTTATCCCGGCCTTAAATGAAGAGGAATCTATTCCCTCTTTGGTTGATGAATTAAATGCTGAATTAGAGAGTGCCAATTTAGAGTTCGAAATAATTATTGTAGATGATGGGAGTATAACGTCCCTAAAAAAAATAATAAGCAATCCTAGAGTTCAAGTTATTGAAAATTCTTTTAATAGAGGTCAATCATTCTCAATTTTGAAAGGAATTGAACATTCGAGTTATGAATATATTGTTACCCTAGATGGTGATGGTCAAAATCCTCCAAGTGAAATTATTAAATTAGTTGATGAATTTAATAAAGACTTTGAAAATGTTGATGTTGTATGCGGATATAGAAAGAACAGAAGGGATAAATTTGTTAGGTCTCTTTATTCCAAAGTAGCAAATTTCTTAATAAGGTTAATAACTAAATCAAAATGTAAAGATTTGGGTTGTAGTTTGAAGATTTTTAAAAAAGAAATGGTTGAAGATATAAAATACAATGGTGATATTCACAGAATCTTGATTCCATTGTTTGAATTTAGAAACTACCGATTAAAGCAAATCGAGGTTGAACATTTTGAAAGAAAGTCTGGAGAAACTAAGTATGGATTTGAGAGAGTAACTGCTGTAATAGTTGATTCTATATTGCTTTATTTAACTGATGGATTTGTGAATACTGCAAGATATTCGCTTTCAAAATTATCATTTATTTTTGGAGCAATTTCGGCTCTTTTATTTGCTATTTCATATTATCAAAAAATAATAAATTTAGTTTTTGTTCATAGAAACCCATTATTCATAATTGGCATCGTATTTTTCATAATTTTTCTTCAATTATTTACTTTTTCATTAATTTCATTTTTTTTAGAAAATAAAAAGAATGATTAAATTATGAAAACTTTAGATTTTTTTAATAAATTAAAAATTCTCACAACAAATCATACACTTAAAAGATATGGTAATGATTCAGACGGAGGTTACGTTGCACCCAAAGAGATTATTCACAATTTAGATTATTTAATAAGTATTGGTGTAGAAGACAACATAAGTTTTGAATTAGACCTTATGGGACAAAATAAAAATTTACAAACTATATTAGTTGATGGTACGATTGAAAACTTTATTCCACCTGAAAATGTAAGATTAATCAATAAAAACCTTTCATTAAAAAACGATAATGAACATATAACACTTGAAGAAATATTAAAAGATATAGATAGCGAGAACATTGCCCTGCAGATAGATATAGAGTTCGATGAATGGGAGATTTTTGATAACTTATCTACTGAAATATTGAAAAAATTTAAATTAATTATTATTGAATTACATTTTGTATTTATCGATGAAAAAAAACTCTTAAAAAGTCAAAAATTGACACCTTATTTCAAAGAGTTCTATAACAACACCTATACAAAGATAAATAAAATGATATTAAAAAAATATGATAATGTTCTAACTAAGTTTCTTAGTAATTTTTCAATTATTCATTTACATGCGAACAATTCACTTAAATTGATAAATTATGACGGGATAACCTTCCCCCCTTTATTAGAAGTAACATTCTTAAACAATACTGAAATTAAGAAAAGTAATTTATATTCTGGAGAACTGCCTATAAATAATTTAGACTTACCAAATAAAAAAGATAGGGAAGATCTATTTAACTTTTTTCCTTTTGGAGTAAACGTATGAGCAACGCAGTGGTAATTGCTGGAATAAATAGCGCAATAGGCATTTCATTAGCATCTGAATTTTTAAATAGAAATGTTCAAGTTATTGGATTAACACGAAAAAAATGAAAATAATTACTTTGAAAATAGTCTTTACACTCAAATAAATAAATTTAATTATTCAGATCTCTCTGATTTACTAAATCTTGAGTTCAATATGTTTATTAACTGTATTGGAAAATATTCTGATCTTACTTTTAAAGACTTAAATAAAAAAGAAATTGTTGAAATGTACCAAAGTAATCTGATATTGCCTTCGGTAATAATTTTAGAGGTATTCAACAAGTTTTTAAATCAAGATAATGGATATATAGTTAATATAAATTCTGTTGCTGCATTAAGTTCAAATCCTGATAATGAAATAATTTACTCTTCAAGTAAAGCCGGCTTAAAAACCTTAATTGAATCATTGCAAACTGAAGTAGCAAACCACAAGTCCAATGTAAGAATAGTAGATGTATTTTCTGGAGCTTTTAAATCAAATATTACAAAAAAAAGAAATGACTATTCCAAATTAATAGATCCAAATGAAATAGGTGCATTATTAGTTAGTCAAATCCTGAATAGAAATTCATTTATTCAGGATAAAATTTATATTAAAAGAGATATTTATTAATAAATTAGCTTGTTAATATATGTTCTTATGAATGACTACGATATTAATTCATTAATTGATACAGAATTATCTAAGAGGTCTAAAGATATAAGGCTTGAGTCTATTAAAATTTCTAAAGCAAATGGGGGGTATCATTATGGAGGTTCATTTTCATCAGCTGAGATATTGATAACTTTGTATGACAAGATTTTAACAGACGAAGACAAATTCATTTTAAGTAAAGGGCATGCTTGCTGGGTATATTATGTTTTACTTCAAGAAAGAGGATTTAATCCAGTACTAGAGGGGCATCCTCACTTAGATTTACAAAATGGTGTTCATTGGACTACAGGAAGTGAGGGTCACGGATTTCCTGCAGGTATTGGAATTGCATTTGCAATGAAACAAATGAAAAAAAAGGGAAAAGTTTATGTTTTAATGGGGGATGGCGAGTGTCAAGAAGGCACAACATGGGAATCATTACTACTAGCTTCCCATTTAGAACTAGACAATTTAGTAATAATTGTGGATTACAACAAAATACAAGGTTCAGGATATGTAAAAGATATTTTGCCTATGGAGTCAATTTTATCAGTAGTAAATTCTTTAAATTGGGAAATGATGGAAGTTAATGGACATGACCTAGGGTCTATTGAAAATGCTATAAAAAATATGAGTAAAGATAAAACTCCCAAATTTATTTTTGCACATACAGTAAAAGGAAAAGGTGTTTCTTACATGGAAAATGCACCAGAATGGCATGCAAAATGGCCTGATCCAGAACATGAAAAGATTGCAATAGATGAGTTAAGCAAATGAGAAGAGCATTTGGAAAAACAATTGTTAGCCTTGCAGATAAAGACCCAAATATTTTTTTAATTTCAGGTGATGTAGAACAAGAAATGGATGAGTATAAAGCAAAATACCCTGATAGATACTTGAATGTAGGCTTGTGTGAACAGTCAATGATAAGTATGGCTGCTGGAATGGCTCTTGAAGGATTAAGACCAGTTGTATATTCAATCACACCTTTTCTTATTGAGAGACCTTTCGAACAAATAAAAATTGACATCGACGAAAACAATCTTCCTGTAATGCTTGTAGGTCAAGCAGATTATCCAACACATGGACCAACTCACAGGCCTCTTAACCCTGAGATACTAGTAAGCATGCTAAAAAATACTATGGGCTATTTTCCTAGAAATTTAATGGAAGCAGAAAAAGCTATGCTCGATGCCTATTTAATGAGAACACCATCCATAATTTCATTAAAAAAAGATGGTTTACCTTTTTTATAAAAAGTTAATTTTGTTTTCTAAATTTCCAATCGTTGCAACACCTCTTTGCTGAACAATCTCAATTGCAGCATTTTGAGCTTTGATAATTGAATCGTTTACATTGTCATTATTTAAAATTGAGTCAACGAAAACAGCTAAGAACGTGTCGCCTGCACCTGAAAGGTCTCTTGTTACTACTGTTTTATTAATTTTGAAATGATCATTATTAAAGAAACACCCATTTGCTCCGTCAGTGATTATAGTTTTTGAAATTAAGGAGCTAGAGCGAAAAAAATCTTCTGAACGAAGAAATTCTTTCATATTAATTTTGATGTAATCAACATCTTTAGCCCAGTCACCAATTAATTTATTAGATTGTAAAAATACTAATTTATGTTTACTAGAAATCTTTTTAATATCTTTTTCTGAAATAAAACCTTTGTCATGATCTGTCAAAACAACTGCGTCATAAGAGTCAAATACTATTGAATTATTTTCTTTGTAAGAATCTTTTTCTAAAACAATATCATTTTCATCTACTCTTAGATGCATGTGATTACTTTCAGTATCTACATACCTAGTTTTTATTATTTTATTTTTGTTGCAAATTAGATCTACTTTATGACCTAGCGAAGATAAATTAGCTGCAACATTTCCAGACATACCATAGTTTTCGATAGTTTCTGAGGGGTTAAATATCGGCACAGGAGCTTCGGGATTAATTCTATTAGAGCTTCCGTAAACAAATTTATCAATACAAAAATCACCTATTATAAGAATTTTTTTACTCAAATACAATCACCCCCCTCCCAAAAAACTCTTTACTGTTTTCCATTAAATTAAAAACATGATTAATTTCTTCTAAATTGTAATAGTCATAAATCAAATTTTCTAATTTTATATTTTTGTTGGAGTAAAGATCGATATATTCTTGAATTTCAATATCAGGATTTATGTCACCTCCAGAAGTGTCAAGTAGTGTTTTGTTGTTAAAATTTTCAACAAAATTCTCAAATACTAAATTTTCATTATTCTTAGGTTGCCCAACTAGTACAGCAGTTCCTCCAGGCTCTAAAAGCTCATAAGAATTTTTAATAAGCCCAATATTACCTGTAGTTTCAATATTATATTTTGGATATTGACCCAAGATATTAATAATCTCATCCCTGATGTTTGGAGTGTTTTTTGTATTGATTAAATGATTAGCTCCAAACTCTTTGGCTTTGTTTAGCTTAACATCAGATTGATCAACAGCTATTATATTTTTTGGTTGTTTCAAAAAAGCTGCGATTACAATATTTAGTCCAACTCCTCCCACACCATAAATTAATATGGAATCATTTTTACTTAAATTAATTTCATTATTTATGACCCCCATACCGGTAGTAATTGCACAACCAAACAAACTTAAATATGAAAAATCCAAATCAGTATTAACTTTTGTTATCCTATTTTCGGACACAACAGAAAATTCACTGAAAGTTGTAATTAATCCAGATCCAACAGTTCCATGTTTTGATTGATATTTTGGGAATTCAGAGTCAACACCACTACTTTTACGCCAGTGCATAACTACTTTATCACCAGGCTTTACTTTTTCAACACCAGGACCAATTTTTTCTACTATTCCGCTTCCTTCGTGTCCCATTAAGCACGGCAAAAATTCTTCTTTTATTTTTATACCTTTTTTTTGATTTAACTGAGCACCGCAAACTCCAGCCGCTTTTATTTTTACAAGAACCTGGTTTTTTGATAATTCAGGTATAGTTAAATCAAAAATTTCGAGATTAGAATTTAACGAGGTTAGTACAGCAGCTTTCATCTTAAGTAATTAACATAATTTTTTATACCTTTTTCCAGAGTAAATTGTGGAGACCAGTTCAACATAAATTTATTTTTATCAGCTTGAGTAAAAAATTGATAACCATCTGGAATACTACTCTCACTCTTATAGGTGTATTCTATATTTAGCAAATTTAATACTTCTTCAAATTTTCTGGCTTTTCCAGTGCCAACATCATAAACCCCTTTGTCAACTTCATAAAATACAGGATGTAATGTTGATGAAACAACATCATCTATATAAACAAAATCTCTTTCAGGTTCCTTTGGAAATAATTCAAACTCATTTTTTAGCCAAGCTTGATATGCAACTGAACTCATTTCTTGTTTTTTTTCTTCACCTGGACCATACACATTAAAATATCTAAGAGCTACAAAATCTTCATTATTTTGCAATCCGTACTGTTCTGCAGAAAATTTGGACCATGCATATAAATTACTTGGATATCCATCAACACCAACACAAGCCGCTGAAGAAGAGTAGACAACACAAACATTATATTTTTTTGCTAAATCAAAAATAATTTTGCTTGTATAAAAATTTAAAAACATAACTTTTTCTACATCAGTATTTAATGTGTTTGAATCTGCACCAACATGCAGTATATGATTTGCAGTTTTTATTAAATCTTCTAATTTTTCTTTCCAATCAGAAATTTGATAAAATTCACTTTCGATAGATATTGTATTTAGAGAAGCATCTTTTTTTAAAGTTTTTAGGATATTATTTCCAATAAATCCATCAGCACCAGTTAATATAATATTTTTCATTTTTTTTACAATTGTAATATTTTTTATGTTTTAATATCATGAGTTCAGAATGTATATTAAAGATGAAAAATTTGTTGAAGATTATTTAAACGAAAGTCTTAAAATAGCAAAAAACCAATTAAGCTACAACAAAAAAATAATAACAGTTGCTAAAAATATATATGAAAAAATACAAAGTGGTGGAAGTATATTAATTTGCGGAAATGGAGGTTCTGCTTCAGATTCTCAACATATTGCTGCAGAATTTGTAAATAGATTTAAGCATGACAGAGAACCTATAGCATCTGTTGCACTTACTACAGACAGTTCAATTATTACATCAATAGCTAATGATTACAGTTTTGATTTGATATTTTCAAAGCAAATTGATGCAATAGGAAAAAATAATGATGTCCTCATAGCAATATCTACATCTGGAAGAAGTAAAAATATTTTAGAAGCTTTAAAAGCTGCAAAGCAAAAAAACATTTATACTCTCAGCATGGTAGGTGAAAGTACTGGTGATGTAAAAGAATTTTCTGATGATATTTTTTCCATACCATCTAAAGAAACAGGTGTTGTTCAGCAATCCCATATTACAATTCTCCAAGTTATTGCAGGTTTAATTGAGTTTTGGAGTTTAGAAGAAAACCAAAATCAAAGTAAATGATTCTAGACGACATAGATCATTTAAAGGAAACTGTTCAATATCTAAAAAAAAATAAATTGACTATAGGCTGTATAACTGGAAGCTTCGACTTATTACATGAGGGCCATAAGTATGCAATAGAACATTGTAAATCTAAAGTTGATAAACTGTTCGTATTATTAAATTCTGATGATTCAATTAAAAAATATAAGGGTCCTAATAGGCCAGTAGAAAATCAGGAAATTAGAATTGATAAAATAAATTCCTATGATCAAGATTGTTACTACTTTATATTTGATAATTTAATTCCAAACAAATTTTTAGAAATTATTCAACCAAATATATATTTTTTATCTGAAGAGTGGGCCACTTCTCCAGTAGAATCCTTAGTTTTAGACAAGACAAAAACTAAAATTACATCCCACCCATTTTTACCAGGATTCTCAACTACAAATAAAGTCCCGAAAGAAAATATTTCTTTAGGTGCAATATTTTTGGATAGAGATGGAACTATTAATGAAGATCTAGGATACATTTCAGAGGAAAAAGATTTATTTATAAGTAATGAAAATAAAATAGGATTACAAAATCTGGCAAAGTTAGAATTTAAAATATTCATTATTACAAATCAAAGCGGTGTTAGTAAAAATTATTTTTCAGAAGCAACGCTTTTGAAATTAAATAAATTTCTATTAAATGAAATTCATGGGTTTGGAGGAAGAATTGATGATGTTTATTATGATACATCTAGTTCAGATAATCCATCTATAAATAGAAAACCAAATATTGGAATGGTAGAGAAAGCAGTAAAAGAATATAAAGTTGCTTTGTCAAAATCATGGATAATTGGTGATAAAGCAACGGATATAATGACTGGAAAGTTCTCTAATATGAAAACCATATATATTGAAAATTCTAAATATACTTATAATTCAAACTTAGAACCAGATTACAAAGCTAGTAATTTATATGATGCTTATAAGATAATAAAAAACTATCTTGAAAAATA
>MDTA01069924.1_pt1 | contig 23662 bp, 19 predicted proteins | sample 811151 | NCBI WGS metagenome assembly MDTA01 (sample SAMN05326648, study PRJNA326480) | marine metagenome | isolation source: seawater | place: Indian Ocean: South | collected 2010
CAAGCGGTTTCGCATCAGCTTTTAGGAATAATAAAAGTTCTATGCAAAGGCTTTCCTTAACAAATACTGGTGGATACGATTTTAATGCGAAAGAAACTTATAGAGCTGAATTAGGAGCTATCGGGGGAATAACCGATGCGCGCTCTTTGGCAAAATTGCTCACTCCCTTAGCTAAAAACAATGAAGAGCTTCTATCTAGAGATACCGTCAAAAAGTTAAGTGAATCAAATGTAAAAACCACTATTGATAGCATGCTTCTTTTTCCAACTAACTTTTCGAATGGATTTATGTTAAACATGGATAACAGAACTACTTTTCAAGGTGAAGGTGGTTCCTTTATTATTGGTCCAAATGCTTTCGGACATGTTGGATACGGGGGAAGCAGTGCAACATTTGTAGATCCGGATTTTAAAATTTCTTTTGGCTACCTCACAAATAAACTAGGTGGTGAGTACTTGATTAACGATAGAGCTCAGAGCTTAATTAATGCTACCTACGAGAACTTAAAATAATTAAATTAAAATTTATAAATAAAATCTACTTTAAAAATTTTAAGGAATATTAAATGAGAATTGATCCAAGTAATATACATCATGAGTTGAATCATTGCTAAGGTCATCAAAACTTACCTGGCCATTGCTCTTAAATGTAGTTTTTGATAGTTGATCGTAAACATTTAATTCAGCAAAAATATATCTATAGCCTGACTCCCATTCGGAAGATTTAAATGCTGTACTACTAACTACTGAATCTACTTTAATTTTGAATTTCATATCATCTTTAACAGCAAAGAAAATACTCCTGTTTGTTGAAGATTTTGTACTTCCTGCTGTAGGTAACATTTGAAATTTTATCTCTAAAAATTTAAGGTTAGATGAACCTTTTTGAAGACCAGAGAAGTTAAATACTACTTCAGATCCAGCGGAAATATTTACATTTCTTGGCCCGCTATTGGCAAAACTACCTGAGTCAGAATCTATACTTTTAAGTGTCGGAGGGCTGTATTCATTATTTAATTCATTCACTATAAATGATTTATTAAAAATTGATCCGGTAGGATTTTTTATTGAATTTGAAGCTACTACAGATTTGCCTTGTTCTCTCCATGAAAATGATTTAATTTCTTCAAACAAATACCTATCATTCGGACAGCCACTTAAATTAAATGAATGACTTGTTACTTCACCATCAAGTATTAATTGATATTTTTTTCCACTTTCTGACCTGATTATTACATAAGCAAAAGAACTATTTACTTTATTGGATTCTGGATTTTTTATTTTCTTTACACTTGCACCAGTTAAGTGTTTTTTCGGTTCTGTATTGTTGAAACCTCTTTGAACAGTATATTTACTGTTATTGTCCTTTGATAATACTTTCATAACTTCATTGTTAATTACTAATAAGTCTCCAGCATCTGCCTGGTCGTTGTTTAAAAGGGTAATTACATTATCATCTTTTTGTATCTCGCTTGAAGTAATAGGCTTTTCATCATAAGAACCCTTTGTAATGTAAGATATTGAAATTGAATCATTTGTTGAAAGAGCTTCTCCTCCACCAACATTTCTTCCATTAATGTTAAAATTCAATATTTCTGTCTCTACACTTCCTGAATATGTTTGCGAAGAAACATTTCCATTGTTAAATTCCCTAGGTGAAGACGACTTTATAATTTTTCCACTGGAATTTTCTGCAAAAGCAAAGAACCAATATCCTGTTTCCAAGTTTGATTTATTGAAGATAGCTGTTGTTTTACCAGCTGTAATTACAACTTCATCAGGATTGAGGGATACTATTTCGTTGCTGAAAGGAGGAATAAAATAAAATTTAAATTTATTGTCACCATTACCAATTATTTCAACTTCAAATTTTTCATTAAGGTTATTTGAAATTTGTGCAGTATTGGAAGATTCAGAAAATGGAGATGGAAGAATCGAAATTTGTGCAATATTACCATTTGTAAAATAATTCAAAACACCATTTGGAATATTGTTGTAATAAGGAGTGCCACATACAGAAGACTTGTTACTAACCCCTTTAAAAATAGAAACTAGATTATTTGTGTCAATACCAATAGACGGTAAAAAACCAAAACTATTTTCTAAATTATTGTTAACTGTTTCAATTACTGTCGTTGTAGTTGTACTAGAAGAAGTGGTGGTAGTAGTGTTTTCGTTCTCTTCGCTAGCGCTTTCATCTGCAGAAGTGGTAGGTGGAGAAGTGTAAGAAGAAATTTGATCTTCACATCCAGTCCAGTTTTTTATTGCCTCTTTTGTTATTGGACCCAAGTCTCCGTCTGGATTAATACCTGCAAATGCTTGGAACTTCCTTAATGCCTCCGTGCTTTGATACCCAAAGTAACCATCTATATCGCCTGCATCGAAACCATAATTGTTTAAAAATCTTTGTATCGCTCTATTGCTTTCAAGATTAATACTTGTATTGTCATCAGGAACACACTGTTCTTCGGTTGTTTCTTGGACAATTAATAATGTAGTTGTTGTTGTTTCCTGAACTACAGGTGTTGAAGAAGTTGTTGTTAATTCAGGCGTGTCATCTTCTGCTTCTGTACCACCACAAAAAGTAGCTACAATAGCAAGCAAAAATAAAAAAGATATATTTATTTTTTTTAAGCTCATAATTTTTGTTTTATTCTAAATTTAATTCTATTAATATTTTAAAAAATTTTCTCTTAATAATTTCTTTAGTATTATTTTGTACAGTTTTAATTTATGAGCCAAGATCAGTAACTAAAAATGATGCGCTAATTCATTGTGAAATTACAAATATTCTTACTTTTAATAACTTAGATCCCTATTTAGAAGAAAATATAGAAAAAGTTTATCCAAAAATTTTTCCAGTTGAAATTGAAAAAATAGGGACAAACTATCTTCCTTTAGTAATCAAAAGTTTTAAATTGCTGTGTCACCCATATATCAATTGGGTTGAAAATTACAAATATTTTTTAGCTATTGTTCCAATAATTTTTCTGTTTTTTAATTTCAAAAATTCAAGTACCTCAATAGTGCTATTGTTAACAGGATTTAATGGTTTGTACCAAGCATTTCGTAGCGGAAACATTTCCATAGTTGCTCAACTGATCCTTGTGCTTTTTTTTATTAGTTTATTTAGAAAGAAATTTGTTCTTTCCTCTTTATTGTTTACATTTCTTGTGTATATCAAAGTTACATTATTACCTATTTATATTGTGTTGCTGATTGCAATTAAAAATGAAGAAGTAAAAAAATTTATTAAATTTAGTATTCTTACCTTGTTTTCATTAATTTACATAACTTATTTGCTAGAAGGTGAAATATTTAAAACTTGGATAAATTATTACAATATCTTTTCAAGTTCTGAGACAGTAAATAGCTTTAATGTCATAAATGATATATACGGTAATTATTATGACACTCCATCTGTTCCAAATCTGTTATTTTATTTATATCAATCAAACTTATTGATATTTTTTACAGCTCTATTTTTAGTTTTAATCTTTTGTGTGCTTTTGTTAAACAACTTAAGAAAAAATAACGTACCTATCGAATATATTTTTATAGATATATTTATTTTATATTTCTTATTAAACCCTTACCTAAGAACATATCACCTAATCGAAATGGCAATTCTTCTGGCTTTTTATATGAAAGATAGAAACAGTAAATCAATAATTGTAATTTTTCTTTTCTGTGTAATTCCACAAATTACGTTACTTGAAATAGGAACTGAAATGCTTGGAAATGGTTATACGCTTCTAGTTAGTTTATATCCCCCTTTGGTGTTTTCAATCTATATATTTACAGATAAATTAAAAAATAAAAAGATTAATCTTACAATCTCAAAGTAACATAATTAAATATGCTACTTACATCTAGTTCATTTCTGTTTTTCTTTCTGCCTTTTTCTTTATTAATAAACTATTTAAATTTGAATAAAAAAAGAAAGATTATTTTACTTGGATCTTTCAGTGCCTACTTTTATTTTCTCGATAATGGTTATCTAATTTTAATTCTTATTTTTCTTGCTTTAGTAATTAACTTTCAAACTAAAAAAAACTATTTCAATAATGTTTTTTTTATAATTTTGCTTTTACTTCCTCTATTTATTTTCAAATATTCCTTTTTAATTTATAATCTTTTAAGCATTGAAATCCCAAATTTTATTAGTGCAAATTTTCCAATAGGTTTATCTTTTTTTACTTTTCAAGCAATCGCTTATTACTTTGATGTTAAAAGAAAAGAAAATGTTGAAGATAGTTTTGAAATATTTACTTTCTTAACTTTTTTCCCACAACTGCTTGCAGGACCCATTGTAGATATTTCAACTTATAGAAGGGGAATCAGAAATAATGAATTTGATATTCAAAATTTCAACAATGGTATACACAGGCTTTCAATAGGATTAATTAAAAAATTTTTAATTGCAGATACTCTTGCACAAATTACTTCCATATATTTAAATAGCAATTTTGAAATATCTTTTTCCTTTCTATCTTCATTTTTATTAATTTTTTGTTATACATTTCAAATTTATTTTGATTTTTCAGCCTACTGTGATATTGCTATTGGTATTGGGCTTCTATTTGGATTCAAACTACCAGAAAATTTTAACAGACCTTATTTGGCTCTATCATTTCAAGATTTTTGGCGAAGATGGCACATAACCTTATCAAATTTTTTCAAGAATTTTGTTTATATTCCTCTTGGAGGAAATAGGACTTCAAAATTAAAAAATTATAGAAATCTTTGGATAACGTTTTTCTTAACTGCAATTTGGCACGGTGCAACATTAAATTTTATACTCTGGGGATTAGTTCATGGACTGTTCTTAACTATTGAAAAAGTCTTAGGATATAAAAAATTTTTTTCAAATAGGTTTATAACTTTAATTCTTATTTCGTTATCTTGGGTCCCATTTTTTTCAAAATCTTTTGATGACACTTTGGAAATAATCTCTTCTTTAATAGTTTTTGAAACAATAAATGACAATTTTTTACCAGTTCTAGTTCAATATTTAAATCTTAAGTTTTATGGTGTCTTTATTGTATGTCTTATTTCTTTAATTAAATATAAAAATCCATTGAATAAACTTAAAAACAATTTTTATATCAATTTATCTTTACTTGTAATGTCAATTTTTGTTGTGTTGATATCTTCAGTAGATCCGTTTATTTATTTTAAGTTTTGACATGAAAGATAAGCTATTTTTAACAATAACAATCTTTATACTCTCATCAGTTATGTTTTCAGGAATATTCTTTCCTGCGAGAAGTAGTTATAGTTACGTAAATTCTATTGAGTCACTCGGAGAAGAAAGAAATTTATTTGAATTAATTTTCTCAACTAATAGAAAAGAATTAAAAAACAAAATTGATACATACGTTTTTGAATCTTCTATGAGAAATCAAGTTTTAAAAGAAGTATCAAAAATTAGTTGGTCATTACAAGATGAAGTACCAACAGATACTCAATTATTTAACACTGAAGTTTTTTACGGAAAAAATGGAAGTTTATTTCCAAAAATTAAATCTTGTAACAAATTTAGTTCAAGTAATTCAATTGAATACAACTCCGAATATATTGATAAATTCATTTTTATGTTGGTACCGCTAAAACAAGAGATAGAATTTTCTAAATTAGAAAATATTCAAAAAAATTATCTTTGCAAAGAATTTCATGAGAGTTTTGTGAGTTTTAAAAAAAATAATCCAAATATAGAAATTATTAATCTTTATGATGCTTTTAATTCAAATAGTAATTATTTTGAATTTGGAGACACTCATTGGAACAGCTTTGGATTTAATACAGCTTTATTAGAAGTTCTTAAGATTACTTACCCTGAGATTAATTTTAAAATTATATCTAATGGCGCTTATAGAGAAAACAACAAAGTTTTCTATAGGCTTGGTTTAATAAAACTTGAAATTGATTCACCAAAATACACTATCTCTCCAAAAATTGATAAAAAAATAAAAGTATTAATTTTTCATGATTCATTTTTTGATAACTCATATAGTCCACACGCTTATTTGAAGGATTATTTTTTTGTAGATTTCAAAAAATGGAATAACGATATAAATTTAAAAAATAAAAATTATGAAAATTACGACTTTGTTATATTTGAATCGTCAGTTGATATATTTTTTGAAAGTAGAATTTATTTTATTAAAGAATAAATTCAAATTTAACAATTTGGTCCACCCTGGCTCCATGCTTGTTTTATATTAGAAATACCATTTTCTAGATGGTATTCAAAATCACTACCTTTTAATCCTCTATTTTCATAATCTTGTAATATGTACCCTTTCTCAATGAAAATACCAAGATTTGCTGAAGTAGCATGGTCTGGAATGTCAGGTTGTAAAAATTCAATAGAAATAAAGTTGCTTAATAGTGATGAAACTAGAACAACATAAAGTATAGATTTTTTAATTTTTATGTTATTAAGCAAAAATAGTAAGCAAATTAATGCAGGGAGGAGGTGCCCTTTTTCAGTTGGAAGTCTTAAAAAAGAAAACTGAAAGGAAAGAAATATGAATATTAAAGCATAATTGATAGGCAGATTAGTTTTTAAATTTTTAAAGTTTTTTAAAGTTAAATATATGAGGATAGTTGTTCCAATTATTCCAAAAAATTGAAGTTGCTTGTAGAAAAACCTACCTAGTCTTGGAACTAATTCGTGATCTATATTAGTTAAATTTAAAAAACATACTCCACCAGCCAGTTGAAAAGATGGGTAGTAAAACAAAGATATTAAGAATAGCGAAGACAAAACTACAATGATTTTTTTAAATTCTTCTTTCTTTACAAACAAGTAAATTATCCCAGCGATTAGAAAAATTAAATTTGATAACCTAATCGCACAACTCATAATGATAAATGCATTTGCATAGACAAATCTATCCTTTTCAAGAAAATGTAAAAATAAAAAACCACATAAAGTTCCTAAAATATAATCAATTACTGAAAATGAAGAAATTAGAAAAACGTGGGAAGTCAAAAAAATAAAAATCAGGATATATTTTTCAGAAGTTCCCTCAAGTTTTTTATTAATAAATATTGTAAATATAAGCGCAATAATAAAGTGTGCAGTTATTAAAATTCTTAATGATATTGACCCAAGTAATCCAACTATTGCTTCATAAAGTGGAAAACCGGGCGGTCTTGATGGGATATAACTACCCTCTGTAATCAAAATCGTTCCAGAAGCTAACGTTGCATAAGAATCCCAATCTGAACCAATATTACCCTGTAATAAAAAAGGTAAAAATATACAAAATTGAACAAAAATAATTATTTTTAAATTCAAAAACTTACTTAAAGAATGCATACAAAAATAGTACATTTAATCTTGTAAATTTATAAGATTTCTAAATAAATTTGTATAATTGTGCCGTAGTGAAAACAAAATACAAAAATCTATTACTTATATTTTTAATTTCTTGTCAAAATTTATTTTTTTTCTTCATAACTTATTTAAATTACGACAGCATGAGGGGTACGGATTTTGATAGGTATGGAAAGTATTTAGACTATTTTGTTAAAAGCGATATTCAAAAAGTAGGCTTGGAGTCAGGAGTAGGCTATTTTTATTTCATAAGTAAATTTTTTGAGATATTAAGCAAGCCAATATTAATTTCGAGCATTTATGTTGAACCAATTTATTCCCTCAGTATTCAATTAGGAAATTTTTTATTACTGATAATCGGGCTAATAGGAATTTATTATTTATTCGAATATTTACAAGTTGATAAAACTCTAAATTTGATCTGCTTAAGTTTTGTTTCAGTTTTTCCGCCAATATTAGGCGCAAGATTAATTTTAAAACCAGAAATTTTGGCGGTTGCATTTTTACCTTGGTTAATTCTTTTTTATTATAAATTTTTTGAGACTAATAAATTAGTTTTCTTAGTGTTTAGCTCACCTTTGATACTTTCTCTAAGTGTTTTAAAATCTAGCATAACCTTTATGATTGGTCTATGTCTCTTGACTTTATTCGGAAAAAAATTATTCACTAAAAAATACGTAGCATTCAACATATTTTTGATTCCATTGTTGATTCTTTTGATTAATGAAAATTTTTATGTAAACGGAAACTATCTTTGGGAACATGTCATAAATGAAAATTATTTGAACACTGCTAGCTTAAGTTACATATTTTCTTTTAGTTTTAGTGAGATTTACAATAATCCATTTCGAAATAATTTAAGTAGCTCTATGTTATCAATTATTTTTGCCGATACTTTTAACGATTACTGGCAAAGATACTGGTATCACAGAGATGGTTGGTCAGGTAAAAATTTTCCAGGTAATTTATTACATATGAGAATTTCAATACTGCTTTCAATATCTTTTTACTTTTTAACTACTTATTTTCTTATAAATGAAAAAGATAAAAAGATGAGAAATATTGGAATTTTGGGCTATATAGGAATTCTTGCTTTAATAATAAATGCTCTTAACTTGTTACCCATATTTACACAAAATTTTAACCCTTCAAAAGGCGATCCAATGAAAACGCATTTATTTAGTTTTTTACTTATTTTTTCTTTTTATTATTTTTTAACAAAAGTTAAATTACTAAAAAACTTAAACATTTATTTAATAATATTTATTATTTTTAACGCATATATTTTTACAATTATTAATCCTGTGGAAGTTAACAAATATAAAGAAACATTTTATTTAAATAAATTACATGTAGCTAGTCCTTGTATGCTAGACAATTACGTGAACAACTACATTAATTTTAGTGATAATTGGTGCACTGAAGATCAAGTGGCAAAATCAATTTGCAAAGGATCTTTCGATGAAAATTTTTTGCCTGCTGAGAAAGATGGCTATCTTATATATGAAAATGATCCATTGTTTGAAGATCGAAATTTAACTAATGGAGTTAACACAATAACGGTAGGAAATTTTTATGAGTGTATCAATTATGTAAATGGCGGCTTTTTCATTTTAAGTTCTAATATTTTCTTAAATAGTTATATTAATGAACAAAGCTTATTTTTAAATAAAATAATATTGTTGCTTGGCTTTTTTTCAATTGCTATCTACTTTATTATCAACAATTTCAAAAAAGAATTTGTCTAAATTTAATGCAATTAATACAAGTGAAATAATTACATGTCTTGGATAAAACAAAGCTGGGTCGTATATAAAGTAAGGACCTACAGCAAACAACCAAATAGAAATAGGTAATAATTGGTCTAATTTTCTTGAGCTATAGTAATTATATATTGCTTGTAAAAAACCAATAATAATTATTAAAAATCCAATACGTGTTGGAACAATTCCCAAAATTTGACTTATGCTCAAATTGAAAGGGTTAAAAATTAAATAATCTAAATTATTAGTAATTTCAAAATTTATATTTCTTGAATATGTTGCAGCAGTACTAAATGGAATAAAAGATTGACCAAAATACAAATTGTGAATTAAAGGCAATGCAATTGGAATTAAAAAAGCAGAGAATTTAATATTTTTCCTATTAATTAACAAAAGCAATAAGGAGACAATTAAAATCTCGGGTCTAATTAGGGTTGCGAATGCTATAAATAAAGGAAATAATACACTTTTTGATTTTAAGTTCAGTGAAATTAATAAAAATACCAGAGCCACTGTTTCAGAAAGTCCAAAAATATAAAGATTTTGAACATTATCAAAAACTAAAAATAAAATTATTAAAAAAGGAAGGGTTTTTAGATTCCTATTAGTTTGTGCAATCAACAAAATTGACAGAGATAGAATAAATTTCCATGCTATACCCCAACTATCTCCAAAAATTATATGTATAAGAAATAGAAAGTACCTATATCCTGGTGAATACCAAAATATATCTGCACCACCTCTTAGCCCATCTCCTTCTAAAATTAGTCTAGCTTGATTTTCATATGTCAATATATCAGATCCAGATGGCTTAATACTAAAGTCAAGTTCGTCCCATGGCTGATCAATAAAAAAAGAGTTAACTATTAATATTGTTAAACATAACAAGAGTAAAACCATCCTTTTGTCTCTTGCTACCAAAGAAATTAGGAATATCAGGACATAGCCGATATATCTAAAATCAGGAAACAAATTAAAATTTTGATAAATAAATATTGATAAGATTATAAATAAAACAATAGATAGATTTAATTTTGAAAATCTTGGTATATGTCTTAAGTTGATTATTGATAATGCAATCAATAAACTCCAACCAGCAAAGTCTTTGTTTTTTTTGTTTATTATGTCAGAATTCTCATTTAATTCAAGAATTTCAAAATGTGCATATTTTAAATCTTCAGTAAAATCATTTGGAACTGTTGAAGGATGTGTTGAGTCTTTTTTAACTCCTAGATCTTTAAAGAAATAATTTATACTTATAAATTCAGAGCCTTTGGGAATCTTGATAGTATTTTCTTGGATATTTGAATAATTTGATTTCAGCTTTATCTCGCTGCCATTATCAAAAGATATAATGACGTAGCCTATGTAATTAATTTTGATAAATTTAGTGCCTTTTTCTAATTTTTTATCAACAGAGAGCATGAATGGCAACCAATCTCTTCTTAAATCGTAGAAATTAAATGCAGAATGATTTAAGAAACCTAAAGGAAAATTGCTTGAATTAGCACCAAGCCATTCATAATTATAATCTTTTACCTTAAATGAGACTTGTTCAACTTTAGTAGTATATTTACCAACTGGAAGGTCGAAACTTTTTGCACATTTTGATTCAAAATATTCAAAATCAAAATTTGTTTGTTTTGGAGTATAAGAATCTTGTACACATACATTCCACAAGTATGAAGTGTTTAATAGAAAGAAGCCTTTAAGCAATAGAATTAAAATAAATAATATAATATTTGGTTTTGTAACTTTTTGTATATTCATTACTACAAAAACAAAAATTAGAATAAAAAATAAGTGTTTAAAATCTGTAAGTGGAAGTCCGTTCATTAACCCAATACCGTTTACAGGCACAAATAAAACAAGAATTATAAAAAGTTTAAATACGTTAACTTGATTTAACTTTTTAAAGCTAATCATTGCTTAGTTTATATAATATAAATTTATCGTTTTCAAATATATTTGATGCATTTGTGTTATCCACTTTTGTAAAGCGTTGATCAGTGCAAGATGAAGCTGTATCTTTTTCACATACAAATATACTGTTTGGATGAATTGTCTGTCCTAATCTATAAGTTTTTCTTTGAGTGAAGTAATAGAACGTTCTGGGACTATGAAAGATATATATGCTTTCATCGTTTGTAGAAGATACAAATTCTTGCAATTCTTGAAAACTTTCACTATTTGGACCATTTGAAGTCAAGTAATAGTCTTTTTGAATTATTGCTGAGTTTAGCCAATAGACTAGTGTTGCAATTATAAATATATAAATACCAATTTTTGGTAATGTCATATTTAAATTATTCTTAAAACTGAATATTATATTTACAAATATTAACCCAATCAGAGGCATCCAAAATCTTTGAGTGTCGAGAATACTATAAAACATATGTAAGACGGCATAGATAACTAGAAATAAGTTTTCTGTATTGAAATTTTTAAAACAGAGATATATTAAAAATACAAAAATAAGAATTCCGATTAATGCAGAAAGATTATTTGGAAATCTAGTAAATATATATCCTACCTCTTTAAAAATGAAAAGAATCCTCTCCATATTTAAAGCATCAAAACCACTCCATTCACCAGCTGAAGAAGTTATGTTTCCAAAAGGACTTATTCTTAAAATAAAATAAATTAAAATCGAGGGCAAGAAAAAGTTAAAAACATAAAATATGTTTTTTTTATTAAATGATTTATCAACAAAAATTGATACAAAAAGATACGCAAAAATCCAAATTATTGCTTGTCTTCTAACCAGTAAAGCAATGCCGAAAATTAAAGCTTCAAAAATATAAAGATAACTTTTTGGATGCAGATTCTGTTGTAGTTTAAAATAAAAACCCAAAATTATTAAAAACGAAAAAAGCATTTCAGAAAGTAGCTTGAAGTGAAACTCTAAATAAATAGGTAAAAAAGCAATTAGTGCTGTAAATAAGAGTGATTCTATTTTTTTTAATTTGAGGACTAGTATTTTGTAAAAAATAAGTAAAAATAATAAATTTAAAATTAGATTTAAATTTTTTAATCTTTGGATATCCCAGTTATGGTATATCTCAAACATACTCATAAACAATGGATACCCCCAGGGTCCTGGAGTTTGAGCAAATGTATATTTCTCACCATCAGTTAAAGAAATCATTTCTTTTAAGGTCTCAGATATAAATACAGCATTTCCATTTTGTATACTTTCCGCTTGAAGTAAGTATCCTGCGTAATCTCCTCCCCAATCTAAGTGTGAATTAGCGACTGAATCGATCATGATCCAAATAGATAAAATTACTAATAAATTTAGATAAATCGGTAATTGCGAATTAATTTTTTTCAATATTATTGATTTTACAATATTATTAAAAATGAAGTAATACTTATATAAGTTACTGAGTTAACGTAGTTTTATGAAAGAAAAAGTAAGCATAATAGTTTACGGTAGAATGCCTACAGAAAAAGCATACGGCATACATGCATTGAATCAAGCCAAATCTTTTAATAATCTTGGCTATGAAGTTGAATTAATATATCCTTCAACTAAAAATAAATATACTATCAATCAGACTATTGAGGAATACTATGACGAAATTTTTGATTTTAAGGTTATAGAAAAAGAAAATTTTGATATAACAGGAATAAAAATTTTTAACTTTTTTCCAAATTTTTTTAAAAAATTTCTATGGCTTTTTTCATCATATGTTTGGGCTAAAAGTTTAAAAAACATTGTTGCTGACTCTATAATTTGGTCAACAAATCCGGTAATTTGTTGGGTTCTAAAAGATTCAAGAAAAATTATATTTGAAAAACATGGGGAAGGAAAGCGCGCTCAAAAATTATTTATAAATAAATTAAAAAGTAATAACTTCTTTTTAATTGGAACAACAAAAACATCATTTGAAGAGCTAAAAAATGTTAATTCCCAAAGCATTTATTTAACAAATGGTGTGGATATTAATAGATTTTATCCTTCTAAAAATCACTCTAGTGAAATAATTGTTGGATATGCAGGTATGCTGGAAACTTACGGGTTTGACAAAGGTATGTTAAGTACAGTTACTGAAATGCTAAAAGTTATGGACGATACGAATTTTAAGGTTGTAATAATTGGAGGTCCAGAATATAAAATTAATGAAATCAAAAATATTGTTAATCAAAGTACACACATTGATAATTTTAAATTTATCTCTAGGCTGCCTCAAAATCAGTTAGCAGAAAAAATTAGACAATTTGATATTGGCCTGGTGCCCTATCCTAAAAATACTCATATGAATTTGTATGCATCTCCGTTAAAAATTTTTGAATATATGGCTTCAGGTGTAATTCCTCTTGTTTCTGATTTAACAGCACATAAAGAAATTAATCTTGATGGAATAGTTTATTATGAACAAGATAGTATAGAAAGTTTCGAGAATGCACTAAAAGGTCTATTAAATAAAGAAACTATTATTAATAAAAAGAAAGAAGTTTTAAATCAAATAACAAAAATAAGCTTAGATTACAGATCTGAAAAAATTATTGAGTTCTTGCGCCTGTAGCTTAACTGGATAGAGCATCTGACTTCGGATCAGAGGGTTGGGGGTTCGAGTCCCTCCAGGCGTGCTAGTTTAGCGATTTTAATCTGTCATTAATTATTTTGATTCGATTTGAATAGCTAAATTTGATAATCTTTTCATTTAATAAATTATTTTCCATATTGTAATTTTCTATAGCAAACATTATTGATTTCTTTATTGAATCATCATTCTCTTTATATAACTTTAATTTTTTGTAATCAAATCTCTTATTGGCTTCAACATCTGATCCAATAATGAACAAGTTGGCTCTTATAAATTCGAAAAATTTCATCGATGAAGAAAAATTGTTTACATGATCTGTATTTGGAAGTGGTATAAAACCAATGTGTGACTGTAATAGTTTTTTTATAAAATCATAATTTGTTATTCGATTGTGAACAATTATTTGGGATGAAAAATTATTTGTATTCAAGAATTTATCAAGATCTAATTTTTCTAGATCGTTTGAGCAATAGATATCAAAATAAATATTATCCAACTTATTTTCGTTACATACTTCATCGAAACACTGTATTAAACGTTTAATTCCCTTCTCAGTTCCTTGAATTTTCGATGAGCCACCAAAAATAAATTGGACTCTGTTTTCCAATTTATGAATGCCTTTATTGGTCTTTTCAATTTTAGAAAACAATTCCTCATCATATCCTGTTTCAAGATATTCAACATAGTCAGAATTAATTTCAAGTCTATTTAGTGTTTTGCTAATTCCAGGTGAAACTGCAATCAATAAAATATTCCTACTACCTTTCATAAATAGTTTTATAAGGAATTTTGAAATTTTGGTTAATTGATGAATTTCATATACTATCGGTTTGTTCAAGGTTCTTAAAAAATATACTATAAATGGAGATCTTGTAAAGATACAGGTATCGTCTCTGGTTAATTTTAAAACAATATTTTTTAATTTATACGCATAAAAAAAATGGTTAGTGAGGTAGATTAGCTTATTATATAAATTTTCTTTACTGTAAGTATTTTTTGATAGATGACCAATCTTGATTTTGTTAAATTCTTTATCAATATTGTAAAAATCATTTATATTTTCATTTTGTTTTAGATTTTTTCTGTCAGGATATACTAAGTCAACCTCGTAACCGAGATTTAAAAACTCTTTAATCGTTGAAATTGATTGAAAAGTGTTTGTTCGTGAATCAGGAAAATATTGATACGTTGCGTAAACTAAATGCATTATTACTTATAATAATTAAACTTTAAAAATGATATCAATATTAATTTATAATTATTCCTCTTATGCCCTATTGTAAATATCATGAAAGGTGATCCAGGATATTTTGGACCTAATTCAATGATGTGGAAGGTCAATAAAGAAATAACCGTTCTTTTTGGAGGAGCTAGAGCATTATTGATGCATGCTGCACACCCTTTAATAGCTGCTGGTGCAAGACAAACTTCTTTTTACCAAAGAGACCCATGGAAAAGATTAATAAGAACATTGTCTTTGCAAAATTCTGTTACTTTTGGTACTAAAGAAGAAGCAGACGACAGTGCTCATAGAATAAATAAACTTCATGAAGTAATAAAAGGTGAAGACGAAGTTTCAGGTGGATTTTATGATGCTCTAGATCATGAACAACTTTTATGGGTACATGCTTGTTTACAAATATCTTCTATTTATTTTTATGAAAAAACTGTCAAGAAACTTACAGATGAAGAAAAAGATCAATATCATGTTGAGAATATGAAAGCGGCCGAACTTGTTTTAGTTGATGTTGAAGAAATGCCTAAAACACATAAAGATTTAAAAGATTGGGTAGTTAATAAATCAAGGTCAAAAGATTATTTAATGTATACAGATGTAGCAAAAGATGTACAGGATATAATTGCTGGTGGCCCCGTGCCAACACACATAAAACCAATATGGCCTTTCATCGCATTTACAGCCTTTAATACTTTGCCAAAGGAATTTAAAGAATTGTATGGAATAAAGGAAAGTAAGTTAAAAAAAATAATTTTAAACTTTAATTTAAAATTTTTAAAATTTACAAGACCTTTTCTTCCACCATTTTTTAGACTTATTGCACCAGCTAGGTGGGCTAATCAAAGAATCAAAAGAAGACCCAACTTAAAATTTAAAGATAAAGCAAATTTCTAAAATTCATATATTATTAAAAAATGACCGAAGAAAATAAATGGAAAGAAGTTTCAAAAGATCTCTCAGATATATCAAATAAAATCAGAGATAATTTAATTGATGATGAGAATATAACTGATCTAAAAGAAACACTAAACTCAGCAAAAAATTCTATAAAAAACAATTTTTCCAATCTTATATCTGCAATAGAAGATACAGTTAAGGATGATGAAATTAGAGAAGACGCATTAAATGTTGTTAAAAAAATGAAAGATGAGTTTTCTAAATCATTCGATGATATAAAAGACAAAATTCCAAATATTTCCGATTCAGGATTCAATGAAAATCAAACATCTGAGGAAGAATAATTTTTTAGAATAATATGACAAGTAGTGTATTATTCAATGTGATAACGGGTCGGTAGCTCAATCGGCAGAGCAGGAGCCTTTTAAGCTCAAGGTCGTGGGTTCGATTCCCACCCGACCCACTACTTAACTAAGCTTCTTTCCAAAAAGCTTTTACCCAATAAGTCAATAAAATGAATTCTTGAATCTCTCAAATAAAGTATATCCCCACCCCAAACATAATATTTTGGAGTAATAATATTTAACAAAAAAATGACGTGAAGAATAAAAAGTACTTTTTTACTACTTAGTAAATTTTCTTTATATATGACAACTACTATCAAAGTAATTAGCAGTGAGCTGTATCGAGTATAATCAACAGCCATATTCATTGGTATCAGTAAATAGAAAGCTAAATATGCACAAATTTTCAATCTTATGCTTGAAAAATATATGATAAAAAAAAGAAATTTTAAACCTGTAAAAAAACCAAAAATAATGAAGAAATTTAATTCTAATTTATAAAGCTCGTCTAGATATGTATTAATTGAACTCGATTTATTATTAACTAATGATTCAATAAAACTTCTGTAAATTAAATACAGAAAAATAGAAACTGCTAAGGGTGCAAGTCTTTTTAAAGTTGGGCTAAAGTACAAAAATAGAATCGGCAAAAGAAATAATCCTACTTCGTTATTGATTAACAAGAGAAAGGTAAAAAACAAGTTTAAGAACTTATTTTCAAAATTAAAAAAAAGTAATAGAAAGATAAATATAGACATTGGATCTGGATAGTTTACAAAGTTCAAAGTAAACAATATTGACATTGTAGTGCTAATAGAAAGTGAAAAAAGAAAAATAGGATACAATTCAAATTTTTCTGAATTTTTGTAATTTATTAAAACTAAAATCAAAAACAAAACAAAAATATTAAATGATTGAATGTCAGGAAATATTTTTGAGAGAAAAGGTGTTAATAACCGGTGGCCCAATCTTCCATACGTAGAAAAATTTGATGAAGAACGTATAAGCTCATATTCACTTCCAACAATTGAACTAATTGGCAAAAAGCCTCTGTTTATTACTAATCCAAAAATTAACGTAGAGATTGAAATTAATACAGGCTTTAGAAAATTAGTAAAGTTATGTTTTATCAATTTTTATAAATGACTTACTAAAGGCTGAAATGATTATTAAAAATAATGAGAAGAGAGGCAAGTAAGTTAGTAATGGAGCTTCATTAAATAAGTTTACTGTAGCTTCTAATTGCCCGTTGCTAGGTACAAATCCTGGTGGGAGCCAAGATCCTTTTATTAAGTAAAAAGCGCATTCTTCCCAAGAGTTTACTTGAATAATCGAAGAACTATCTGTTATCGAAATTGGTTCAAAATTTTCATCGGGACTAAATATTATCATTTCGTCAGAATTCAAATATTCATTCAATAAGTTCAATTGTTCAGATGAGTGATTTCCACACACTTTGTCGATTAAATGAGAATGTGCCATGTTAACATTATATTACAAAATATGATTCAAAAAATTTTTTACAACAATTCAAAGGATGCCATTTTAGTTTTTTTTTATATTTCCTTATCTACAACTTTGTTTACTTTTTATTACGATCAGACAGAAATATCTTATATTGGTAAATTTTTTGCAAAAAATAATGAGCTCTCAGCGTTTATTGGAGACAATAGTGTAAATATATTATTTAACTTTCTAGTTGGAAACTACTTCAATATTTTTGACTCGTATATTTTTTATATATTCTTAACTGTTTTCTACATTTCCATTATTTCGATTGTTGTAAATCTTTACCTAAATGAGCTAAATTACTCAACTAGTAAAAAATTAATTTTTATTTCAATATTTTTCATATGTAACCAGTCGCTTTACAGTGGTTCTTATCTCATAAGCGGAATTCAGCCAAAATCTTTCAGTTACATACTGCTAATATCCTCAATTACATTTTTGATTAAAGAAAAATTTAAAACTTCGTTCTATTTAATTTTTATTGCATCATTATTTCATCCGTCTGTTGGGTTAATTGGTGTATTAATATTTTTATATCCACAAACCATAAAATCCACCTATCAAGAATTTAAAAATCATGAAAAAATATTAATTTTAATTTCTGGATTAGCTTATTTTTACTTTCTTTTAAATGAGCTTGTTTTACAAAACGATCCAATATTATATACATCAGATATACAATCTTCAGAATATTTAGTTAAATTTAGATTTGATCATCATCTTATACCTTTTGATAGTTTTGAGAATGGCTTCTTTAATGATTTGAACTGGAAAATTGGTTTTTATTCCTTAATTTTTATACTTTTTTCTTTATTGATAGTTCAAAAATATGATAATTTTGAAAAACCAATATTAATTAAATCCCTAAACATTTTATGTATCACTCAATTATTTTTATTTTTTCTTCATTACCAATTAGAATTTTCAAAACCTCTTTTATCTTTTCCTTACAGAAGTTCTACGATAATTTTATTTTTATATCTCTCAATAATTATAAAGTTAATAAGTAAAGATATTTTGGTGAGTTTACTATTAGTTACAACATCAATTTTCTATTTAACAAATTCTATTAATACTGTTGTTAAAGAATCCAATATTAACAAACAAAAAATTGCATTTGTAAGAGATTTATCAAATTTAATTCCAAGCAATCAACATTATTCAGTAATTTTAACTCCAGAATATTCAACATATCTATTTTGGAGTATCGAAATGGAAACTGGTATTCCACAGTACACAAGCTTTAAGCACGCTCCTTTAAATTTAGATTCTGTACCAGAATGGAATATCAGACTAGAAAAGAAATTTAATTTCTTAAATGATAGTCAATGTAATTTATTTGATGATTACAATATCTTGTATATATTTGATGAAAATTCACATGATTGTGGAAATATAATTGGTTCGTTAAATAATGGATGGTATTTGTTTGAGAATCTAAAATGAAAAATATTTTAATCACCGGAGGAACTGGCTTTATAGGATCTAATCTTGCTATAAAATTAAGCAAAGAAAAAAATTACAAAATTACAATAGTTGATAATCTTTCTAGGGAAGGTTCAGAAAAGAACAAATCGCTGTTAAAAGGTGAAAATATTGTTTTTAACAATATAGATGTTAGAAACTACTCTGAAATTGAAAAACTTTTAATTGATAATCAGTTTGATAATATATTTCACTTTGCTGCACAAGTAGCCATGACTGAATCAATTCAAAATCCTAAAGAAGATATGGAAATAAACTTTTTATCAACTTTTAATTTGTTAGAGTCTATTAGAAAATTCAGCAAAGAAACCGTTTTAGTTTATACCTCAAGTAATAAAGTTTACGGTGATCTTAGTTGGGATAAATTTTCTAAAAATGATACTAGATATATATCAACATTGTTTCCAAAAGGGTACGATGAGTCTGCAAAAATTGATTTTTCAGGTCCTTATGGTTGTTCAAAGGGATCAGCAGATCTCTATGCACTAGATTATTACAAAACCTATAACGTAAAATCTGTCGTTTTAAGGTTATCAACTATTTATGGCCCAAATCAGTATGCTACAGAAAATCAAGGTTGGATTGGATGGTTCATAAATGAAGCTATACGACAGCGTAATCTAAGCAATCCAAGTTTTGATATTTCTGGAGATGGTTTTCAAGTAAGAGATATTTTATATATTGATGATTTGATGAGTCTTTGTACAAAAATAGTTGAATCAACTTCTAAAAGTATTTACGGCAATGCTTTTAATATTGGCGGTGGATATGAAAACTCATTATCAATTATCGAATTATTTGAAAATTTTATAAAATCACAAGTTTTGGATAATGAAAATTATAAATTAAATTACAAAGAACGAAGGTTAGCTGATCAATTAATTTTTATTTCGTCAAATAAAAAAATTGAGGAATTATTAAATTGGAAACCACAAATTCAATTTCATGATGGGTTAAGAATGTACCTAGATTGGCTAGAAAAGATTTAAATTGGAAATAATTTCATTTGTAATACCCTCTTTATACGAATATAAAAATTTGGAATATCTTTTTTCTAAATTAACAACTCTTTTTGAACACAACACAAATTATATTTTTGAAGTAAACCTTGTTGATGGTAAAAATCCAGACCAAAAAACAATGGCACTGTGCGATAAATATGGAATTAATTATATTAATAGAGAACCGAACAATTTTTTTGGTGATGCAATTAGAACGGGCTTGAAAAAGTGTAATGCAAATAGTAAATGGCTTGTAATAATGGATGCTGATGGCTCTCATGATCCAGATTTTGTTAACAACTTTATTCAAAAAGCTGAACAGAACCCTGAAATTGGGATATTGATAGCATCTAGATATATCAAAGGTGGGAGTACAGAAAATAATTTTCTACTTATATTTTTAAGTAGAGTTGTTAATTTAGTATACAAAATCATTTTTAGTTTAAAAGTAAATGATGTTTCTAATAATTTCAGAATGTACAAATATGAAATTATTGAAGGTTTAGAGCTTCAAGAAAATAATTTTGAGATTGTTGAAGAGATTCTAATTAAATTAAATTACAGGAATAAAAACTTGATAATAGAGGAATTGCCGTTTAACTTTCAAAAAAGAAATGAAGGAAAAAGCAAAAGAAAGCTTTTACCCTTTGCTATAACATTTTTAGTATCAATATTTCGGCTAAAAAAATATGAAAAATAAAAAATATTTAGTCTTAGGTGCAGGCAGTTTTCTTGGTTCAAGCTTTCTAGACCATATGATGAAATCGAATTATGAGATTTTTGGAATTTCAAGTTTTCAAAGAAATAAAAATATAATTGGTTCTGATTATTCTAAAAATTCCTTAGACAATGTTTTACGCGATTTCAATCCTGATGTAGTTTATGATTTTAAATTATCAAAAGTTAGTAGTAATCAGAGTGACTTTAATGATAGCTTTGAAACAATGTTTGCAAATAATCAAAACATTGTTAATTCATTGAAAAAGTATGGTAAGAATATTGATTTACACTTAATAAGCACAAGTAAATTAATTAATAATCTGGATACTTCTCACCCTTATTTAAATCTAAAAAAAGCACAGGAATTTTTATATAAAGAAGATTTGTCAGATATTGCAAGTCTCAATATTCATAGAGTAGAAAATATAGTTGGTAAAAGAGATATGAATTTTTCTAGAATTTTGCCATTCTTCTTTGGTTCTGCATTGGTTAACAAAAATGTTAAATTTAGCTCTTTGTCTACTTATAGAAGAAATTATTTAACGGTTGAACAATTCAATCAAAACTTAGAAAGTATTGATAAAACTCCAGAAACAAATATAAATACTAACAGCGTGCCGTTAACAAATGAAAACCTGATAAGTAAAGCTAAATTATATTTTGAAAAAATTATGCAGATAGAGGTTCCTGTTTATTGGAATAATGGTGAAGACAGCTTTAGACATTATGTAAACGAAAATAAATTAAATGCTGAATTTTTTTTAGATCTTCAGGAAATTGCACATTGGTATATATCAAACAAAAAAATCGTATCAGAAGAATTTAATAAATATCAAGGAAGCTTTAGTGCATAAATTTTTCCAGGACCGTCTTTTGAACCAGGATCAATTGCTGTTGCAATTAAAATTTCACCATCGAGATCATTTTTGATTGCTGTTATATAGCTTAATTGAATTAAATTAAGGACCCTAAAGTTTGGGTACTCTCCAAATAATGTCATAATCTCACCTGTACAGTAATCTGCAAACAAATATTTATTCTTCCAGGCATTTGACTCTTGTCCTTTATAAGTTGTCCCTCCAATAATTGCGCACCTATAGCCTGCTGGGGTATCTTCGTGTCTATATTGCAAATATGGTTTGGTTTGAGTTGAAATTAAATTATTAATATATTCATCATATTCAGATGGAGTCATCTCATCTTGATTAATATCTTTTTTAAGTGTTCCTTCGAAAAAAGGCCAGCCAAAATTTACTAAATTAGTTTTTTCATCAACTTTAATTACATTCAATTCTTCAATATTTTTCTCACCTACATCTGGGATATATAGAACACCATCGTCAGATAAATGAATCTGGAATGGGTTACGTAAACCAATTGCATAAATTGATTCAAGCTTTTCTGGATATGTATTTGGGAACACTTTAACAAAATCTTGTCTATCACTTGATATTGGTAAAGGCACTAAACCATTAACAGAACTAAATGCAAATCTATGTATTTTCCCATCATATAAGTGAGCCTGTTGGGCAATCAGATCGATTTGCATTGTAGAATCACCCCTACAAAAGTAAAGGATGTTGTTTTTAGAATCATATTCCATATCCAAACAGTGATGTACGCTATCAAAAATTTTTTCTCTGTAAAGTGTTTTTGCAGATTCTTCAATATTATTTTCTAGAAGGTTAAATTGCTTAATTATTAATTCCATGTTTTTGTTATGATAAGCAACTAACAAATAATCGTCGTCAATAACCTGAATTTTTACAATTCCTCCTTCTGTTGAAGGCTCCGTATCTATATTGTTTGTAAATCGAAATAGTGGTTCTAAAGTATTCGTATCATTGTTGTAAAAATAAATAAACTCTTTAGACTGCATGACAACCAAAAGTTGATTAAAACTTTTAAGTGGCTCTATATCAGTTACTACTGCTTCTGTCTTTATTAATTCAACTAACTCTGCGCCTTCATAAACATCTAATATTTCTGGCAACATTCCTTCTTCTGAAAGTGAGGCATTTTCGTCTGAGATAAGTTGTGGTGGATCTCTATAGACAGCAACTACAAGTTCTACTTTAGAATTGTTTTCAATAAGGGATCCTTGTGGAAGATTTGAACCAACAACTTTATTTAAACATTTTTCATCAAAATCTTTTGAATCAGCTTCAACCCAGTTTATTTTAAGTTTCAGCTCATTGTCTATTCCAATTGTGTAAATTAAATTTAATGCTTCCTCTAAACTGTATTCACATTCACCATTGAATACTGGAGAAAGCCTGCTTACTTTTGAAACATTATTTGACTCGTTATTTTCATTGATAACTAAATTGGAACTGCTTGAGCCACAAGACAGGACAAACAATAGAAGAATACATAATTTTTTAACCATTAAATATAATGATACAGTTAAAATGATAAAACATTAAAAAATTGGGGGCGTGGTGAAGTCTGGAGTTCACGCCTGCCTGTCACGCAGGAGGTCGCGGGTTCGAATCCCGTCGTCCCCGCCAATTTGGCCAGATAGCTCAGTCGGTAGAGCACTTGTCTGAAAAACAAGGGGTCGGCAGTTCGATTCTGCCTCTGGCCACAATAAACATAGGCTCCTTGGTCTTAACAAACTATAAGTGCATAAAAACCGTGCTCAACTTGCGCACATCATTTTCCACAGCTACTTCCTAACAGTTGAGCCAACTACCAAAGCTGCAGATATTATAATTAAATTTTTTACAATATATTGTCCTTCAAGAGTGAGTCCAAATGGAAAGCTTGTAAAACAAACCTCTGGGAACAGAACTAATGGCAGAAA
>MDTA01046075.1_pt1 | contig 23661 bp, 37 predicted proteins | sample 811151 | NCBI WGS metagenome assembly MDTA01 (sample SAMN05326648, study PRJNA326480) | marine metagenome | isolation source: seawater | place: Indian Ocean: South | collected 2010
ACTCTGGAAATGATTTTAAAAGCCAACAACATTGAGCCAAAGGACGCTGTTTGGCAAACTCATAAAAACCACGTTTTATACCACAAGACAGCAGAAAGGCTTGCTGATGTTTACGAAATTACTTTTGACGAACCCACAATCCTGGAGCAAAACGAAGGTACCATAGCAATCATGGTAAAGGGCCGCAGAGGATTAAATATTGATGCCTTAAAAACTCTTAACGAAGAAGAAGACCGCTACGAATACCCAGCAGTGCCTAAAGAAGTTTGGAAGATTGGCGAGGTAAATCCACAGAATTGCAAAATTGCCTATCCCTGGGCGATGGCAGAAAAAAGAGCCAAAGACAGAGTAATATTAGCCTTGCTGGGCATTTCTGGGGATGTTTACTCAGATGCAGAGGCAGAAGAGTGGAGCCATGCAAAAGACGAAAACTATAAGCAAGCGCAAATACTCATGCATCACAATGCTGTTGTACGAGAGTACATAGAAGAGATTGCAATCACAAAAAAAGAACTAGCAAAGCCTGTTGAGCAAATTGACTGGTCTAAAATCTGGGAAACCTACGAAGCGGAAATTCCAGAAAAAAGCCAAATAGCTTTATGGGTTGCCACTACAAAAGGCGGGGTTTGGACAACAAGAGAACGCCAGCTAATAAAACAAGAGCCGCTTTACCATACGTGGAAGAAAGAAAACTTATCAGCCAAAGATTGGCAAGATTCTAAAAAAGAGGGCAAAAGCAATGGATAAGCAAGACATAGAGTTTATAGAAGGGCTTTACGTTAAGCCACCGAATGGCAAAGTAGATTCCGAGACAGGGGAATGGGTGCAAAGTGCGCCCGACTTTGTGGTGTGCAGATTAAGTTTTGCGAGAGAGCGGTTTACAAAATGGATAGCAGAAAAAAAAGACGACTATGTAAATTGTCAGGTTCTTATTGCTAAAAATCCAGAACAAGACGGAAGCCCAAAGTACTATGCTAAAGTAGACAAGTGGGAGCCGTCGGTAGAGGTAAAGGAAGAAATTGCAAAAATGAAACAGGAGATAGAAGAAGATGACATTCCCTTCTAACTTTGAGCCAACGCATATTGGCGACAGGCTTAAAGAAGTTATGGCCGAAAACAATATCGGCATAGTAATGTTAGCTAAATGGTGCGGTGTTTCTCGACAAGTGGTTTATGGGTGGAGAAAGGCAAGAAGCATCCAGACAGCCAGGCTAGAACAGTTGTGCAGTATCTTTGGCATGACCGTGGAGGAATTTTTAAACTCTAACAGGGGAAATGTATGGGACAAAAAGAAAGAGTACTAGAAAGGCTTGAGAGAGGCTCACTAACGTCTATTGAAGCATTAGATGAGCTTGGGGTTGCCAGGTTAGCAGACGTGATTATGAGACTTAAAAGACACGGTCATAACATAACCACTGAAAATGTATCAGGGCAAAACAGATTTGGAGAGCCTACAAAGTATGGCAGATACCATCTGCACCAGTATTCTGCTAAGCCCAGGTTTAAAATGGATTATGCCAAAGCTTCGAGAGGGTATTAAAAAAGCCCCTTTTGGGGCTTTAAAGGCATGAAACCAGGGAGAGTTTCATATATGATGAGAGTCACGATTTGGGGAAAGTGACGAGGTAAGTATACCACGCCATTTTTCAGAGGCAAGCGGGGAAGAAGCCAGGGAATTTAAAACCCTGGAGTCGGGTTGACCCTCCCGCCATAACCCGAGGAAGGGCGAGAGCAGCTCAAGCCTCAGACAAAACAAAATTAGAAACGCTTGCCAATGCTCGACAGTTTTAGTTTACAATAAACCTATGTTTTGCATGGTAAAGGGTAACTATGGCTTGAAAAAAAAGGGGAAAACATGATTTTAAAAAACGGAGAAGAGTACGAAGTGCAAGATGTTGATGTGCTTCAATGGCAAAAAACCTACAAACAAATAGATGTCCACCTTGAGCTGGACAAGATGGAAAGCTGGCTTGATGCTAATGAGAAAAACAGAAAGACCAGAAAAGGCATTAAGCGTTTTATCAATTCTTGGCTAAACCGCGCTAATGAAAAAGGCGGGAGTCCTATTGAGGTGCAAAGAAACAAGACCACAACACGCGACACCTCCCTGGACGCAGACCTTTACGACATATCATGGCTACCAAAAGATGAACAAGAAGGAATGAAGCCTTACTTCCTGGAGAAGCATGGCAGATATTTTATCGACGGAAAGGAGTACACAAGCTAATGGGACAGGGATGGAAAGTAAACAGTGACGAGACATTGCTAGCCTTATTTAAACATGCACAAGACGTAGTAAAAGAAGGCGGCACATTAATATTTGAGCTAGTAGAAACAGACAAAAGAACAGGTCAGCAAAATAAAGGGCTTCATTTGTATTTTAGCCTTTTAGCTCAAGACCTAAACAAAGCTGGATACGACCAACTCAGCTTTCCCTGGAAAGAAGGGGCAAAACTAGAATGGACTCAGGAGTCTGTTAAGCAGAATCTTTGGAAACCAATACAAAAAGCAATGTTTTCAGAAAGCATGACAAGTAAGCTAGAAAAAAAGCAAGTTTCTGAAGTTTACGATACGCTGTCTAAAAATCTAGCAGAAAAGACAGGAGTAACAACAGATTTTCCTAGCCAATACAAACAGGAGCTTTATGGTGATTCCCTTAATAGCGGCAGCGACTAAAACAGGGCAAGTTTGTTTTGTTACCTCCACAATACAAGCTGTAGAAGTATTAGAAAACCAAGTGATTGTTTATAGCACAACCTTTCCAGAAGGCATAACAATAAAAGAAAGCTATGACTCGTTTGGAGTTCGTTTGCTAAAAGCTTTAACAGAAACAATTGTAATAGAAGATTTAGAAGAAGCTCATGCCGAGCTTCATTAAAGGGAGAGTACGATGGAAGAAGAACGAAAAGAACTAGAAGTAATGAAACTAAGACTAATTCATGACAGATTAAAGCTTGAACAAGAAAAAGAAAAAGTCAGAGAAGACAGACCAAACATTCACACGCCAATGTGCCTAACACAATATGGAAGTCTGCATTTAGAAGACTGTGAGGGTTGGGGCAAAGTAGAATTAACGGCAGATTTTTTCGACAAACTGGATGAGGTGGTAGCGCTTGATATTGTGACAGATTGGATATTTGAGCTGCAAAATTTAAGACATGACTTGCATGCCAATTTATATCCAGAACTAGCTGACAAACGTGTAGAAATGCTGTTTGACGAAGATTGCAAAAACAATGGAGAGTGTAATGGCGAAACATAAATTAAACACAATACAAAGAATAACCATTACCAAAATGGTAAATTCATTAACCGAAATCCTTGAAAGAATTGCAGAAGAAAGCGACGTTACTTTGCGTGATGTAACCAGGCTAAGACAAATGAAAAGCGACCTTATATCAATAGGAAGGCTAGACACTGGCTTTTGGGTTAACGATGACAATCAGATTTATAGGGATTCACAAATATATTGTTTAGAAGAGAGCGAGCTTGCTTATGAAGTTGCCTACGAAAAAGCGCAAAAAACCAAAAAGCATGGCAAAGGTGGTAAATGAAGCCGCGGAACTTTTACAAAAGCTAGTTAGATTAAAAGCTGCTGACTCCAACGGTTACGTGCAATGCGTAACCTGTGGAGTGCAAAAACCCTGGCAAGAAATGCAAGGAGGGCATTTCATATCCAGGGTAAAGACGGCTCACAAACTCTTAGAAGAAAACATCCACCCGCAATGCGGAAAATGTAACGGATACCTTAGAGGCAATATGGTGGCTTACACTCTTTTTATGGAAGATATGTACGGACGTGAGTTTGTCGAGCATCTACTAGAAACACAAAACCAGACCAAAAAATATACAAAAATAGAGATAGAAGAGATAAAAAACGAGCTAAAAACACAAATTTCTTTATATATTTAACACTTTTAGGTAGCAAAAGCTTTACATTGTTAGTTCTTTACCTGTATGCTTAAACCATAGCAATAATGCTTATCAGGGAGAAAAAACATGGCAACAAGAGCAACTTACCAATTTAATAAAAAAGATTCAGAAGCAGTAACAATTTACCATCACTGGGATGGCTACATTGCTGGAGCTGCTGCTCTTTTTATGAATGCAACAAAAAATGGCGGCGAAAAGTTAACTGCTGAGTCATTTTTAGACGCTAACGAAAAAGCAGAGATTACAAAAAGCCACCAAAGTCATGGCGATGCTGAGTACCGTTACACCATCAACGAAAGCACAGGCAATGTACACATAAGCGTACGAGAAGGATGGCAAGACCCTCAATGGTTGCATGTTGCAGTGGTTCATTTTTCAGCGTTTCTTCATGAGGATAACGTAGCAATCATGGAGAAAAGAGAGGCAGAAGCTAGAAAGGAAAGCCAAAAGCCTGGAAAATACAGTGCGACTTTAACCTTTATCGAAGGAAGGCTGGAAAGAGTGAGAAAAAGCTTACAGGCAGACAATAAGCTGTTAAGCATGCAAGTTTGGGACAGTGAAAAGGAGGCAGTCTTCTATGGCTAGCAATGCAATGATAAAAGTAGCCTTTCTAATAATCACTACCTTTGCTATACTGTTTGTAGGGACTTCAGACTTTAAAGAAGAGCAAAAAATGCAAGCGGTTTATATTGATAACGTTTGCAACAAAGTCTGGCCTGATTACAAAGAGCTAAATCCTAGCTGTGAGTGAGGTATACATTGAGAACTGCCGACGTTCAGTTATTAGGAAGATTGATAACTGGCATCGGCAGGGACTTAGTTATACACAGATAGCCAAAAAGCTAGGATATTGGCATTACCAGACAATAAACAGGTACCATAGAGTTTATGAAAAATACGGCGAAACAGTCTTTGCACAAGACAAGCGTAAAACAAGAAAAAGTAACAGACCTAAATCCGTACGAAAATAACCCCAGGGTACACACTCCGCAACAAATAGAAATCATAAAGCAATCAATCTTAGACTTCGGATTTACTAACCCCATTCTAATTGACGAGAATAAAACCATAATTGCGGGACACGGCAGACTAGAAGCAGTCAAATCATTAGGCTATGAAAAAGTGCCTTGCATAACGCTAGCCCACAAAGACGGTAGACCCTGGACAGAAGAAGAAAAAATGGCATACGTTATCCTGGATAACAAAGCCGTAGAAGAGAGCGACTGGTCGGAGAAAAAGCTATTACAAGAATTGATTAAGCTTCAGCTATCAGGATTTGATGCTTTAAAAACAGGTTTTAGCTCAGATGAACTTAATAAGCTATTTGATAACGAGCAAAGCAAAGACATTATAGGTGCGGTTCCTTTTTCGGAGGAGCTTGGAGAATCTAACAATTACATAGTTTTATATTTTGACAACGACATTGATTGGCTAAGTGCTAAAACTCATTTCAACCTACAAACAGTATCAAGCAAAAGAGCTAACGGAAAACCCTGGAGCAAAGGAATTGGCAGAGTTATAAACGGAGGAAAATACCTTACAGAGCTAAACAGTTGAAAGTATTAGTGCCTAGTTATGGGCGGCCAGGCTTAGCCACAACAATGGAAGCAATAGAGTGTGCCACAATAGTAGTCCCAGAAAAACAAAAGCAAGAATACGAAAAAGCCTACCCTAAAAGAGTAACAGCAATACCTAATAACCAAGACGGAAACATCTCAAAAAAAAGAAACGCATGCCTTAATCTTGCAAAAGAAGGCGAATTGCTTTGGATAATAGACGATGACCTTATAAGCGCAAAAATCATAAAAGGCACAGAAATAACAAACATAGATGAGTTGCTAGAAGCGCACTATCAATTAATGGAAAGCTGCAAGGCTGATTTTGGAGGATTTGCTATAACCAATGATCCAGGAAAATACAGAGAATACATGCCATTTAGTCTTTATAAGCCGAGTTATGGTGCTGTATGCATAAGGAATATTAAAAAAATACGTTATGACGTAGAGCTTACCAGATATGAAGACTCAGACTATTTTATGCAAGTGCTTAAAAACAAAGGGAAAATATTACGAGACAATAGGATATTTTTAAAATTTCAGTGCAATGCAGATGTATCAAAGATAAAACAACAAGGCGGCATAGCAGGAAACGAACAAGCCCACAAGGTCGCTTTAGACAAGCTGGTTTATAAATGGGGTAGCTATATAAAAATCAAAAACGGCAAGATGAGCGGAGTTAAGACTCCACGTGGTTAAAAATGAAAATTATATCACCTAGCTACAAAAGGGCAAAAGCAGTAAAGACTCACAATCTTATTGAAGACGTAACGTATGCAGTGCATGAGTTTGAAGCAGAAAAATATAAAAAAGAAGGGCACCAGGTTATAACTTTGCCAGATTCAACAAAAGGAAACATACCTAATGTAAGGAACTGGTTAATAGAGCAAGAATACAGCGATACAATTATTTTTATAGATGATGACATAGAGTCATTTAATTATTGGCAAATGCAAAACCAAGAAAAATTATCAGGCAAAAAACTAACAAACCATATAGAAAGCATGTTAGACCTTGCCAAAAGCTGGGGCGTTAGCTTGTTTGGCGTTAACCCCGCTGCAGACAAAGGCTCGTATAGAGAATACACGCCATTTAGCACCACATGTTACATATCTAGCTCATTCCAGGGTTTGATTAAATGCAAACACAGATATGATCCAAAGCTGCCGCTAAAAGAAGACTATGACCTTTGTATACAGGTCTGCAATAAAGAACGAAAAATACTTAGATTTAACCAATATTCATTAACAAAAAAAGACCATGGCAATATGGGTGGCTGTGCAGATTATCGAACTATTGAAAGAGAAAAAGAGCAATTTGACTTATTACAAAACAAATGGGGTAGCAAAATCGTACAACAAGATAAATATAGCAAGCAAAAATATGATATAAACCCGATAATTAAGATACCAATTGCTGGCGTATGAAAATAGGAAGACAAGGCGAAGGTGGCGGCAGACCACCTAAGACATTAGATGAACAGCAAATCATAGAATTAGCGGCCCTTTCAGCAGTATTAACTAAAGGGCAAGTAGCTGATTATTTTGGAATAAGCGAAAAAACATTGCGAGCCATAGAAGAAAGGCAGCCGGAAGTTTCTACCGCTTATAAAAAAGGGAAAGCAAAACAAATAGCAAGCATGGGTTCTAACCTAATACAGCTAGCTAAATCAGGTAATGTTACGGCAAATATATTTTACCTAAAAACGCAAGCTGGATGGAAAGAGACAGAAGCCGACCCTGTTGAAATACCCCCTATTAATATAACCGTAGACCCTAATGCACTTAACGCTCCCGCAGAGTGAAATATTTTGCCACGATGCAAGATTCCGCACAGTTGTAGCAGGGAGAAGATTTGGCAAAACCTTTCTGGCAGTAGGCTCTATACTCCAAGCAGCAGCTTCCGATGCTAACAAGAATGTTTGGTATATCGCTCCTACGTATGGGGCTGCAAAAGAAATCGCATGGCAAATGCTTTTAGATTCTATTCCACAGGAATGGATAGCAAAAAGCCATGAAACAGGATTGAGCTTGAAATTGCTCAATGGCTCAACAATAGCTTTAAAGGGAGCAGAAAAGCCAAATAATTTGCGAGGAAGGGCATTGGACTTTGTGGTGCTAGATGAGTTTGCCGATATGAGGCCAGAAACCTGGTACGAAGTAATCCGACCTAGCCTATCAGATAGAGAAGGATCTGCTATATTTATCGGAACCCCTAAAGGAAGAAATCACTTTTACGACTTATGGACAAAAGGAGCAGACCGAAACGAAGGCTGGGCTTCTTTTCAATACACTACCCTAGATGGTGGAAATGTACCAGAAACAGAAATAAATCAAGCCAGGGAAGATTTAGACGAAAGAACATTTAACCAAGAATACGACGCAAAGTTTGTTAATTATTCTGGCATTATTTATTACTCATTCAACAGAGAACAAAACGTAATTGAGCCGAAGCAAATAAAAGCAGATGCTATATACATAGGAATGGACTTTAACATCGACCCAATGTGTGCAGTCGTTTCAGTAAGAGACGGAAAAAACATAGAAATCCTGGACGAAATAGTAATGTACGGCTCTAGCACAGATGAGATGGTAGACGAAATTAAAGCGCGCTATCCTAAAAAGCATGCTATTATTTACCCAGACCCAGCGAGTCGACAAAGAAAAACCTCTGCTGCGGGGCGTACTGATTTGTCTATTTTGCAAAATGCGGGCTTTGAAGTAAGAGTCAGAAGCAAGCATTCAGCAGTGAGAGACAGGATCAACGCGGTGAACTCTAAGCTATGCTCGTCTAAAGGAGAGCGTGGCTTGTTTGTTAGTACCAAATGCAAAAGAACTATTGCATCCCTGGAAAGACAAACTTATAAAGAAGGGACGAGCCAACCCGACAAGGAAGGAGGACACGACCACATGAACGATGCTCTGGGCTACCTTGTCGATTATCTCTACCCCATTAGAAAACAATTCGAGGCTCAAGAGCCTACACGATGGACTTAAGATATGGACACAAAACTTGAATATGAGCACCCAGACTATCAAGCCAATAAGTATCGCTGGGAGTTCTTTTTGCGTAGTTACATGGGTGGAGAAGATTACCAAGACGGATCTTATTTAACCGCATACACTAACGAACACAAAGACGATTACAGCAGACGAATTAAGCTCACACCACTGGATAACCACTGTAAGAACATAGTCCACATATATTCTAGCTTTCTGTGGCGTGTCCCGCCGATTAGAAACTTCAACTCATTAGCTGGCAATCCAGCACTTGAGTCATTTATGGACGATGCTGACCTAGATGGTCAGAGCTTCAATTCATTTATGCGTGAAGCTCAAATCTGGTCTAGTGTTTACGGACATGTCTGGTTAATGATGGACAAGCCAAAGTCAACAGCGGGGACTAGGGCAGAAGAGCTAGAGCAAGAGATTAGACCGTACATTACTCTTTTCACACCAGAAAACGTTTTTGATTGGAAGTGGCAAAGACACGAAAGCGGAAGATTTAGACTATCTTACCTTAAAGTTAGGGAGTCGGTTGAGAGAATAGATGACACCACGACGGTCGAATATTTCCGAATATGGACTAAAGACTTAATTGAATATTACCGATACGACGGAGATACAGCCGAAAAGTTAGACGAGGCTGAAAATCCGCTAGGGCTTATACCAGCAACATACTTACCAGCGGCTCGTTCGGTTGTTCGAGGCATTGGGCTTTCTGATTTGTCAGATATTGCCTACATGCAAAAAGCAATCTATTCAGAGCTTTCAGAAATAGAGCAGCTAATTAGAATCTCTAACCATCCTACATTGGTAAAAACCTTTGACACAGATGCAACTGCGGGAGCTGGCTCGATAATTAATATGCCGGAAGACATCGAGCCAAGTTTGAGGCCGTATCAGATGCAGCCCAGCGGACAAAACCTAGATGCTATAAGAAACTCAATTACTGACAAAGTGAATGCCATTAACCGCATGGCTCACATGGGTGCGGTAAGAGGGGCAAAAGAGGTAACAATGTCAGGCGTTGCAATGCAAACTGAATTTCAGTTATTAAACGCTAAGCTGTCGGAAAAGGCAGACATTCTTGAGTTAGTAGAGGAGCAGCTGTGGAGCATATTCGCAGCATGGCAAGACACCACATCAGACGTTGAAGTCTTTTACCCCGACTCGTTTGACTTAAGAGATTACCCCCAGGAGCTTCAATTCTTACAACAGGTTAAAGCAAGCGGTGTTAAGTCTGCTACCTTGCAAAAAGCTGTGGATGGAAAGATTGCCGACCTTGTACTTGATGACGAGGAATTACAAAAAGCTCATGATGAAATAGATGCGCAAACAACGGTGCTAGGACAATTTTCGCCAACTGAGGAAGTAGAAGCGCCGACCGATGGCACTGTCTGATAAAAACGTAGCTCTTTTAAAAAGGCTAGCAGAACAGCATAAAAAAAGAATTAGCGATGCTTTGCATGAGCTTGAGCGTCGTGTAGCTGCTTATGCTATTTCTGCTCCTGTAGATAATGAGCAGTTATTTGACTTAGCATGGTCGTTGCGCGCTCGTAATGATTTGCGGCAAATGATAGAAGAAACCTACCTGGCAGAAGTGCAATCAATTATAGAGGAATACCCAAAGATAGAAGCTAGCACAATGGCTATGCTAAAGAAGTTCGACAATTTTGTTGGTGTCGAGCGAGAAATGATAGCGGGATTGCAAACCTTATCTTTTAGGGGCTTTGAGGCTATAGCAAGTCAACAGCTAGAAACACTATCGGAACAAATGTATCAGTACACGCTTACAGGCGGCAGTCGTGCAGATATGGTTGAGAAGTTAAGGCAGCAGATTAACGGTGTTTACATGGCTTCTGACAAGGAAGAAATACAAAGGCTAGTTGAAATAGCCCAAACGTCCCTGGACGATAAAGAAGTAGAAGCTGCCGTAGAAAAGTTACACAAAGAGTACGCGGCAGACAGAACAGGGACAAACATGCGCCGTTATGCTACACAAATGTCACAAGACAGCATAATGCAATTTCATCAATCAATAAGCAAAAGAGTTGGCGAAGAGCTAGGTGTTACTAAGTGGCGTTATTCTGGAAGCATTAAAGTTAACTCAAGAGACTTTTGCAGAGCAAGAATAGAAGACGGAAGAATATACACTACAGAAGAGCTCAAGAAAATATGGCAAGGCACCTGGGGTGGCAAATCAGGCAGCGACCCCTGGATAAACAGAGGCGGGTATAACTGCACTCATGTGCTAGACCCTATAGTTGAAGATTAAGAAAAAATAAGCTAATATCCGAAAATTACTCTTTTTAGAGGTTCGCAACGTGAGCGATGAAGACACGGAAGTACAAGAAAAAGCGGAAACTCAAACCGAACAAATCGAGGAAGAAGCACAAGTAGCGAAAAAAACGTTTACTCAGGAAGAGCTGGACAAGATAGTAGCTGACCGCGTTAGCCGTGAGAAGCGAAAACATGAAAAAAGTCTTGACGGAGTAAACCTCGAAGAAGCCAAAGAACTGCTGAAGGCAAAGCAGGATGCCGATTTGAAAAGACAGCAGGAGCGTGGCGAATTTGACGCTATTTTGAAAAGTACAGTTGAAAAGAAAGATGCGGTAATTGCTAGCCTAGAGTCAGAGGTTTACACATTCAAAGTAGACTCAGCTTTAATGTCGGCGGCTACCAAACACAATGCTGTATCGCCTGACCAAGTGACTGCCTTGCTAAAAAACAAGGTTAGACTTTCAGACGATAGAGTTGCTGAAGTCATGGGCGAAGGTACAGACACGCCTAGATACAATGACAAAGGCGAACTTTTGACTGTTGATGAGTTAGTACAAGAATTTTTGACAGCTAACCCTCATTTTGTAAGAGCTAGTAGCGGTGGAGCTGGTTCGCAAGGGAATGCTGGTGGCACGACATCGAAGCCTCAAACGGTGGACGACATGCTTAAAACATGGACAACTGGTGGCAAAGAAGCCTACGGAGCCATGAAAAAAGCGAAACAAGCAAATTAACAGAGAGGCTTAAACGATGGCTGCATCAACAAGTTCAACATTAGACGACCTGTTTGCGAATATAATCGCTCAGGCAAGATTCACAGCAGAAGAACAATCACTTATGGCTGGCTTAGTGACTCGCTACGATATTGGCAGTCAGGCTGGCAAAACGGTTCAAGTGCCAAAATATCCAGCAGTAACAGCGGCGGCTCTTACCGAAGGCACAGATATGTCAAGCACTACAGTAAGCACTAGCTCAGTAACCATCACGGTTGCAGAAGTTGGAGCGCAAGTGGTTCTTACAGACCTTGCTGCTATGGGAGCTGGCGACCCAGCAAATGAATTAGGCACTGTTCTTGGTAACTCTATTGCTACCAAGATAGATACAGACCTTCTTGCTTTGTTTGATGGATTTAGCACTGCGCTTGGATCGGCTGGAACAGAAATCACTGTTGCAGATATATTCAAGGCGGCAGCAACCCTCAGAACTAACAAAGCTCAGGGCGACATGTTTGCCGTACTTCATCCTTATCAGGCGTATGCTATAAAGGCTGGCTTAACAAATACATTCGCTAATCCTAACGGCGGTGTAAAGCAAAACGAAGCTATGGTTAATGGCTACTGCGGAACACTGGCGGGTATCGACATCTATGAGTCTAGCTTGATTTCAATAGATGGCTCTGACGATGCGAAAGCTGGTGTATTTAGCAGAGAAGCTCTTGCCTTAGCAATGAAGCGAGACTTCCAGATTGAGAGACAGCGTGATGCTTCACTCAGAGGCTGGGAGTTAAATGCTACTGCCATATACGGAGTCGGAGAGCTAGAAGACACCTACGGCGTAGAGATGCTGTTTGACGCTGCACTATAACTCCTAACGGAGCTTCGTACAGCTAGCGCACGCCCCTCTCAGGAGGGGCATTCTCTACATAGGAGTCTCTTTTATGGCATTTTCTACGGATGCAGATTTACTAACCGTGGTGCCTGACATTCTCGACTTTGGGATTGATGGCTTCATGGATGAGCATGCTATTGCAGAAGCGGAACTGACTCGAGAAATTCGCAACCAGTGGTGGCATCGCAAAGGCATATCTGGCGAAATGAACGCCACACTTCTTACAAGCACACAATGGACAAAAGCTAATTCCTACCTGGTGCTTTGGAAATACGCTTTACCTAAATTAACCAACTGGACTGATAGCGATAGATTCCAGGGTATGATTGCCTTTTATAAACAGTTATACCTAGAAGAGATTGCAGCGGTTTTTCAAGACGGCGTTGAATATGATGCTGATGAAGACGGAAGCGTATCAGAAGCAGAAAAAGCCTACGTCGGCAGTGGTTACCTAACAAGATAATGGACGTAACTGTAAGGGTAAAAATACCCGAAAACCTAGAAAAAAGGGTAGCACGAAAAATTCAAAGCAATACAAGGCTTTCTCTTTTAGCTACGGCGGCAAAAGGCGTTGAAATAATCAAAGAAAGAACAGAAAAGCATAAGGAAATATCAGGCCAAAGATTTAAACCTTATAGCCAAGCTTACAAAGAAGAGTCAGGAAAAACAGACCCAGACCTCCAGGTGTCAGGGGCTATGCTAGGTTCTATCCAGGCAAAAGCAACTAATCAAAAAGGAACTATATATTTTAGTTCTGCAGAAGAAGCAAAAAAAGCTATAAAAAATCAGGCAACAAGGCCGTTTTTCGGGTTTAGTGAAAAAGAAGAAGAAAGGCTGCGCAAAGTTTTTGAGCGAGAAATATTTAGGGGCATAGATGAGCGCTAGAGAAAACATTGCCAAAAATCTAGTCACTACTCTAAAAGACGTTACAGAGCCAGTAAAAATTTGCTATGTAACAAGAGAGCCGTTCGAGTTTTCACAATTAAGCAATGCTCAATTTCCAGCCGTCCTGGTTAGCACGACAACAGAAAATAGAGAAGACCAGACAATCGGTGGATCTCTTACTAAACGTTCAGGAAGTATTAACTACGAGCTAGTTTGTTATGTAAAAGATAAAGCAATCGACACGGCAAAAAATAAACTAATTGAGGGTATAGAGGAAAAGCTTGACGTTGATAGAACTCGAGGCGGTAACGCACTAGATACACAAGTAATATCTATACAAACAGATGACGGTAGCATAGATCCAGTTGGTGGCGTTATAATAACGGTACAATGCTTATATCGTTTCACAAGAGGCACAGCGTAATGAAAATGGTTAAAATGACAACTGCGTCAGGTGGTGAGATAGAGTGCCACCCATCGCAAGTAGAAAGCATGGAAAAAATGGGCTGGAAAGTTGCAGGCAAAAAAGCAGCAAAGAAAGCTGAAGATAAAACAGAGAAGGAGGAAGACTAAATGGCGACTCATGCGGGTAGCGAAGGAGTTATAAAGGTAGCAACTAATACTGTCGCTGAGGTGCGCTCTTATTCTATAGAGCAAACTTGTGACATGATAGAAGATACTGCTATGGGCGATTCAGCAAGAACCTATGTTACTGGGTTAACCAGCTATACAGGGACTATTGACTGTTTTTGGGACGAGACTGACACTAATGGACAGGTAGCTTTAGGCATAGGAAATTCTGTTACATTGAACTTTTACCCAGAAGGCGCAGATAGCGGAGATACTTATTACTCAGGCACTGTAAAGGTGACCAGTTTTAGTAGAAGCGCATCATTCGACGGCATGGTAGAAGCCTCAATAGGCGTGCAAGGCTCTGGTGCATTAACTACAGCGACTGTTTAAGTGTCGGTCATAGAGAAAGCCAAAGCGCATTATCAGAATAAGCTGTCCCAGGAACCCAGGGAAATAAAAATCCCAGAATGGGACACCACAGCTTACATTAAGCCAGCTATGTCTTTGCAGAGATTGGGCGAAGTGATGGAGGTGGCCAATAATGGTAATGCAGCCGAAGCTATGGTGCTTACAATTATCTACCGATTAATTGATGCTGAAGGCAAACCAATTTTTCGCAAAGTGGACAAACTGGAGTTAATGAAGCATACAGACCCAGATGTTTTGGCAGATATTGTAAACCAGATAAACGAAAGCGACCCGTCGCCAGAGGACATTGAGGGAAACTAAAAAGCGACAGTGATTTGCAATTTGCCTATTTTCTAGCCGAGCATCTGCACAAAACTGTCGCTGAAATCTTGCAGATGGACGTACGCGAATATCAAGGCTGGCTATCTTGGTTTCGCATAAAGGCAGATAAACATGGCAAATGATGTAGTAATTGACATTGTAGCAAATGATAAAACCAAAAAAGCTTTTGGCTCTGTTAAGTCTGGCTTAGTTGGTATAGGTAAGGTAGCAGTTAGCACTGTCGCCAAGGTCGCAAAGATTGGTGCTGCTTTTGCTGCTGCTGCTGGAGCAAGTGCAATAGCTCTCACCAAAATGTCGATGTCAGCCATTGATAACCTTTCAAAAACAGCAAGTAAAATAGGCGTAACTACAGAAGCGTTAGTAGGGTTGCAACACGCCGCAGAGCTTACAGGTGTATCTACAGACACCATGAACATGGCTCTGCAAAGACTAACTCGTAGAGTGTCAGAAGCCGCAGAAGGAACTGGCGAAGCAGTTGGAGCGCTTAGAGAGTTAGGCTTAGACGCAAGGGAGATGGAAAACCTCCCGCTTGACGAGCAGATGAATCGAATTGCTGATGCAATGTTAGACGTTGAGTCGCAGTCTGACAAAGTTAGATTAGCAATGAAATTGTTTGACTCGGAAGGTGTTGCTTTAGTCAACACAATGAAAAACGGAAGTGCTGGGCTTAAGGAGTTTGCAAAAGAAACTCAAGCCTTAGGTTTAGCTGTTTCAGAAGTTGACGCTGCAAAAATAGAAGCAGCAAATGACGCTATAACAAGAGCAAAAGGCGTATTCACAGGATTAGGCAATCAATTAGCCATAGCCTTTGCCCCCGCTATAGCTTTTGTTGCAGACATGTTTAGACAGGCCGCCTTAGACCAGAACGAATTCGGAAATGTTGGGCAAAGAGTTGCTAACGTAATAGTCAGTGCTGTGGGCAGAATGATGGATGGCTGGAAAGCGTTTAGAGTTCTGCTGTTGCAAATTAAAGCTGTATTTTACGAGTTTGGCGCTGCTGCTGTAGAAGCGTTAAGACCTATGGCAAAAGCATTAGATACGATAATAGAAGCATGGAACCCATTAGCTAACTTCTTTGGCATGGATGTAATGGACCCTAACAACGAGCGGACTATCCTGGGAGGTACAAAAGCTCTTACAGAGAAAGCAGTAGAAGCAAGGCAAGAAGTGGTTGCTTTGTTAGAAGCTATGAAGCCAAGCGACGAGCTTATGGAAAAATTCAACGCACTCACAGCTAACTTTAAAACCATAAGCGAAGAGTCTGGAACAGCAACCGAAAAAATGAACAAATGGCAAAGCCAATTTATTAATGCTCAACAGGAAGGCGAAAAGAAGGCAGACGAATTTAATCAAGCCACTACTGTTGGCAGAACAAAGCTAGTTTTAGAAGAAGGAAGCAAACAACTAGCGGCCTTTAAAGGGCAAAGCAAGAAAATGTTTGCAGTTCAAAAAGCTGCCGCTATTGCAACAGCAATAATAAATACAGCAGAAAGTGTAACAAAAACAATGGCGGCTTATCCTTTTCCGATAGACGTTGCTCTTTCGGCTTTAAGTCTTGCGGCTGGTATGGCTCAAGTTAGCGCAATCAAGTCGCAGTCTTTCCTGGGAGGAGGCTTCACTGGTTACGGAGCAAGAGCGGGCGGTGTAGATGGAAAAGGAGGAATGCCAGCTATAGTGCATCCTAATGAGACAATTATTGACCACCAACAAGGTGGAAGCATGGGAGTAACACAAAATATAAACATTCAGACAGGAGTTGCTCAGACTGTTAGAGCAGAGATACAGAACTTGCTGCCTGAAATAGTCGAGATTTCAAAAGCAGCTATAATTGACAGCAACCAACGAGGCGGCTCGTTTAGAAACGGATTACTAGGAACTTAGATGGCAGATTTTCCAGACGTAGGAATACAAAAGATGACCATGCGGCTGTCATCGGTGACAGCAGTAGCAGAGTCGCCATTTACCTATGAGCAACAGGTGTATCAGCACCAGGGCGTTAGGTGGGAGGCTGAAATTACTCTTTCACCTTTGACAAGAGACAATGCTAAAACAGTAGAGGCGTTTTTTGCTTCTTTACGAGGTCAGGCAACAACCTTTAATTTAGGAAACCCATTACATAACGTAAGCGGAGGGTCAGGCAGTGTTACAGCGGCAACCATTGGAGCAACAACACTCACAGCAACGCTCTCTGGCGGCGCTACTGTCGGAGACTACTTTCAACTTGGTACTCGTCTTCATATCGTTACTGCTGTTAACAGCGGGGGGGGTACGGTTACTGTTATGCCTCCCGCTAGAGATACTATATCTAGTGCAACGTCTATGGATTTTACTTTACCGAAAGGTGTCTGGCGTTTAGCAAGCAACCAGATTGATTGGGATATAAACGTGGCGGGAATATATGGATTTACCTTTGCATGTGTTGAGGCTATCTAATGGCTAGAACTCTTACAACAGCAATGTCTAACGCGGTTGACGATGAAGTAGTCAGACCGTTTTACCTCATTCACATGAATTTAGACTCTGGTGATGGAGGTGCGCTGTATTTTTGGAGCGGAGTTGGAAATTACTCTTACGATTCAAAGTCTTACATCGGCGCGGGAAATCTTTTAAATATATCTACTATTCAAGAGACGGCAGCAGTCCAGGCAAACGGATTGAGAGTCGGGCTTTCTGGAGTTAATAGCACTCTAATAACCGCAGCAAGAGATGCAGACTACCAAGGCAGAGTATTAACCTTAAAGCTTGGGCTTATGGATGCAACAAATACAGTAATCAGCGACCCTGTTATTCTATTTGAAGGGTTTATGGATGTTATGAGCATTACTGACAAAGGTGAAAAATGCGATATCTCTGTTTCAGTAGAGCATCGGCTTATTGAATTTGACAGAGAAAGAATTAGAAGGCTAACGGATGCAGACCAGCAAATAGACCATTCTGGAGACAAGGGATTTGAATTTATTGCCGAAATACAGGAAAAAGAGATTGCGTGGGGTGTGCATGATGGATCAAAACCAAGCTACGGAACAGGAAACCGGAACTCAGACTTAGCGGTAATTCCGCAGATTAATTTTTGATGCTTTATCAGCATGAAAATTACGCTAATGTTAGGGAGGATATAAAGCCGCTAATTATTAAACACTGGGAAGAGATAGCGTTAAATCAGGACATTATCGAGCTAAACCCAGATTGGGATGCTTATGCAGAGCTTGATAGAGGCGGGATGCTAAGAGTTTTTACGGTCAGAAAAGAAGACGAGTCGCTAGTTGGTTATTTTGTGGTAATTGTTTCACGCTCTTTGCATTACAAAGACCATTTTTTTGCAAATAACGACATTATCTTTTTATTGCCAGAATATAGAAAAGGAACAACAGGGATTAAATTAATAGATTTTGCAGAACGAGAACTAGAGGCAGAAGGAATTAGAACTTTAAACATTAATACTAAAGACCACCAATCATTCGACGCTATCTTGCAGAGAAGGGGCTACCAAATGATTGAAAGAGTCTACTCGAAGGTCTGGCGTTAATGGCTATTGCAGCAGTCTTAACGGTAGTTGCAACGGCAGTCTATGGGCCGAAAGGCTTCTTGTTTGGTCTTGTTGGCGGGTTCATAATTGACCAAGTTACAAAATTAATGAATCCAGAGCTTGATAATTTATCAGGCGGCGCAACCACAACAGTAAAAGAATCTAGCCCGACTCAGAAAATAGTCTACGGCAAAACCAGAGTTGGCGGCTCAATCGTATTTGTAGATATTACAGGAACAGATAACGAGTACCTTCACTTATTAATTTGTTTTGCTAGCCATGAAGTAGAAGACATAGAAAAGATTTACTTCAATGACAAAGAGGCGTGGAACTCAACTTCAGGTACAGTTTCACCTTTTAACGCAGTTATAGCTCCAGACGACCCTTATGTAACAGTCGATTTAGTAAAAGGAAGCCAGACAGGGGCTATAGGGGCTTTAGTTAACAGAAGCAGTTACTGGACAACAGACCATAAGAATTTAGGCCACACAATGGTTTATACGCGCCTTATGTGGGATTCAAACGATGGAAGCAATGGCGAAGGCAAAAGCAATTCTTTATTTCCGCAAGGCATACCCAATGTAACCGCTTTAATTAAAGGCAAAAAAGTCTACGACCCTAGAAAAGATAGCACTTCTGCTGTTTACGATTCCAGCTTAGGCACTAGCACTCATAGATTAGCAACTGCTTCGACATGGGAATGGTCTCAAAACCCCGCGCTTATTGTTAGGGATTACATGACCGATGACAAGTTTGGCTTAAAAGATTCGGACAGCTTAATAAACCTAGCCTCATTAGCGGCTGCTGCAAATATATGCGACCAATCAGTTACCCTGGCAGATAGTTCTACTCAGAAAAGATACGAATGCGACGGAAGGATAGATAGCGGAAAAACAATAAAAACAAATCTTGAAGGGCTGCTAGCAAGTATGGCGGGAACTCTGGTCTATTCTGGAGGCGAATATTTTATAAATGCCGGAGCTTATGTCAGCCCATCTCTTACCTTAACTGAGTCCGATATTGTAAGCGACATAAAGGTAACAACCAGAACCCCCAGGAAGCAACAATATAATGCAGTTAAGGGGCAGTTCTTATCTGCACAAAAAAATTACATCCCTATGGAATACCCCGCCTTTATTTCTAGTACCTATGCCACGGAAGACGGAGAGCCGCTATATTTAGACGTGCCGCTTCACTTTGTTACGGATGACCATAGAGCGCAAAGGATAGCAAAGCTAAAGCTGTTAAAATCAAGACAGCAGACAGTGGCTACATTTTCGGTCAATTTGATTGGCTTAAAATTAAAATGCGGCGACACAATAAGCGTAACCAATACAAAGATGGGGTGGAGTTCAAAAGTTTTCGAGGTAATAGATTACTCAATAAACCCCCAGGCTAGCGGAACGATAGCAGTAACCATTAGCTGCGTAGAAACAGCCTCAGCAGTTTACGACTGGTCTACGAGTGACGAACAGACCATGAATTTTGGTGGCACCATAACTCTACCTAATGGCTCGACAGTAAATGCTCCAACCAGTTTATCTGTTTCTAATTCACCGGCATTGCAAGATGATGGCTCAATACTTCCAGCAGCTAACATTACATGGACTGCTTCTACTGGTGGAGGGATAGCCCGATATGAAGTGCAATACAAAAAGTCATCAGATGCTAATTACACTGTCGCTGGTTATCCGCAAGACTCACCATTTAGATTAGAGCCGCTATTAGCTGGCACAAATTACGACATCAGGATTAGGGCATTAAATTATTTTGGCGTGAAGAGCACATGGGTAACTGCAAGCAGTCAATCTGTCACAGGAGACACAACGGCTCCATCAGCACCCACAAGTCTTGCTGTATCGGCGGGAGTTAAGCAGCTTTCTTTAACTTGGACAAAACCAACTGCTGACGATTATTCACATTCAGAAGTTTACGAACACACATCTAATTCTAGCGGATCTGCAACAAAGATAGGAACAGCAAGCGGTGCTTTTACAAGGTCTGGGCTTGGTACTGGTGTCACTCGATATTACTGGGTTAAAGGTGTTGATTACTCAGGAAACACATCAGGCTTTAGCAGCGTAGCAAGCGGAACAACTCTGCAAGTTGGAAGCACAGATATTGAGACAGCGGGAGTGGCAACTGTTAACCTTGCCACAGCCTCAGTTAACACTATTAAGCTAGGAGCTAATGCGGCAACCGTTCCAGTAGGAGCAAGCTTTTCTGCTAACACGTCAAATACCACAACCACGTCTCATGCTGCCATTATAGATTTAGCAGTAGACTTTGGGAGCGATAGCAATTATTGGCCTACAGATGTTTTTATCATAGCTGGGATTAACTTTTTACGAACAACCACATCAACCGGAGCCACAACATGTAATGTCAAATTAGCCAGAGTAAATTCTAGCGGAACGGTAGCTTATGGTGCTGGCAGCGACATGGGAATGTCTGTTCCTTCTGGATTTAGTACATGTATAGAAACAGGCTTTAAGCATCCAGCACCAACCACTCAGACTATGACTTATAGACTTACTTGGCGGTCAACTGTAGCGGGGCAATTTTCTCAAGGTGCTTGCCACATGTTATTGATAGCGACCAAACGATGATTATAGTTTACGACAGCGATGGAAATATCACACAGCAGTTATCTGGTGCAGTAACGTATGTAAAACTGGATGGCTTGTCTCATTTGGAAGTTGACAATGAAACAAACATCGACCCAGTGCGTCAAAAGGTAGAAAATGGCAAAATAGTAGACAAAGACGCTAGTATTGTTACGCAAAATATGATAGCGGCCACAGAGATAGAGATAAAAATGCGAAGAGTGCAGTTACTATACGACTGCGATTGGACACAGGCAGCAGACTCGCCATTGTCAGAGTCTAAAAAAGCCGAATGGAGAACATATAGACAGGCTTTGAGGGATTTCCCAGCTACATGTGAAAACGAAACAAATATTGACGAGGTGGTTTTTCCAACACCTCCAGCGAGTTAAAAAATGGCAGATACACTATATTTAGTTAAAAACGACACGGCGGCAAATGTTCATGCCACTATCACAAGACAGGATACAGGTCTGGCGGTTGACCTTTCTGGAGCTACTACTGTTTTGAAGTTTAAAAAGAGAGGCGGCACAAGCGTTCTTTCTACTTTAACAGCGCAGAACTCAGGAACAAATTTGGCAAATGGAATAGCAATATTTAATTTTAGCGGGTCGCAATTAAATGTTGATCCTGGGAACTATGTCGGAGAGATTCAGGCTACCTTTGGAGATGGGACAATAGAATCGGTTTACGAGCAGCTAGATTTCTTTGTGAGGGATGAATACTAAATGGCTTTTGATGCTGTCATAAAGCTTAAAAGACTTGTAGCTACCATAGCTGACAAACGTATGGTTATGGTGACGAAGCAGTCCAGGCTAATTGCTGATGTATTTATCGGAGCAATAGACAGGATTAGAAGAACATTTGCAGATACAAGCTCAATTACAGACACGCAGACTATAGAGTTTGGAAAGAAGCCTAGCGAAACAGTTTCCTTAACGGAGTCGCAAGTTAAAGCGTTTTCAAAATCAACATCTGACGCTTTAGGAATAACAGACTCTGCTTCTAAACAAACCGGAAAAACGTTAGCTAATGCGTTTAGCATATCCGATGCTTTAACAACGCAATATAACAAGATTATCTCTGAAGCAGTTAACGCAACTGACGATGTAAACGGTGCGCTTGCTGGTGATGACCAAACCATGCACTTTGTTAAAAGCGTTTCAGATGCTCCAGCAGTAAGTGATTCCCTATCAACTGCTTTTGCTAAATATGTTTCTGATTCATCAGCTATTACTGATAACGCAATTAATGAAATAGGCAAAAAGCCATCTGACTCAGTTTCTATGGCAGAAAGCCAAACCTTCTCAGTTGGCAAAGCTATATCAGACAATCCAGGTGTTACAGACTCGCTGTCTAAGGCATTGCAAAGAGCATTTTCTGAAGCTCCATCAATTAGTGACTCTGTTGCGCTGCAATTAATAAAAATAAAAGATATTGCAGATACTGCTGGAATGACAGACAGTCAAAACATGGCCTTTGGCAAGAAGCCATCTGACACTGTTGCATCTAGCGAAACTCAAGTTTTCAATTTTGGCAAAAATATATCAGAAACAGCCATTGCCACAGATGATGTGAACGGAGCGTCTGCTGGGGATGACCAGACAATAGCATTTTTCAAATCTACTGCTAACACTGCCAATGTTAGCGATTCAGTGATAAACTCACCTAACAAGATTCTATCAGATGCTGGCGCAGCCTCTGATTCGGGAAGTTACAGAGGGCAAAGTTACTGTGATTTCACTTATTTTGATGACGATTATGTAGGTTACAAAGGAACCTTTTAAAGAGGAATTAACATGGAAGATTCAATCAAATTACGAGGCGATGTTGCGATTGTCGTTAAAGACAAGGACGGCAACGTCAAAGAGAAGCGGGAAGAAAAAAACCTAGTTGTGACAACTGGTTTAGCGTATATCGCTTCAAGAATGAAGGATGCGACCGCGACGGCTATGACTCACATGGCTGTTGGCAGTGGAACCACTGCTGCTGCGGCTGGCAATACCGATATAGAGTCCATTCTAGGCTCTAGGGAGGCACTGGACAGCACTACAGCATCAGGAGCTGTGATTACCTATGTCGCTAGCTTCGAGGCTGGAGAGGGCACTGGCGCGGTTACAGAGGCTATTATCGCTAATGCTAGTTCTGGTGGAACATGCTTGGCGAGGGTTGTATTTTCTGCCGTCAACAAAGCAGCAGACGACACGATGACTATAACCTGGGCAATTACATTATCAGCGAGCTAATATATGTCTACCATAGTAACAAGGTCAGGAAAGGGGTCGCCTCTTACTAACACGGAGGTCGATGCTAATTTTACTAACTTAAATACTGACAAGTTAGAGGGCTCTAGCCTGTCAGTTAGCACGGCATCGGCCAGTGGTGGTGGAGCGTTGGCATATAATTCATCCAGCAAAGTGTTTACTTTTACACCCGCTGTGGAAGCAACCGACCCAGTTGCTATGGCTATCGCTTTGGGCTAGGAGGATAGATGGCTAATACGTTCAAAAATAAGTTTGCCGCTAATGTGAACCATTCGGCTTATGTTGATTTGTATACAGTGCCTAGTAGCACGACGACTATTATCCTGGGGCTGGCTTTATGTAATAAAACAGCTAGCGCAGTAGATGTCACGGTTCAGATACAAGACACATCAGACTCAAACAATGATTTTCAAGTGCTTGATACTGTAAGCATCCCCGCCAGAACAACCTTAGAACCTATGGCTGGCCAGAAATATGTGCTTGAAGAAACAGACGTACTAAGAGTGAAATCAGGAACAGCATCTGCCTTAGACGTTACCCTGGGCATAATGGAAATGACCTAATGGCGATTACGAAACTAAATTCGCTAAGTATAGCTGACGGCTCTATTACAACTTCTAAGTTGGCTGACAATGCTGTTACTTCGGCCAAATCGTCTGGAATTGGTTTGACATGGGA
>MDTA01173111.1_pt1 | contig 23650 bp, 30 predicted proteins | sample 811151 | NCBI WGS metagenome assembly MDTA01 (sample SAMN05326648, study PRJNA326480) | marine metagenome | isolation source: seawater | place: Indian Ocean: South | collected 2010
GGCAAAACACCACCTAATGGTTTTGCTTATGAACTTTTTTTAGATGAAAAAGGTGAAAAAATATCAAAATCAAAAGGCAATGGTATTTCAATTGAACAATGGCTTAGATATGCCTCACCAGAAAGCTTAGCGTTATATATGTATCCAAATCCTAAAAGAGCTAAAAAACTTTATTCAGAAGTGGTTCCAAAAACAGTAGATGAATATTTAACTTTATTAGAAAAATATCCAAGTCAGGAAAAAAAGGAACAAATTTTAAATCCCGTATGGCATGTTCATAATGGCAAACCTCCCAAAGAAAAAACTGTAATGCCGTTTTCGATGCTATTAAATTTAGTGGGATCGAGTAATGCAAATAACAAAGAAATTTTATGGAAATTTATAAATAGATTTCATAAAGAAATAAACTCAAAAGATTATCCTATTTTTGACAGCCTTACTGCTTATGCAATAAATTATTTTAAAGATGAGGTTGAACCAAAAAAAAGATTTAAAGAACCTAATAAACAAGAAAAAAATGCATTAGAAAAACTTGTTAAAAAACTAGGTGAAATAGATAGCAATTTGACACCAGAAGAAATTCAAACATATGTTTATACCGTAGGTAAAGAAAATGGATACGAAAAAAACCTTCGAGACTGGTTTAAATTAATTTACGAAGTAGTATTTGGAGAAGAAAACGGACCAAGAATGGGTTTTTTCATAAGTTTTTTTGGACTTAAAGAGACAATTGAATTAATAAACAGTAAAATAAATAATAATTAATGTTTTCAATTTTAAGACCTTATATATTTTCCTTGGACCCAGAAGTAGCTCATGACTTGGCGATAAAGTCGTTAAAATTTAATATTTTACCAAAGAGTCTCTTTAAAGTCGAAGACGAGGAAATTTTACAAACAAATTTATTTAATAATAAAATACCTAATCCAATTGGACTTGCAGCAGGGTTCGACAAAAGTGCAGAGGTCTACAATTCCTTGTTTAAATTAGGCTATGGATTTGTTGAAGTTGGAACAGTAACGCCAAAAAGACAATTAGGAAACCCAAAACCAAGAATATTCAGATTAGAAAAAGATAAAGCTTTGATTAATCGTTTAGGCTTTAATAACCATGGATCAGAAATTATATCAAAAAGAATCTCAGATACCGCCCCCCTTGGAATTTTAGGAATTAATATTGGACCTAATAAAGATACAGAAAAAAAAGAAGAGGATTATTACTTTTGTTTAGAAAAACTTTCAGCACAAGCCGATTATTTAACAATCAATATTTCATCGCCTAATACCGAAGGGTTAAGAGAATTTCATCACAATAATAAAATGGATGATTTATTGAAGGGCATTAACAAAATCAGAAAAAAGAAAAACATTAATAAAGCTATATTATTAAAACTTTCACCTGACTTAGAAAGAGATGATATTGGAAAAATTATAGAGCTCGTCAATAAACATGATATTCAAGGAATAATAATTTCAAATACTACAGATAAAAATAGAAGTAATTTAAATGATGTGAATAAAAATGAAATTGGAGGACTCTCTGGTGAACCTTTAAAAGATATTTCTACAAGTTTAATAAAAGAATTTTATAAAGAAACTAAGGGAAAAGTTAAAATCATTGGTGTTGGTGGTGTGGACTCCGGACGTAGTGCTTTTGAGAAAATTAGTTCAGGAGCAGATGCGGTTCAACTGTATACTGGAATGGTTTATAAAGGCCCTGGCATCGTAAAAGAAATTAAAAAAGACTTAATTTCAATTTTGAAAAAAGAAAAATTTAAGAATATAAGGGACGCAGTAGGAATTAACTCTTGACCAAGCTCTTAACAAGAATTATATACCTTTTATTATGTCAAAAAGATGTGAATTAACTGGCACTTCACCTTTAAAAGGTAACAACGTCAGTCATGCTAAAAATAAAACAAAGAGAAGGTTTTTACCTAACCTAAAAAAAGTTTCTTTTAAAAGCGACATATTGAAAAAAGATATTAAGCTTAATGTTACTAACGCCGCATTAAGGACTGTAGATTTTAAAGGTGGGCTTGATAAATTTCTTCTTTCTGCGAAAAACGCAAAATTATCAAAAAAAGTAAAAAAGATAAAAGCATCAATTTCTGCTAAATCTTAAGTATTAAATGAATTTATTTTACAAGCTGTCGGTTCTGATGGCTCTTATTGTTGTTATCTCTAACTACTTAGTTCAATTTCCTGTGCAGTATTTTAATTTAAGCCAGATATTAACTTATGGTGCTTTTACCTACCCGATAACATTTTTAATTACCGATTTAGCTAATCGAGCCTACGGAAAATTTATAGCTAGAAAAATAGTATACATCGGCTTTGTGATTGGCATACTACTCACGCTTTTTATATCGACAAATTTTTCTGATCTAATATCGATCAGGATAGCTATTGGTTCTGGAATAGCTTTTTTTGTAGCACAAAACTTAGATGTCCAAATATTCGACTCACTAAGAAAAAAAGCATGGTATATAGCTCCACTTCTTTCATCAATTTTTGGTTCAATAATTGATACATTCTTATTTTTTTCAATTTCTTTTTATGCAACAGGCATTCCTTGGATTACTTTAGCTGTAGGCGATCTCACAGTTAAACTTTTAATTGCGTTGTCTATGTTGGTGCCATTTAGGATTTTATTAAAAAGAATTAAAGACGTAACTGAAAGTTCTTTACCAAAAATCAATAACTAGTGAAGAGTCCCTCTTTTTTTTGCACAAAAAGATCAGTTAATTGGTTTATCATAACATCACCTAAATCTTGAACATCGGTAATTTTTACCGCTTGTTTATAATATCTAGTTACATCATGACCAATTCCGATTGCTAGTAATTCTATATTACTTTTATTCTCAATCCATCTTACTGTATTTTTCAAATTTGTTTCTAAATAATCACTATTATTAGTAGATAAAGTAGAGTCGTCGACTGGTGCTCCATCTGAGATTACCATTAAGATTTTTCTTTCTTCTTTTCTTCTTGTCATTTTATTGTATGCCCATTTTAAAGCTTCACCATCAATATTTTCTTTTAACAAACCTTCTTTTAACATAAGCCCCATATTATTTTTAGCTTGTCTCCAAGGCATATCTGCCGATTTATAAATGATATGTCTTAAGTCATTCAATCTACCTGGTAAAATAGGTTTATCATTCTTCATCCATTTCTCTCTTGCTAATCCACCCTTCCAATGTTTCGTTGTAAAACCTAAAATTTCAACTTTTACAGAACAACGTTCTAATGTTCTCGCTAAAATATCTGCACAAATGGCTGCAACTGAAATTGGCTTTCCTCTCATAGAACCAGAATTATCAATTAAAATTGTTACTAAAGTATCTTTAAATTCAACATCTTTTTCTTTTTTAAATGATAATGAATTAAATGGATCAATAATTATTCTTGGCAATTTTGAGGTATCCAAAAGTCCTTCTTCTAAGTCAAAATTCCATGATCTATTTTGCTTGGCTAAAAGTTTTCTCTGTAACTTGTTAGCAAGCTTTGAAATAAAGTTTTTAAGTTGAAGTAATTGCTGGTCTAAATTTCTTCTCAACCTAAGCAATTCGTCATTATTTTCAAGATCTTCAGCTTTAATTATTTCATCAAATTCTTCTGTGTAAGTTTTATATTTTAGGTCGCCCAAATTATTTTTTTTCTTTTTCCTTATATCTAACTCTGAGCTATCTTCTATTTCTATTTCTTCACCTTCTTGATCAGAATCTTTTGTTTGTTGCTCTAAATCTGGAACGCCAGATTCAATAGACATTTCTTGATTTTCATCTTTTTGTTCATCAGATTTTTGCTCCTCATTTTTCTGATCTTTATGTTGCTCATTTCTATTATCTTCCTCTTTTTTTTCGTCTTCTTCAATAACATCATCAAGGCTCATTTTTGAAATAAGCTCTGATATCAGCGAATTATATTTTGATTGATTTAATGTATTAGCCTCTAGTTCTCTAATTTTATTTTTGAATTTATTATCTAAATCTTTTTTATAAGTTTTAAGTTTTTTTTCCACTTCTTTACTAGATTTGATATTGAAAAATTTTTCTCTCAAATAATTTTCAAAAGATGCTGTAATCTTATCCTCACTATTTTTTAAGTCTAACGAACTAACTTTTTCATTATAATATTTTGAAATGTTATTTTTTATACCTTTAAACTGATCAGAACCTAACTTTTCACATCGAATTTTTTCAGCGAGGTTATACAATTTTTTTGAAATATTACCCTCTGGCTCGAAAGATTTTAAAGTATCAAGATCACTATATCTTATATTCAATGATTTTGAGTCAGCTATAGCTCTGATTTGATTATAATTAATCTTGTTATCTATTAATTCTATTTCTGGCAATTTAACTTTTGCTTTTTCAGAGTTCAAATTTTGATTACCGAAAGAAACTTCAACATTTTCTAAATTTGATAAAGATTTTACGGTAGAGCCTATCGCTGTTTTGAAATTTTCTAATATTTCTGATTTTTTTTCCACTTTTACAGAGTTATATTAATTGAAGATTCTGGCAGATCTTCACCGAAACATCTTTGATAATATTCTGATATAATTTTCTTTTCTAATTCGTCACATTTATTTAAAAAAGTAACTCTAAAAGCATAACCTTGATCTTTAAAAATTGTAGTGTTCTCAGCCCAATGTAAAACTGTTCTTGGACTCATGACAGTAGAAATATCACCATTCACAAAACCTTTTCTTGTAAGGTCCGCGACTTTTATCATATTGGATAATATTTCTTTACCTTCTTTATTGTTAAATTTTTTGTTTTTTGAAAGAATAATTTCAAGTTCTTTTTCAAAAGGTAAATAGTTTAAAGTGGAAACAATATTCCACCTATCCATTTGACCTTGGTTAATTTGTTGCGTTCCGTGATAAAGACCCGAAGTGTCTCCTAATCCAACAGTGTTTGTAGTTGCGAACATTCTAAAAAAATCGTGTTGTTCCAACACTTTGTTTTTATCTAGTAGAGTAAAATTACCCTCGCTTTCTAATATTCTTTGAATTACAAACATAACGTCTGGTCTCCCGGCATCATATTCATCAAAAACTAACGCTATAGGATTTTGAATTGACCAGGGTAAAATTCCCTCCTTAAACTCTGTGATTTGTTTATTGTCTTTCAAAATAATTGCATCTTTACCAATTAAATCAATTCTACTAATGTGACTATCTAAGTTAACTCTAACACATGGCCAATTAAGTCTTGCTGCAACCTGTTCGATGTGAGTAGACTTACCTGTCCCATGGTACCCTTGAATAAGGACTCTTTTATTATAAGAAAATCCCGCAAGTATTGCTAAAGTGGTTTCTTTATTAAATTTGTAATCAGCGTCTATTTTAGGCACGTACTCATTTTTTTTTGAAAACCCATCTACTTGCATTTCGCTATCAAAACCAAAAGTTTGTTTTACTGATATCTTAATATCTGGCTTCGAAATAAATTGTTCTGCACTCATTTTTTTCCTAAAGTTTTCTTTAATTGACTGTAAGCTAATGTAATTTTTTTTAACTTATCTTCAAATTTTTTATTACCATGGTTTTTATCAGGATGATATTTTTTGACAAGTTTTTTAAATTTTACTTGAATTTCATCCCATTTTGCCACATCACTAAGCTCCATTACTTCAAGAGCATCTCTATCTGTTTGAGATATCTTTGTTTTTTTGAAGTTTTTAAAGTTTGAAGTGCTGAAAATATTCAATTTGTCCTCAAGGGCATTATTCCACAGTATATTGAAAAAATTTTCAGATGATCCAAAATTTTTGGTTGATTTATGCCAAGTTAAATCTGATTTTATAAAAAATTCTATTTCTTGGTCATTCATATTTTCAAAATAATTCCAACTTTTATTAAATATCTTAATATGCTCCAAGCAAAGGAGTCTATATTTTCTACTGTTATCTTTTTCCACAGGCGCTTTATAAGAACCTATTTCATTGCAGTTTTTCCAATCACAGATTATTTTCATAATTAATCTATTTCTATATATTAAACATTTAAAAATGAAAGATTATATCAAAAATATTGAAAAAAAGTTAGCTGATAAAATAAAATTTGAAAAAATTGAGATTATAAATAATTCTCATAAACACAAAGGTCACAAATTTTTTTCCGAAGATAAATATCATTTACATTTAAAAATTCAATCTCTATATCTAAAATCGCTTACAAGGTTAAATGCACAAAAACTTATAATGTCCGTTCTCAAAGAAGAATTAAAAACAAAAATTCATGCACTTGAAATTAGTGTAGAATAAGTTTGGAAAAATCTTTTTTTAGCTGACTAGGTGAAATTTTATATTCATTTGGCATCGCAGTTTTTCCAATTTTTTTTAACAATATAAAATTTATTTTACTATCGTTATTTTTCTTATCGTTTTTTAAATATGGAATTAAATTTTTTATTTCTTTAAATTTTGAATACTTTTTAAAAGTATAGTCCAGACCATTTTCTTTATAAATTTTCATAATATCATTTAGAACTTTTTTATTACAGACTTTCTTAATTATGGATAACTTTGTTGCCAAAATCATACCTGATAAGACAGCTTCTCCATGCGTAATACTTTTTGAATAATTATTTTTAACTTCGATTGCATGCGCAAATGTGTGTCCAAAATTTAAAATCATTCGTAATTTACTTTCATTAACATCTTTATTTACAAAAAAAAGTTTTATTTTACAACTTTTATTAATTGCATAAATCAATTTATTCGTATTCTTAGATAAAATATGTTTTGTATTTAGTTTTAACCAATTAAAAAATTTTTTATCATTAATGATTGCGTGCTTTAAAATTTCTGCATAACCGCAAACCATTTCTTTTTTTGGTAAACTTTTTAAAAAAGCTGTGTCACTAATGACTAGCTTTGGTTGATAAAAACTTCCGATTAAATTTTTTCCAAAATTCGAGTTTACACCTGTTTTACCACCAACAGCTGCATCCACCTGGGATAACAAAGTTGTTGGAATATTTATGAAGTTTATTCCTCTTTTAAAAATACTAGATACAAATCCAACCGTATCACCAGTAATACCACCGCCAATAGCAATAACTAAGTCTGTTCTATTAAAATTTCTTTGAAATAATTTATCTAATAGTTTGCTTACTTGTTTTAACGATTTTTTTTTCTCATTAGCATCAAAATTAAAAACAAATAATTCATATTTTTTTAATTTATTTAATGTAGTCCTTCTATTTTTTGCTGAAACATTTTTATCAAAAATTATTGCAATCTTTTTTGTTTTAGGACATAATTTATTGATCTTTTTTGGAAGTAAATTAATAATATTATTACCAATTAAGATTGAGTAACTATCACTTAAATTTTTAAACTTAATTTCTTGTACTCTCATATAATTTTATAATTCTATTAACGATTTGGTCTTTTTGTATTAATTCACAATTTATTCTAAAGTTAGACTGACTATAAATTTTTCTTCTTTCAGAGTATATTTTATTTACAGTTTCCTTCAAATTTTTCTGATTTAATAGTGGCCTTTTTTTGATGTTTTTTAATCTTTTTAAAAGAGCTGGTACATTTAAATCTAACCAGACAGTAATTGATGATCTTAAAACATCTTTTCTAATAGACTTATTTATAAACCCACCCCCGCCTAAGGCGATTACTAAATTTTTTGTTTTAAGAATTTCTAAGGTAATTTTTTTTTCTATGTTTCTGAAATAATCTTCACCTTTTTTTTCAAAAATCTCTTTTATCGTAGATTTTTCCTTTGCTTCAATAACTTGATCTACATCAATAAATTTAAGTTTGAGCCTTTGAGCTAGCTTTTTACCTATTGTGGATTTACCAACACCCATCATTCCAGTTAATACGAGGTTTTTTTTCAATAATCTTACCTATTTTAAATTTGATTTATCACAAATATGTCTTATTTTTTGAGTTTAAATATATTTTTTTACTATGCAACTTAAATACAACCGACAACCTAGCATTGGAAGTTCGATTACCAGGATATTGATAAAGCTAGTTTTAGTTTTTGTAATAATTATTGTGGCTATTTTTTTGGTAGAAAAAATTAATTTCCCAAGTCCAAAACAAAACTTAAAAATTGATATAACTAATGAAATTGAAAAGCTTAAATAATTACATAGGCTTTTTGATTCTACTTCTTTTAACATCCTCTTTAAAAGCGGAAGAGAAAATAGATATTTGGAATAAAGAAAATAAAGATGCTAAAAAAGTCATCGAACCAAAAAAAGAGGAAATAAATAACACGCTAAATTCAGAAGTATTCAAAAATAAAAAAGACAATAAGATTGAAATTGAAAATGAACTAAAAGAAGAAGTGAACGCTGTAAAAATATTTGGCATATATGATCCTGAAGATAATAATTTTAATTTGAATATGTGGAGCAACACGGAAGCTGAACAAATTCGCTCAAGTTTTAAAAGAATAAATAAAATTAAACTTTCTAACACCTCATCAAAATTATTTGAAAATGCAATATTATCTTTCGCTTATCCACCTAATGGAATGAGTAATGATGAATTTATAGATTTAAGAGTAAAATGGATGATAGATAATAAAAAAACAAAACTCATTGAGAATTTTTTAAAACAAAACAAAACATTTCCAAACAAAAAAAAATTAATTCAATATTTGGTAGATGGTAATATTGCTAAAGCTAATATAAAAGAAGGTTGTTTAAAAATAAGTTTTTTGGACAAAAGTATAAAAGATTCTTATTTAGAAAAATTTAAAATTTATTGTTTAATTTATAATAAAAAGATCAATGAAGCACAATTACAATTTGATATTTTAAGAGAAGAAAAAAAATCAGATAAATATTTTGATGATAAGATAAATTTTCTTTTGGGAGTAACAGATAAAACCAATACAAAAATAAGGGATGATAATTTATTGAATTTTTATTTATCCAGTGTCACTATAAAAGATTTTAAGTACGAACCATCAAAAAATACACAAAAAGTAATTTGGGAATATCTTAATGCAGCAAACTTAATTAAATTAGAGGATAATAGAGATAAAGAAAAATTAAAGAGCCTAGAAATTGCAGCGAATAATGATCAATTTGACAAATTAAAGATATTTGAAATTTACTCAAAAATTACTTTCGATTTGAAAACTCTAATCAGTGCTGAAGATTTATATCAAAATTTTGATGGAATTGATGCTAGAGCTTTAATTTATCAAAAATATTTACTTTCAGATAACGAAGAAAATAAAATAAAATTACTTTTTTTATTGAAAGATCTTTTTAAAAAAGATGATTTATCAAATATTTTTGTTGAACATTTAAGCAATAATTTAAAAGCAATTAATTTAGAGAAAGTTCCTGAGTCTTATAAAGAAAGTGTAAGTAAAAATATAATAACCAATGAGGAGTTAAAATTAGGTAAAATAAAATTTGATGATAAAATTTTACATAGATCAAGAATCATCAAATATTTTAAAAATGAAATTGATCAAACTAAAGCCCAAAAAGATTTTGTTAAAATCTTCAAAAGAATCAAAAAAAACAAAAAGTATTTCTTTTCAGCAAAAGACTTAGCTCTTGTAGAGTCCCTAGCTAACGATGGTTTTGAAATACCTAAAGAACTTGAATATCAAAAAATTTCTAAAAAATACAACATACCTTCAAATTTATTACAATTAGCAAAAAATAATGAGTCAGCTTTTTTGACTTTAAAATTAGTAGAAATTATTGGAGAGGATGAAGCTTACAATTTAGACCCTGAAACGATTTATTTTATTACACATTTACTAAATCAAAATAATTTAAAAAAAATTAGAAACGAAATTTTAATTTCAGCACTTCCACAAAGAAGCTAATTTTAATATATATTAGTGATATGTTAAAAAAAATTCTAATTGAACCAGACCCAATCTTGCGAAAAAAATCTGAAACAATAAAAAATGTTGATGATGATTTAAGAAATCTAATGAGTGATATGCTTGAAACTATGTATCATGCTCCAGGAATAGGATTAGCTGCAGTACAAATTGGTATTTTAAAAAGAATTGTTGTAATTGATATCTCTAAAGATAAAGAAAAAAAGGATCCTTTATTTCTAGTTAATCCCACAATCGTTCATAAATCGAAAAAAACTTCAACATATGAGGAAGGATGTTTATCTTTACCAAATCAATTTGCTGAAATAGAAAGGCCGGCTGAATGTAATTTGGAATATGTAGATTTTAATGGAAACAAAAAAGAATTAAAAGCAACAGGTCTTTTAGCTACCTGTATTCAACACGAAGTAGATCATTTAAATGGAATTCTATTTATTGATTATTTATCTAAACTTAAGAAGGATATGATTATTAAAAAATTAGTAAAACATAAAAAAGAAATTGAAAGAGTAATTGTCTAAAATATGTCATTGAAAATTGTTTTTATGGGAACACCAGATTTCTCAATACCCACCCTAAAAACATTGTTAAATTCAAATCATAAAATTTTACATGTATATTCACAGCCTGCAAAAAAAGCTAATAGAGGTCAAAAAATTAATTCAACTCCTATAGAATTGTTCTCTAAAGAAAATTTTTTAAAAATAAGAACACCTGAAAGTTTAGATAGTGAAGAAGAGTTTAATTTTTTAAAGGATCTTAATCCAGATTTAGTAATAGTTGTAGCATATGGAAAAATTATACCAAAGCGATTCTTAAATATTCCTAAATATGGTTTTTTTAATGTTCATGCATCTTTATTACCTAAATGGAGAGGTGCCGCCCCAATACAAAGATCAATAATGAATCTTGATACAGAAACTGGAATAAGCATTATGAAAATCACAGAAAAATTAGATGCAGGACCAGTTATACTTCAAGAAAAAATTAAGATTAACGAAAACATTGATACTTTAACTCTTTCTCGTGTTTTATCAGAATTAGGTGCAAGAGCAATGTTAAATTCATTAGATGAGATAATAGATGGCAAAGCAAAATTTATTGACCAAAATCATAAACAAGCGACATATGCAAAAAAAATTTTAAAGAGTGAAGCTAAAATAGACTGGAAGAAAAATGCTAAAAGCATTTTAGCAAAAATAAATGGTTTAAATCCGAATCCAGGTGCCTGGTTTGAGTATGATAATCAAAGATTTAAAGTTTGGAAAGCAAAGATAATTAATGAAAAAAATAAAGTAGGAACAATTATAAATAATAATCTGACAATCGCTTGCAGAGATCAATCAATACAAATTCTTCAAATTCAAAAAGAGGGGAAAAACAGGCAGTCGACTGAGCAATTTTTAACAGGCAATAAAATTAATAAGGGCATTATTTTGAACTAATGAATACTTATCAGATTTGTGTTGAATATCTAGGAACAAATTTTGTTGGATGGCAATTACAAAAAAATGGGTTATCAATTCAAGAAGTTTTAGAAAAAGTTATCTCAAATTTTTTAAGAAATAAAACCAGAATTACAGGTTCTGGACGAACAGACGCTGGTGTACATGCTAACGAACAATCTGTCCATTTTAAAACAAAAAACATAATTAGTAATAGAAAAAAATTTTTAGATTCGATTAATTTTTTCCTGAAGGATTATCCAATATCCGTTCTTAGTATAAAGAAAAGACCCAAAAATTTTCATGCCAGACATAGCGCAAAGGAACGAACTTATAAGTATCTCATAATTAATAGACCTTCTTCATTAGTCATAGAAAAAGATAAAGCATGGCATGTAAAAAAAAAATTAAATACACAATTAATAAAAAAAGGAGTTAAAATTTTAATAGGAACACATGATTTTTCAACCTTTCGTGCTTCGTCATGCCAGTCAAAATCTCCAATTAAAACAATAAGAAGCGCTACATTAAAAAAGGAAAAAGATAAAATAATTTTATTTTTTCATTCTAAGTCTTTCTTACAACAACAGGTAAGATCTATGGTTGGATCTTTAAAATATTTGGGTGAAGAAAAATGGAGTTTGAAACAATTTAAAAAAGCTTTTTGTTCTAAAGATAGAACTAAATGTGCACCGCCTGCACCTGCATGTGGATTATATTTAGATAAGGTAAAATATTAGAAACTAATTACAAAACTTTATTAAGCGCAGGTAAAACCTTATCCCATTTGAATTTTTTAATAGTTTTTAAAGATCTTTTTGAAACGTTATTAGCAAAACTTTTATTTTTTTTTAATTTTAAAATAATTTTGATTATTTCATCATCGTTCTTATAGGAACAAATTTTACTTTCTTTGATCAAATCAAAATTTTCAGCTACTTGTTTACTGCAAATACTTGGAATTCCAAAGGACATATATGTTAACAATTTAGTTTGTATACCCGAAGAAATCTTTAAATTCGCAATTCCGCAAATAGTGTTCTTTAAATAGGGCTCAAGGTTATTAATTTTACCGAAAATCTTAACATTTTTTTTTCTGCTTAAAAAAAATTTATCTTTATTAGAAATTTCTCCTAATATGTGAAACTCAATTGTAGAGTCTATATTCAAAATTGAGGGTAGAATAGAATTGCAAAAATCGTAACAGGCGTCTTTATTGGGTGTATAATTAATATTACCTACAAAAATTATTTTATTGTTTTTTATGTTGTACTTAAATTTTTTTTTTACAGTATCGATACCAAAAGATATTTGCTTTACCTTTTTTTTAAAATTAGATTTTATCGAATCTATTTCTTTTTTAGAAAATAATAAGATTTTACTAAAATTCATAAAACAAAAGTTTTCATACTTTTCTACAAGAAATCCCTCTAGTAGATAAATGATTTTTAATGGATTTAAAAAAAACAATCTTTTACTGGTTTGATAATAATTTTTTGAGGTAATATCTCCCATATCTAAAATAGTTTTTTTGTTAATATTTTCAGGCAAATATTGGGCTACCCTTAAAGATTGAAGAAATACTAAATCATAACTATCTAAATTATTTAATACATATTTTTTTATTTTTGGAGAATAAAAATATCCTAATTGCATTGGCTTCCATTTAAAAAGTGAGATTAAAATATAGATTATTTTTTGTAAAAAATTTGAACTTTTGAAACCCTGATAACTCAATTTGCTTTCTTTTTTATCAATGTTTTTAGAACTTGGACTCAGTACCTTTACATAATTATTTCTACTAAAATAATTTATAAATTTTTTAGCTCTTATTACATCACCTGAATATCTTCCAGAAAAAGGGTTTCTTGGACAAATAAATAATATTTTCTTCATCTATGTGATTTATAACTTTTCCATCTTTTAATTCGCCATCTTGACTCAGATCTCACTATGTAGCCAACACAATTTTTTGATTTACATTTACAAGGATAATTTTTAAAGTCTTCATCGAAACCAAAACCATAATCATAAGTAAGTTCTTCATCTCTATTAATATTCTTAATTGCATGAATCCAAATTTTTAAGCCAGTTCCTGTTACCTCACAATTAGGATCACAAGAATGGTTTATTAATCTGGCAGTATTATATTTAAAATCACCATCAAGATCATACTTCTTATTCAAGTTAAAAAGATAGATCGCTTTATCATTGTCAAATTTTGGATCTTTTTCAGATCTTTTAGCTGTAATTATTTTACCTTTATACTCAATTATTCTTGTACCTTTTTTTATATCTCTACTTGCGTATAATCCTTTATTGTCAATATTTGATTTTTTTATTTTGTATAGCTTCACTTGAAATACTCTACTAAAATACTTTCATAAATATTTGTAAGCTTTTTCAGATCGGATATTGAAACACACTCATCAATTTTATGCATAGTTTTGTTTACAAGACCAAATTCAAGACATGGAGATATTTTCCGAATAAACCTTGCATCAGATGTTCCACCAGTTGTTGAAAATTTAGGATTTATCTTCGTAATTTTTTTTATTATTTTCTTTGCCATAAATATCGTTTTATTTGGCCTTGTTAAAAAAGCTTCTCCATTAGCCATATAATCAACTTTATATTTACACTTATTTTTTTTGCAAATTTTCTTTATGACAGAATTAATTTTTCTTTTCAAAGAACTTGATGTATGAAGATTATTGTATCTTATATTAAAATTTGCAAAAGCTTTAGCAGGAATAACATTATAAGCTTTATTGTTAACGTTAATACGAGTAAATTCCAGGTTTGATGCTTGAAAGTTTTTATTTCCATTATCTAGCTTCATTTGTTTAAGTTTTTTACATATTTCTACTAAAGTATTGATAGGATTATTTAATAGCTGAGGGTAAGCCACATGGCCTTGGGTCCCTGATATCTCAATTTTACCAGATAAGCTTCCTCTTCTACCAATTTTAATCATTTCGCCAAGTTTGTTGGGGTTAGTTGGTTCTCCAACAATGCAAAAATCTATTTTTTCTTTCTTTTGTCTTAAATATTCAACAACTTTCTTTGTTCCGTTAATAGCATAACCTTCTTCATCACCAGTGATTAATAAACTTATTGATCCTTTAAATTTTAATTTTTTTTTTTTAAATTTGTTAACTGCCGATATAAAGCAAGCAATAGAACTTTTCATGTCATTTGCTCCTCTACCAATTAAATAATTTTTTTTAACTATTGGTTTAAAGGGATTTACGGTCCAATCATTTAAATTACCAGGAGGAACTACGTCAGTATGTCCTGCATAACATAAGTTAGGTTTGTTCGTGCCTAATTTTGCATAAAGATTTTTTATAGGTTTACTATTTTTGTCTTTAAATTCTAAGATTTTACATTTGAAACCTAGAGATTTTAAGCGTTTACTTAAAAATTTAATTGCCCCTGCATCTTTCGGCGTAACACTAGGAAAACGAATTAATTCCTTAGCTAATTTTAATTCATCAGTATTTTGCATTAATCTCTTAACAAATCATTAATAGAAGTTTTACTCCGCGTTTTTTCGTCAACTTTTTTAACAATGACAGCACAATACAAAGAAGGGCCATCAGGATTTTTTTTATTTGGCATAGATCCTGGAACTACAACTGAATAGGCTGGTACTTTACCGTAAGTTATTTTACCAGTATCTCTCTCAATTATCTTTGTTGATGCGCCTATATAAACACCCATTGATATAACAGCTCCTTCTTCAACAATTACTCCTTCAGCTATTTCAGAACGAGCACCAATAAAACAGTTATCTTCAATTATAACAGGTCCGGCTTGAAGTGGTTCTAAAACTCCACCAATACCTGCACCTCCAGAAACATGACAATTTTTTCCAACTTGAGCACAAGAACCAACAGATGCCCAAGTGTCTATCATTGTTCCCTCGTCTACATAGGCACCTAGGTTTACAAAACATGGCATTAGTACAACATTTTTTGCAATATAGGATCCTTTTCTTACTACCCCATTAGGAACATGTCTGTATCCTGCCTGCTTCCAATCATTTTCATTCCACAATACAGATTTGCCAGGCACCTTATCATACCAAGTAGTATAAGGGCCCTTAGACATAGTCATTTTATTTACTCTAAAGCTTAATAAAATTGCTTTTTTTACCCACTGATTAACAGACCATTGGTTGTTGATTTTCTCGGCAACTCTAATCGTTCCTTTATCAGTTAGTTCAATTGTTTCATTAATCGCGTTTAAAATTTTTTTATCTGAATTTTCTGAAATATTTTGTTTATTTTCAAAAGCTTCATTAATAATTTGTTCTAGTTCATTTTTTTTCATTAATCTCCTTTAAAAAGTTTGCAAGTTTATCAGTTTTATAATTAACAAAATTCTCATCTGAATATTTTGCTGCCCATGGTTCGTTGTTTATTATCCAAACTGTTTTCATTCCCATTTCATAAGCAGGTTTTAAATTTCTCGCAATATCTTCGAAGAATATACAATATTCTGGCTCAATTTTGTAATTTTCTACTAATTTTTTGTAAGGCTCTCTTGATGGTTTGGGAATAAATTCAGAATCCCTTATATCAAATATACCATCAAACAGCTTATCAATACCTATTCTTTTAGTTACATTTTCGGCATGTGCCCTAGAACCGTTGGTAAATATTATTTTTTTCCCTTGTAATTTTTGTATTTCACCCTCTAAAAACTTATCTTTACTCAAAAAATTTAAGTCAACATCATGTACAAATTCCAAAAATTCATCAGCATCGATTTTGTGATGTTTGATCATCCCATTTAGCGTTGTATTGTACTCTTGGAAATAATTTTTTTGTATTTTTCGCGCTTCTTCAGGATTTACATTAAGCTTATCAGAGATGAATTTGGTCATTTTTATATCTACTTGCTCAAAAACTTTAGTAGCACCATCATAAAGAGTGTTATCTAAATCAAAAAGCCAATACTTTATTTTAGAGAGATCTTTCATTTTCTTATAAGTGTCCCAGCACCTTTATCTGAAAAAATTTCATGAAGTATAGAATGTGGTTTTCTTCCATCGAGTATAACTACACCTCTAACTCCATTTTCTACTGCATCAACACAATTCTTAATTTTTGGTATCATCCCACCTTGTACTACATTCCATTCTATAAGATTGTTAAGGTCAAAAGGTTTTATTTCAGTAATAAGTTTTTTTTTATCATCATAAACACCCTCGACGTTCGTCATAAGCAATAAACGTCTTGCCCTCAATCCTTTTGCTATTGCGTTAGCAGCAGTGTCACCATTTATATTATAAGTTTGATTATTTTCATCTAAACCTAATGGAGCAACCACAGGAATTTTTTTACTGTCAATAATTTTTTCTAAATTATTTTTATCAATCATTGTTGGGATACCAACAAAACCAAGCTCTTTCTTTTCAGGTATAACGTTAATAATGTTATTATTTTTTGAAGTAATAGAAACAGCTTTTAGACCTTTTTTGTTTAAAGAGCTCACGATATCATGATTAAATTCGATTAATACTTTCTCAACTATCTTTATAACATTTTCATCTGTGACTCTTAAACCATTAATAAATCTTGTTTGAATATTTTTTTTATCCAACTCTCTTTTAATTCTTGGCCCTCCACCATGAACAACTACAATTGATAAACCAAGTTTATTTAAAATATAAATATCATTTATAAAATTATCAAAAATATTTCTATCAATTAAAACATTTCCTCCATATTTAATTACTATTTTTTCATTTTTATATTTTGATATATATTTGTTAATATTTTTTATATCTGGAGCCGCTTTTGGCCAAATCTGGAATATTTCCTCTAAAGAATTCTCTTTAGACATTTAGTTTGTTTTCACTTTTGTCTGTTTCATTATCACCCATTGTTGAGCGATAGTTAAAATATTATTTACTGTCCAGTAGACTACTAATCCTGAAGGGAATGACGCTAATATGATTGTAAGAAATAATGGAAAGAATGCAAATATTTTTGCTTGTATTGGGTCGGCAGGTGCAGGATTAAGTTTTTGCTGAACCCACATAGAAGCTCCCATTAGTATTGGCCAAATACCAATAATCATAAAACTTGGAGGATCCCAAGGGATTAACCCAAATAAATTAAATATAGAAGTAGGATCTTTATCGGATAAGTCCATTATCCAACCAAAAAATGGCTGATGCCTCATTTCAAGTGAAATGAAAAGCATTTTATATATAGCAAAAAAGAAAGGAATTTGTATTAATACCGGAAGACAACCGGATGCTGGATTAATCTTTTCTTTTCTGTAAAGAGCCATCATTTCTTGTTGTAATTTCACTTTATCTTCTTTGTGAAGCTCTTTAAGTCTCATCATTTCTGGTTGGACTGCTTTCATTTTTGCCATTGATCTAAAAGAGTAATTGGCTAGAGGGAAAAAAATTAATCTTATTCCTATTGTTATTATTACAATTGCAACTCCAAAATTTCCTGAATATTTAAATAAATAATCTATTATGAAGAAAAGTGGTTTTGTAAAAAAATAAAACCATCCCCAATCAATTACTAAATCAAACTTCTCGATATTTTGATCAGCTGCATAAGCATCTATTGTTTCTACCTCTTTAGCCGCCACAAACAGTCTTAAGTCATTCGAGTTGCTTGAGGCTGGTTTAATTATTTTTGGGTTGTTTACAATATAATTTGCTTTGAAACCATTCTTGAACAAAAATGTTGATTTAAAATTTTGGCCTTCAGATGGTACTAATGCTGTCATCCAATATTTGTCAGTTATTCCTAACCAACCTTTATTAGACTCTCTTACTATCTTATTTTCCTTGATATCATCGTAGTCATCCTCTTTGAGCTCATCATCAAATACTCCTATAAACCCTTCATGAGAAATATAGAAATTCTGAATATCATCAGGTACTTTATTCCTTGTAATTTGAGCGTAAGGGTATAGTTCAACTTCTTTATTAGTATTATTTTGGACTTCTTGGGTTATTTTAAAAAGATAATTATTATCTAGATTAATGGATCTTTTAAAAATTATACCTTCACCGTTATCCCATTGTAAATTTATGTTTTGATTTTCATTTAGAGATTTATTTTTTCCTATTTTCCACAAAGATTCTTTTGTAGGAACTTTTATTTTATTTCCAACACTAGTCCAACCAGCTTCAATGTAGAATCCATTTTCAAGTTCTGCTGGATTTAAGAACTCAACATTTTTCTTATCTTTTAAATTTTTTTTATGTTTTTTAAATGAAATATCGTCAATAAGACCACCCCTTAAAGATAATGATCCTTGTATGCTATCGTTTTCTATCTTTACTCTTTCAGAGTTTAAAATAGAATCTTCTCTAGAAATTTTTTTTATATTAATCGAACTATCTATAGTTGGTGTAATAGAATTCTCATTATCTTTAGTAATTTGACTCTGACTTGATTTTTTTTCAACAGGTCTTGGAGTCTCAAAAAATGCTGCCCAAAAAAGCAAAACAGACATAGACAAGGCTATTGCTACAAAAACATTTTTATTATCCATTTTTATTCTTTCTTATTTCTTCAAATTTCCAACCTATTTTTTTTAATCCGCTAATGATTATGTTTATTCTATCTTGCCTAGATTTATTTTTTGGTATTGGAACAAAATCAATACCACTTTTCGCTCCTAGAGATTTAAACGGATGACATTTGATTATTCTTCTTATCCCTAAATTTAATCCTTTTAAAAAACCATGATAGTTAAGCGCTTCAATAAAGTATTCAGAACATGTAGGCATAAATCTACATCTGTTCCCTAAGAAAGGAGAAATAATATATTGATAAAACTTAATTAAAATTATTAGTACCTTTGACATAGTAATTTACTTAATTTTGTTAAAACTCTTAATCATAGCCGACAAAAGAACATCATGTTTTTCTGAATAAGCATTTGATTTTCCAAAAACTATATAAGTATAATTTCTGTTAATTGCACCTCTTTTTTTTAATAATATTGATACAATAGCTTTTAATTTTCTTCGAATTTTGTTTCTTTTAACAGCATTTCCAATTTTTTTTTTCATAACAAAACTAATTAACAAATCATTCTGAAATTTAGGTTTATAAAAATTTTTCGCTGCAAATAATGAGAAATAAAGTGTATGGATTTTATTTTTTTCTAGAACTTTTTTGAATTGGTTGCTTTTTTTTAAACTTTCAAGCTTAACCATTTATTGATTATGTTGATATTGTTTTTCGACCCTTAGCTCGTCTTCTTGCTATAAGTTGTCTACCAGTTTTAGTTGCCATTCTTGCTCTAAATCCATGGCGTCTTTTACGCACTAAATTACTAGGTTGAAAAGTTCTTTTCATAAATATTTATGGTATATATTTTAATTGCTGTCTGTTGTACAGGTAAATAATGAGCAAAAGTCTTAAAATATTTCTAGGAATTTCTTATATAATTATCTTATTTATTTTCTTATTTTTGATTTTCTCTTACATTGAGCTTAGTAGATTAGATGATTTTTCGTATTATAAAGAACTACAATTCAATATTGAAAAAAAAATTAGTCAAAATATTTATTTAAATGTTTTAATTTTTTTTATTTTTTGCGTAGTTTGGGTTTCTTTATTAGGCTTTGGATCTCCTCTTTTACTAATTTCAGGAATTCTTTTTGGAAAATGGTTAGGCACCATAGTTTCTGTCTTTTCTATTACAGTTGGAGCATTAATACTTTATTCTATAGCTCATTTTTTTTTCGAGGATATAATTCGCAAACTATTGGAAAAAAGATTTTATAATTATAAGTATCTTTTTAAAAAAAATGAATTTAATTACTTCTTAGCGTTTAGATTGGCCGGGGGCTTAGGAATACCATTTGGAATACAAAATGTTTTACCAGTTATTTTTGATATAAAAAAAATGAATTATTTTATTGCGAGTTTTTTAGGTTTTATACCAATGTTTTTTATTTGGAATACGATTGGAGCAGGACTAAATGAATACATAAAACAATCGGATAATTTTAGTTTTTTTAGCTTACTTTTAAATAAAGAAATATACATACCGATAATTTTATTTTTGATAGTGATTTTGTTTTCTGCGTTAATTAAGAAAAGAGTATTTAAAGATAAAATTTAATAACTGAAATTAGGGACTGTGAACAAATGACAGAAAAATTCAATTGGATAGTTTGGTTGATTTTGGTAATTTTGTGGAATTATTGTTATCCTGAAGCGACACCTTTTCAAGATGTATTAGTTGCCGTAATTTTGTCCCTATTGTTTATAATTATTAAATTAATGCGATCAAGGTACTTGCATAAATCAAGTTCAAGAAGTAAAAATAAGCATTAATGAAGGAGCGCTTAAAATGGGAATTCACTATGACTACAAATCTACTCGCGGTGATAAAGCCATGAAAAAAGAGGCTAAGCGTAAAGCAAGAATTGAACAAAGAAGAGCTAAACGATCTAGCAATAACTCTAAATTATCTAAAGATAGTCAAATGCATGATATAGACAAACCTATAACGCTAGAAGATCTAACAAACCCTGACAAAGACTAATAGTGATATGAAATCTTTTGTTAAAAAAGATTCTTTATTAAAAAGTCGTGAAGAAAATTTAAAAAAAAATTTAAAGAAAAGAAAGAAATTTAAAAACAAATTTAAAAAAAAATGACAGTCCTATCGGATAAATGGATTAAAAAAGCAGCTAAAAAAGGAATGATCAAACCTTTTGTTAATAAACAAGTGAGAAAAGGAAAAATTTCATTTGGTCTTTCTTCTTATGGTTATGACGCAAGAGTTTCCAACGAATTTAAGATTTTTACAAATGTAAATTCAGGTGTTGTAGATCCAAAAGTTTTTAAGAAAGAAAGTTTCGTTACGAAGATTGGTAAAGAATGTATAATCCCACCAAATTCTTTTGCGTTAGCAAGAACAATGGAATATTTTAAAATACCAGATGATGTATTAGTAATTTGTTTAGGCAAATCAACATATGCCAGATGTGGTATCATTGTAAATGTTACGCCACTAGAGCCAGGCTGGGAAGGACATGTAACTCTTGAATTTTCAAATACCACACCATTACCTGCAAAAATTTATGCCAATGAAGGAGTTGCACAACTAGTATTCATTAAAGGTAACGAAAAACCCGACGTCACATATGCAAAAAGAAAAGGTAAATACATGAAGCAAAAAGGTGTCACTCTTCCTAAGATTTAAATCTTAATGCAAAAATTATTGATAAGAGGAAAAAACGAACTTTCTGGTAGAATTCCTATATCAGGTTCAAAAAACGCATCTCTTCCAATATTGGCCGCAACTATTTTTACTAATAAAGCAAATTTAATTAACGTGCCTTTAGTAAAAGATATTTTTACTATGATTGAATTATTGAAATTTATTGGAATTAAAATAAGCACAATCAAAAATAAAAATATTCTTAAGATAAAAAATACTAGCTCTCAAATAAATACTTTAGCTCCTTACAACCTTGTAAAAACTATGCGTGCTGGTGTTTTAGTGTTAGGACCTCTACTTGCTAAATACGGAAAGGCTAAAATATCTTTACCTGGGGGTTGTGCTATAGGAACAAGGCCTGTTGATTTACATTTATTCGCTTTAAAAAAACTCGGTGCGAGAATTAAAATAAAAAATGGATATATTATTGCAGACGCTAAAAAAGGGCTAAGAGGTGCTAATATAACTTTCCCAAAAGTTTCTGTAGGCGCAACTGAAAATGCAATTTTGGCGGCATTCAACGTCCAAGGAAAAACTATACTAAGCAACTGTGCAATTGAACCTGAAATAAATGATCTAATTCAATTCCTAAATAATTTGGGCGGTAAAATCAAAACTTCAAATCGGAAAATTTTTATAACAGGGACTCAAAAAATTAAAGAAAATATTAATCATAAAATTATTTTTGATAGAATTGAACTTGGTACTTATATGATCGCAGCAGCTCTGGTAGGAAAAAAACTTACGTTTAACAATATTAATTCAAAAATAGTTCAAACTGAAATCAAAATTTTAAAAAAGATGGGCGTTAATATTAAAACAACAAAAAATAAAATTGTTATACTAAAAAGTAATAATTTAAAGAAAATAAATGTAATTACTAAACCCTATCCTGGCTTTCCAACTGATTTACAAGCTCAATTAATGGTTCTAATGACACGTGCTAAAGGAATTTCTAAAATAAAGGAAAGTATTTTTGAAAATAGGTTTATGCATGTTCCAGAGTTAAGAAGAATGGGTGCAGACATCACTGTGAACGGTCAAACTGCAACTATTAAAGGGACTGCGCGTTTAAATGGTGCAGAAGTAATGGCAACAGATCTAAGAGCCTCGGTTAGTCTAGTTTTAGCAGGCTTATTTGCAGATAATAGAACAATTATTAATAGAATATATCATCTTGATAGAGGTTACGAATTTTTAGAAAAAAAATTGAAAAATTGTAAAGCAAATATTAAAAGAATCTAAGGTGAAGACAAAAAACTTAAAACTAATTGCTAGAACAGATGAAGATCTTAAAGTTGTTTCTGCTCACTTACAAGACTCTATAGTTAGCACAGAAAATATTGCAAATTTAAAAAAAAATCAAATTTTTTTAATACAACTAAATAGATTTATGTGGGAGGATGTTGAGAAAGGTGTATTTAGAAAAAATAAAAGAATTAGAACTGTTTTAAAATTTGAAAATGTCATTGAGGTTAATTCAAAAAATATAAGTCAAAAAAGTAAAGATACCTTTTTAGATTTTTTAGCTATCGAAACTCTTCAAATGCCCAATAAAAACTATGAAATGAAGTTAATATTCTCAGGAGATTCAGTTATTAGAATTGTTGCAGAGGTTATAGAAGTAACTCTAGATGACCAAGGAGAACCTTGGGATACAAAAAATAAGCCAAAACACAAATTTTTGTGATTTATGTTAAAATATGAATATTTAAAAACATCAAAACAGGTATTGAAAGATTGATTTCTTAAGATATAAATCTAGCAAATAAATAAATTTACTCAAAGATACTTAAAACTAATGATAAAAAAGGATTAAAATTGGCGAAGCAAGAAACTTTAGAATTTAAAGGAAAAGTTACAGAATTACTACCAAACGCCATGTTTAGAGTTAAATTAGAAAATAATCACGAGATATTAGCTCACACAGCTGGAAAGTTAAGAAAGAATAGAATAAGAGTTTTAGCAGGCGACAATGTCATGGTTGAAATGACGCCATATGATTTAACTAAAGGCAGAATTACCTTTAGATTTTAGGCCTTGTAGCTCAGTAGTAGAGCAGTACCCTGAAAAGGTATGTGTCGTAAGTGCGATTCTTACCAAGGCCACCAC
>MDTA01197421.1_pt1 | contig 23644 bp, 18 predicted proteins | sample 811151 | NCBI WGS metagenome assembly MDTA01 (sample SAMN05326648, study PRJNA326480) | marine metagenome | isolation source: seawater | place: Indian Ocean: South | collected 2010
AAAGATTTTTGTGAGGAGTCTATAACTCCCTCAATCCCCATTTCAGAGTCCTCAGGACTTTCCCCATCTTCACCATAGTAAAGTTCTGAGGCAATAGTTCTAGAATCATCCAAGATTTCTTCTATTCTGGGTGAGATATTATTATTGTTAACCTTTAGGTTAATGCAATTCTCGATCAGTTTGTGGGTTGCGCTACCCACTATCATACGTTCGTTGGGCACGAACGGCTTATCTTCTACGTATTTAAAATAATAATCCATAGGACAATTAAGGTATGTACTTATCTGACTGTTGCTAAGTCTCTTTCTTGGGAGCTTGTCATCCAAGACAGAAGCAAAGCCTTCTTCTGTATATGTATTAATTTTCATTTAATCTCCTTTAACTTTACAGTTAGAGTCTGCACACTTGGGTCAAGTATACAATTAGGGTCATAAGGTTCTATTTTATTTGCTAAACACGTAAATACTTTAGGACAGGTAGGGCAACTAGGTTTATCTTTTATTAGACTAGCTACATCTACCTTATGTTTTAGGAGGTCGTAGGTGCTTTCGTAGATGCTATCCTTTATTAGTAGTATTTGAACTAAGATCGGGCCCAGTCCCTTAGCTCTAATTCCCCAGTTTCTGTCTAAACTTTGTAACCAGTCAGCTAAGTTAAACGATAGTTCTGTGTATATCATTATCGGAGCCTTGAAGGTTACTCCTATTCCCATAGTTATTTGAGCAACTATAACCTTTTTTTCTGGTGAAAGGTTGAAGGCCCTCTCTACTTCTCCTGGATGCTCCGTAGTAGAGTCATACCTTAGTACAGAATCCTTACCTACTGATTCTGATATCTTAGTGTACAGTATAGAGATCATTTCCCTGTGTTTAGCCCATACAATTACCTTCTTACCTGCTTCTATGTGAGAAGTGCAGAGCTCTACGCAGTTAGATACTATACTACTAGCTGACTTTCCTATTTTTACTACCGTATTACCTGGATCTTTCGTCACTACCTTACATTTGGATGTATATGGCAGTATCTCTTCTTGTACACAATAATTAAGCATTGGACAGGAGTCGCAGATTGCAGGATCCTTTAAGCTTTTGTATACAAAGCCTGCGCATACTTGAGATAGTTTACTAATTTTAGTTAACAAATTAGGTATAAGTATCTCCTCCCCACCAGCTTTAACAGTCCCCTCCTCATCTTTTACTATGTTATTGTATACTCTCTTTTGAGAAGGTTCTGGCGAGCAGTAAATAACTTGAAAAGATCTATCGGGCAAATCTAAGCACTCATCTGCTGTCTTTACGTTTGCTATCTCTGCGATAGTTTCATTAAGAACGTCCAGATTCTTATATCCTATTACTATATGCCTATTATAGTGAGCCCTTTTAATATACTTAGAGTCAAACTCCCAGTATCTAGGTACTATAAAGTTTCCTAAAAAGCGAAGGCTAGCCCAAATATCCGTGGGCTTACCCTTTGTGGGGGTACCACTGAGGATATATCTATAAGAAGCTTTTTTAGCTAAAGTCAGTGCCGCTAAAGTTAGTTTACTTTTGTAGCTCTGCATCTTGTGGCACTCATCGGCTATTATCATGGAATAGTCATAGTTGGTTAACATATCCACGGCCACTCTGGCTGTTTCGTAAGTACATACTACCCCAGCTGCATTGTCCTCTATAGCCTTTTTTAGTATCTTTCCCCTATTTCTTGAAGGAGAAAGGGGTACTATAGCCTCTTTTCCTTGGCTATGTACATCCATCTCGGTTTTCCAAGTAGACAGGTTAACTCTGAGTGCCAATATGAGTGCCTTAGCCTTAGGATTTTTTGATCTCTCCCATAAGATCCTGTCACATATTAGCTTTGTTTTCCCCATACCTGGATCCCAGAATATTGCACATCTTGGTGCGTACATGAGCAGAGCTAGTCCCTCTTTTTGGTGTTGGTAAGGGTCAAACGCGGAAGAAAACCCTCTAACATCGCCACTAATAGCTTTACTTTCCTCCTCCTCCATATTATTACAATATGTAGTTACGCTCTGATCTAGAGAGAGGTGCTCTCCCAGTATAGAAGTTAAATCTTCTATGACCCAAGAATAAAAAGGAGGCATAGCTGGAAAAACCCAGTAATCTGCCTTAGGTTTATACTTAGCGCCATATACTCGACGTATCTCTCCATAATTAGAAGTTCTAAGATAGAAATAACTGATTATTCCTCTAGTATTAATATATAAAGTATCATTATTCATAGTAACTACTTATAACAGAAAAGGCTTGTTATGGAAGCATTTAACTTGGGATTAGTAAACGAAACTGGCTCTACTGATTACGTAGGAGGAGCCTATGGAGATCCTTCTAGACTTTGGGCGCATGATTTTGCTCCTAAAAATCTAAAGCAACTATTTAAGTGGACGGAGTACTTGTACTATAACTCCGCCCAGATATTTGCAGGAATTAGGAAGTATGCAGAGTATCCAATAACAGAAGTCAATTATAACTGTAAGAGTGAGCCCCTTAAGGTTCAGTATAAAGAGCTTCTGGAAGATAAGCTGGGGATTAAAAATATACTGATACAAGCCAGTATAGATTTACAAATTTATGGTAACTCATTTAGTTCGGTAAATCTTCCTTTTAGGAGGTATCTTAAGTGCCCTACCTGCTCCTCCACCACCTCCATAGCGCACCTTGATTTTAAATTCAAACTTAAAGATACCCAGTTTATATCTAAGTGTCCTAACTGTGATTATAAAGGTAAAATGGACTATAAAGATACCCAAGTAGTAGATCCAACTAGAATAAATGTTATTAGGTGGGATCCCAAGGATATATTCTTATCCTATAACCCCCTTACTGCTGATTATGAGTACTACTTAAAAATACCCACAGATTTAGTATCCAAGGTAAAAAGCGGAAATAAACATGTAATAGGTACTACACCAATAAGCTTTTTAAAGGCGATATCTACAGATAGCCACTACAAATTCCAGAAGGATAAAATTTTTCATATGAAATTTGATGCCCCCGCTGGAGTAAAGAAGGGATGGGGCTACCCTCCATTATGCGCGGCTATACCTCTATACCATCATACTATGGTTTTAAGGAAAGCTAATGAAGCCATAGCTCTAGAGCGGATAATACCTATGAGGGTTATGAGCCCCCAAGCCACCTCTGGTGCCGCTGACCCTATAACTACCATGAGTATTACTGGGTTTATGGATGACCTAAAGAAGAATATAGAAGACTGGAGAAGAGACCCAAACCATATCATGCTCAGTCCAATTTCTGTAGGTGTACAGCAGGTTGGTGGAGAAGGTAGGGCACTAATGGTAGACTCTGAGATACAAAGAGCAGAAGACAATATAATAGCTAGCCTGGGTTTTCCTAAGGAATTTGTTTATGGAGGTCTTAGCTTTACTGGTTCTAGCGTTACTTTGCGTATGCTTGAAAACCAATTAGAAAGCTCGGTATTCCAAATAAATAAGTACTTAAAGTGGATTGGTAAAGAAGTAAGCGTGTATATGAAATGGGGAGAAGTAGGCTTATCTTTAGGTGATTTTAAAATGGTTGATGATATACAGCAAAAGCAATTAATACAGCAGCTTTTCCAACAACAGTTAGTAAGTAAAACTACTCTAGCAGAGACTCACGGTGTGGACTTAGTAGAAGAGCAAGGTAAGATTAAGAACGAGACCATAGCGGACGCTAAGAATCAGGCAGAAGTTGCGGTCGAAATGGAGAAGCTACAGAAGCAGCTATCTGAGCAGGCTAAGCAGATGGCAGCTCAGGGAGATCAAGGTCCTCCTGGACTCAATTACGATCAGCAGGCGGTTATCGGTCAGGCTGAAGGAATTGCTCAGCAATTCTTACAGATGGATCCTAACCAAAGACGAAGCCAATTGGCTTCATTACAGTCAGAAGACTACGTTATGTACTCTGTGGTTATACAGCGTATGGAGCAACTTAAACTAGATCAGAAAAACCAAGCACTGAGGGGAGGTTGATATGACTGATGACTTTATCTCTAGTATAAGCCAGAAAAAGCACACAGAATCTTCTACGGAGAACATTTTCTTCCCAGAAATACCTGACCCACCTCCTGGGTTTGACCCAGAAGCCAATATCCTATACGAAACTTCAGTTAAGCATTCTGATAAAGCTAAGAAACCTAAAAAAAGGAAACTTGTGCCTAGAGCTAAGGTTTTTATTATAGGATCTGAAGGTAACTCAGAGTACGAGGAAATACTGCTAAAAGGAATAGAAGGAGAGGTAGTACTAGGTAGAAAAGAGATCTCTGATCTACGTGGGTCTGACAAGTACAAGGTATTTTTAGAGTGGATGGAAGTAGTAGCTAAAAAATAGGGTATAGTTTAACGTCATTTCGGACTACTTCTATCTTCTCTTAGGGCGATTTACTGGAGCCCTTTTGAAACTACCAGGCTTTGTGCCGTGGTAGCCGTTCGCGATAGAGAACCTCATTTTAGAGCCTCTTTAATACTATTTACTAAGGCATCTCTATCCATCAAGTTTTGGACAGGTTTCGGTACATATGCCATAAGGGCACGTCCCAAGTTATGGAATACAGTAGCTTCCAGGTCAGCGTTTGCCAACCACCAGTCTGCTACAAATGTACTAAACTTAGGAGGCGAAAGGAGAAAATCTAAACTCTCGTCGTCAAGGTCCAGTAACCCCTCTATATCTCCATCAGCATGCAAGGCGCCTAGTTGTGTGTGCAGTGCTCGCCCCAGGGCGTTTACCTCAACCGAGATCTCCTTCACTATCTTTTTACGTTTCCTACGAAGCTCTTCCTGCTCCTTCAAATATAACGCTCTGGCCTCTTTTTCTGCCTTGGCTTTAGCCGCAGCCTCAGCAGCTTCAGCAGCTTTAGCTTTAGCTTCTTCGGCCTTAGCTTTTTTCTCTATCAATTTTTCCCTAGCCTTAAGCCTTCTATATTTTATGGGGTCTTCTAGTAGTACTTCGATATGTTCGCCTTGCAGGAGGTCCCATGCCCTCACTTGTACTACTGTATTCTCTACAGTTAGGGGGAAATAAAGATGGTCAAAAATGACATCCGCCTTAGGACGCCAAGTACCTTTTTCGTCTATCTTGCAACTAGTGAGTTTGCTCCAAGCCCCCGCTTGGTAGCAATCCACTTTGTCTGGTAGTTCTTCCCCACGTCGGAATTCACGTAAAAACCATTGTTCATTTACTACTACCCAGGCATGCCCGCTAGGTCTCCACGTGCCTTTTTTCTTCGTGGTTCTAAATGAGCCCCAGATACGGTGTCCTACCACCATAGACATTGCTGCCTTGGTTATATTACCTTCCTCTGCCATTAACTCTTCTTCAAAGATGCGCACTGCCTCTACGATCTTCTTGGCCCAGCTGGGGTCTTTACGTAAAGCTTCTTGAGCCCCCTCAGTATGTAAGTACTGCATAGCAATCTCAAGATTGCTCTTAAAGGTGCGCTCACCTAGGACAAAGTCTTGCCCTTCTGTAGCCTCCTCAGAGACTACTTCAGTATTATTATGTAATACTGGTAAATTATTATCCGAAGACATAATTAACCTTTCTGGCCGTAACGACCAAGTAAGTAGTACGCGTCACTAGCAAGCTAGTTGTGCGAGTTACTTACTTGTGCCATAATTAGATAAGAAATTTGCGTTACCCAGGAGTTATAGTATGGCTATGGTTAAGACCTCTGCTGAGGAGCTGGAAGATATAGTGGTACCCGTACATAAAAAGAGAGACCTAGTTCGGGAGTCTGCGATAGATGGCATTAAAGATATATTCCCCATAGTGGGTACTCATAGAGAAATCCATGTATCTAATGTAAAAGTAAAGCCCAAAGACTATTCATTTAATGACCATAAAAAGGCAGTTATGCTATCAGGTACATTGAATGAGCCCCTTACAGGCACTGTTACTATTAAGGATCGAAAAACAGGTAAGGTTATAGATAAAAAGGCAAACCATACCCTGATGCAAGTTCCTCATGTATCTAATAATCAGACTTTCGTAGTTAATGGTAATGAGTACAGTGTGATGCATCAATTCAGGACTAGGCCTGGAGTATTTACTAGGAAGAGAAGAAATGATGACATAGAGGCAAGTTTTAATTTATCTAAAGGACAGAATTTCCGAATGTCTATGGAGCCTAAGACAGGTAATATGTACATGGAATACGGCACAAGCAAAATACCCGCATATTCTGCTTTACGTGGTATGGGGGTCCAGCACTCTGATATACAGAATGCCTTAGGTAAGGAGTTAGCGGATAGGAATAGAGATGCCTTTGAGAAAAACAAAGATAAGCACATAACCAAGCTCTACGATAAGTTAGTTCCTCCTGCAAAACGGGTACATAAATCCTTGCAGGATAAGCAGAGAGAGATTTTAAATATCTATGATAAGACTGAAATGGATCCTGAGGTAAATAAGAGGACTTTGGGTATAGCTCAGGGAAAAGTAACCCCTCAGGCTTTATTAACAGCGGGAAAGAAGATTGTTCAAGTATACAATGGTAAGGAACCTGAGGATGATAGGGACTCTTTGGAATTCCAGAAGTTAGTGTCCCCAGAAGACATGATAAAAGAGAGGCTTAAAGTTAAGACTCACGAGCTTAAGTATAAATTTAAAAATAAAGCGGACGTACTAACAAAAAAGAAAGTTAATGAAATCCTACCCAGTGGTAGCTTCACCAATACAGTAAAAAGCTTTATAACAACTTCTCAGCTTTCCCAATTACCTACTCAGTATAATCCTATGGAAATGATGGATAGCGCAACTTCAGTTACTAGATTAGGAGAAGGAGGAATCTCCAGTACTAGGGCTGTCCCTGAACAACTAAGGCAGGTGCATCCAAGCACATTTGGAATAATCGACCCAGTAAAAACTCCAGACTCAAATCAAATTGGAGTATCAGTTAGACTTACTTCTGGAGCTAAAAAAGATAAAAAAGGAAACGTCTATGCTCCTGTTAAAAACCTTAAGACGGGTAGAGTAAACTATGTACCTCCTTCAGTTATAATGTCGGAGAATATAGCCTTCCCTACACAGAGTACTACTAGCGGTAACGTGGACGTCATGAAGGGAGGCAAACTTGCTAAAGTGAAGCCTAAGGACGTAAAATATCAACTACTAAATCCCAATATAATGTATAGCCCCAGTACTAATTTGGTACCTATGCTAGATAGTGGTCAAGGTAATAGGCTTACTATGGGATCTAAATATGCTACTCAAGCTCTAGCATTAGAGGATAAGGAAACTCCATTAGTTCAGTCCCTAGATGAGTATTCAGGAAAGTCTTCCGAGTTTGCTTTAGGAGTAGCTACATTACCTAGGAGCCCTGTAGCAGGTACGGTAAAGAAGGTAGATAAGGATTTTGTGCACGTAGAGGGTAAGGATGGAAAAGTTAGCAAGGTAGCCTATGCGACTAATTTTCCTTTAGCTAGTAAGACAATGCTTAATCATGAGGTAGTTGTCAAAAAGGGAGATAAAGTAAAAGCTAATCAAGCTATCGCCGACTCTAATTATACTAAGGACGGTACGCTAGCTTTAGGCAAGAATCTAAAGGTAGGCTATGTAGCTTATCACGGATTAAACTCTAATGATGCTGTGGTTATGTCTGAGTCTGGTGCTAAAAAAATGACTAGTGTGCAGATGGTAAAAAAGATAATACCTATAGACTCGGAGACTACTATAAGCTCTAAAAAGCACTTTGCAAACTATCCTAAGGAGTTTACCAAAGACCAATACGGAAAACTTAGCGACGGAGTTATAAAGCCAGGTATGAAGCTAAAAAAGGGAGACCCATTAGCCACTGTCCTTAGAAAATCTGAACCTACAGTGGAAAACAAGATGTTCGGTAGGATACATAAATCTCTTAGGAGAAATTACTCGGATGATTCTCTTACCTGGGACAAGGATGTTGAGGGAGAGGTAGTAGACGTAGTGAAAGGTGCTAGGCAAATTGCTGTTACCGTTAAGACCTCTACTCCAATTAAGCTAGGAGATAAAGTAGCTAATAGATACGGGGGTAAAGGAGTAGTAGCTAAAATACTCAAAGATGAGGAGATGTTGCAAGACGAAAAAGGTAAGCCTCTAGACCTACTAATGACTAGTGTAGGCGTGGTTTCTAGGATAAATCCTGCTCAAGTAGTAGAAACTGCCTTAGCTAAGGTAGCAGAGAAGACTGGAAAGCCTATAGTTGTTCCTCAGTTCCAAAAAGTAAACAATGTTAAGTTTGCTAAAAATCTTCTTAAGAAGCACGGACTGAAAGATAAAGAAACTCTTACTGACCCTATAACTGGTAAGAAGATCCCCAATATAATGGTAGGGCCTCAGTACCAATATAAGCTCTTTAAAAGCACTGATACTAATTTCTCTGCTAGAGGGATAGAGGGAGGGTACGATATGGACCAGAGGCCAGCCAGAGGGGGGTACTCTGGGGCTAAGGGCACTGGAGATTATGTAATAAATGCTCTATTAGCACACGATGCTAGAGATGTACTTAAGGAGAACGCTACACTGAAGGGTAGTAGAAATTCAGAGTACTGGAGAGCTCTGCAGTTAGGAAGACCTGTACCTAAGCCTGAACCCAGCTTTGTTTTTAATAAGTTTAAAGGAATGCTAGCGTCTGCTGGAGTTAAGTATAATCAAGAAGGTAATTCTGTTAGTATGTCTCCAATGACGGATAAAAATGTTAAAGCTATGTCTAGTGGAGCTATTAAGAACTCCAAGATGCTTCTATCTAAAAATCTTAGCCCTGAGAATGGTGGATTGTTTGATTTGGGAGCTACAGGAGGGTTAAAGGGCAATAAGTGGTCGCATATAGAGTTAGCAGAGCCCGTAATTAGTCCAGTGTTTAAGGACGTAACTCGTAGGCTACTAGGTAAAACCCAAAAGCAGTTAGATTCTGAGTATATTGAAAAAGGAGGAGCACATATAAAAAAGCAGCTAAATAGTATTAATGTAGACTCTAAAATAAGATCGTTGTCTTCTCAATTAAAGAAACAAAAAGGCTCTGTTCTAGATAATAGTATAAAGCAGATAAAGGCTTTAAAGTCCTTAAAGAAACAGGGGTTGAAACCTGGAGATGCATACGTAGTTAATAATGTTGCTGTAATGCCTCCAGCCTTGCGTCCTATAGTGCCTAGTAAAGGGGGAGATTTATTAGTGTCTGATATTAACCATCTATACAAAGATGCTATACAGGCATCTAATGCTATGAAAGAGGCAAAATCCCTGGGCTTACCCGATAAAGATATACAAGGTATGAGAAAACACTTGTCTCAGTCTGTAGGGGCTGTAGCAGGTATGGAAGCTCCAGTTACCCCTAAACTTGCTCAGTCTCAGACTAAGGGAGTTGTGAATACTATAGCGGGAACTAAGGAGGGATTCTATATGGGTAAGATGCTTAAGAAGCGTCTAAATCTTACAGGCAGAGCTACAGTTGCTCCTGACCCTAATTTAGGAATGGATGAGATAGGCATACCTGAGGAAATGGCGTGGGATATGTATACTCCGTTTGTTACTCGAAGGATGGTACAGAGGGGTTATAGTGCTCTGGACGCCAAAGATAAGATAGCTAATAGAGACCCTTTAGCACGACAAGAATTAGTTAGGGAAACTGAAAATAGGCCAGTCATGGTAAATAGAGCTCCTACCTGGCATAAGCACGGACTTATAGGCGCTAAACCCAAACTAATTTCAGGAAAGACTATACAAGTAAACCCTTTTATAGAGAAGGGAATGGGTATGGATTATGATGGAGACACCGTACAAGTTCATCTGCCTGTTAGCCCTGGAGCGGTAAATGATACTAAAAGAATGTTCACCTCTAGGAACGTTTTTAATGAGATAACCAGAGACAAAGCATTAGCCTTGCCCGCTATGGAGGCTGTAGCTGGTATGCATCTGGCTACCTACAAAGGTAAAAGCTCTAAGAAGACTAGAACTTTTAATACTCAAGGAGAAGCTTTACAGGAATATAGGAAAGGCAACATAAACTTAAATGACCCAGTTATAATAAGGAAATAGTTATGTTACACTTATTAAAGTTATCCCAGGCTATATTGAACGCTACTGATATGGAGACAGTCATGTCTCCCGTACCTATCCCTACCTCTACTAGTGGTAGGGCATCAGATTCTTCTAATCCTCTACAGGAAGAGCAAGACAGTCATGAGAACTCTGTTGCCTTTGGGGATAAGATAGATTTTAGTTTAGAACCCTCTACTGAGTACTTGGATTAATTATGGACTTTGAACATAAGTTAGCCTACGAGATAGGTATAAAAAAAGCTAGAGAACACTATATGGAGAAGCAGGCTAATCCTTGGGCACTAGCTAAAGGTGTTGGCTCTGGACTTAAGTGGCTAGCTGGTTTTGGGAGTGGAGGTGCTGCTAGTAAAGCTTTGGGAGGTGCCACTGGGTATGGTTTGATGGGCTTAGCTTCTTCTGAGGGTAAACTTACAGACTTTTCTAGGCAAGGTATTGAGAATAAGTTAAAGGGATTTGCTGGGGGATTTGCTGGGGGATTAGCGTTTGGCGGAGCTAACGCACTAGCTACTAGGGGACTAAGAGGACTAAATAGATCCTTCTCTGCTGGAGCTAAGGGACTTTCCAAAGAGACTCAGACTTTAGCTAAGACTTTGGATAAACAAAAGGCTGAAATAGCTAAGTTAAATAGGCAGCAGGGGTTTAGGGGAGCTAAAAACACCTCTGACGCAACTAAGGATAAGCTTAAGGGGATTCAAGACTCATATAAGCAAAATAACCAAGCTTATAAAGAGCTTCTTAAGAGCCAAAATGTTGGTATGGGTACCAGGTTCAATGAAGCAGTAATGCGTAACCGAGGCACTATACTAGGAGTAGGGGCTGGAATGGGAGGCGGTATGTACGCCAGTGGACTAGTTCAAGGTAAATTTGACGATATGCAACGGCCTATACTATCTTCCCAAAATAACTACTTTAATCCTGTAGGTAACTTTAGGAGCTAAAATGTATAAAGGTACACTAGGACAAGCACTATTTAAGGCCAATCTCCCTAAAGGATTCCAACCCTCAGGTAACTTTGGTCCAAAAGAAATAAAATCTAAATTAATAGACCTAGCTAGAAAAAGCCCAGATCAGTACGCTATCTATGCTCCTAAAATAAAAAAGTTAGGAGATGAGTTTAGCACCTATGAGGGGCTAACCGTAGGTCTGGATGATATTGAGCCCGAATACTCTAAAAGAGACTCCATAATACGGTCTGCAAAAGCACAAATTAAGAGAGCTAGTGGTGAGGCTAGTATAGCCAAGATACTGCATGAGTCTCAACAAAAGATGCTAAAAGCCGCAGCTACTCATAAAGGTGACATGGCAGTTATGGCTAGGTCTGGAGCTAAAGGTAATATGACTCAATTAATGAAATCTGTAGCTTCTCCAGTAGTTGTAGGAGATCCTTCAGGAAGGGCTGTACCCTGGCTTTTTGAGAGGGGGTATGGAGAAGGTTTATCTCCAGCCGAAGCTTGGGTAGGAGCTGTAGAAGCTAGACATCAGGGTAATGCAGCAAATACAGCAGTAAGTGCTCCTGGAGAGATGTCTAAGGTAATGGCTCAGAATATGAATAGGCTGGTCGTAGCTCAGGCAGACTGTGGTACTACCAACGGTATAATGTTAGATCCTACCGATTCTTCCTTTATGGGAAGGTATATAGCTGGGGATAATAAGGTAGTAGATAGCAAAGTGCGTAGAGCTATGGTAAAAAAGAGAAAAAAGGTTAAGGTAAGGTCTTCCCTAACCTGTGAACTAGATGAGGGAGTATGCCAAAAGTGCAGCGGCAGGGATGCCTACGATAAGGATCCTGATATAGGTATGAACATAGGAATACGCTCGGCACAAGCTATAACTGAACCTTTATCTCAAATGGCACTTAGCTCTAGGCACGGGGTAGCACTTGTTAAGGGTGATGTTGAAAAGCCTACGGGACTTAAGGCATTTAAACAAACTGTAGATATGCCTGAGAGCTTCTTTGGTAGGGCACCTGTTTCTGAGGTAACTGGTAAAGTAGATTCTATAAATAAAGCACCTCAAGGAGGCTTTGACCTAAAGATAGGAGGTACTAAGCACTATGTCCCTCCTAAACGTACCTTAAAAGTTAAGGTGGGGCAAAAGCTGGAGGGAGGAGATGTACTATCTTCTGGTATACCTAGCCCTAGCGATATAATTAAGCATAAAGGATTAGGGGCAGGAAGAGAGTACATGGTTAGTAGCTTAAAAGATGTTTACGACTCAGAAGGCATATCCGTAGACAAGAAGCATTTAGAATTAGCAGCTAGAAGCCAAATAAATTATGTAAAAGCATTAGATAGAGTTGGAGACTATTTACCTGGAGAAATTATACCGTATCAAGAGGCTAGAAAGGCCTTTAAAGAGTCTGGTAAATCTACGTCTTTACAAAAAGCCGTTGGAAAAGTCCTAACGAAACCACAGTTACAGCATCTTCCAGGTACTAAGGTTAATAGGTACATGCTTAACGACTTTAAAGAAGCAGGCATAAAGTCTGTGGAAGTAGCAGATACTAGCCCAAAGTTCGAGCCAGTGGCTATGTCAGCCTCTAGGACTCCTTTACTTAATCCCAATTGGATGCAGAGGCTTGGTTGGAGATACCAAAAATCTACTATTGTAGGTGCAGCCACATCAGGAGAGGTCGCTAAGTTAGATAGCTATAACCCATATAGTGCTTTAGTGGCGGGCACTTTCGGTAGAAAAGAAAAAGGTAAGTACTAATGAATATTACAACTCTAGCAGCGGAGCCTCTTCTAGAAAAGAATTCAGGGCTACTTAGGAATATATGGAGGTATGCTAGGAGGCCTTTTTTTGGGGCAGAGAGAGCTGCTGCAGGAAGCCAGAGAGGCGTTGGTCAGATGACGGACAAAGCCGATAGGTGGATATCTCAGCAGGTCACAAAAGGAGGATTATCCAGGGACTCCTACAACGATAAGATGCGTGCTTGGTGGCAAAAAAATCAAGCACTGGCTGATGATTATTCTAAAGCCCACCCTAAAGCTAAGGACGTTCTAGCTAAAGGAGATGACTCACTCTCTTCTCATTTTAAGCAATGGGAAACAGGTACTGGCGCATATAAAGGCAGAGGTACTTTAAAGAGCAGAATTGACGCTCAGAAGGCAAAAGACTTAGAAGCGTCATACGCAGGATTTGGCTCTGACGCTAAAAGGATGGCGGATGCTGAGAGGGTTATACAAGCTGTGCGTGCTGGAGATATGTCAGCTATGCCTATGGCTGCAGTTGGTGGAGCAGGTGGAGCATATACAGGGTACCAGGAAGGGGGATTACAGGGGGCGCTTGCTGGTGCAGCCGCAGGAGCTACTTTAGGATATGGAGGGGGCAGGGCCCTAGCCTCTGCTATGCGTAATCCTAATCAAAAAGCGTGGATGGATGCCGCTAAATCTGTGCAAAAAGGTATAACAGGTGCTCACGGTAAAGGGCAGCTTGGGGCTAGACTTAATTACAAGGCTAGAAGGGCTGCAGATTTTTTCTTAGAAAAAGGTAGGTACGCAAACGCGGCAGAAAGGGCTAGGTTTGGTAGATTAGGGGGAGGGCATATTTTTGGTAGACATGGTGAAGAGGTTTTTGCTAGAGCAGCACAAGGAGGCCTCTTAGGTAAGGGCGGCCTCATACGAGGAGCCTTAGCAGTAGATCCTCGGATAGCCATGAATGCTAGGCTAGCTAGACACGCCTTTAGTCAAGGCCAGTACGGAGATGCTGCTAGATTAGCTGGGTCTGCTGCCTTAGGGTCTGGAATGCATGCAGGTAAACTAGGTTTAATGGGTGGGTTTGCTGGATATGGTGTATATGGAGATATGACTTCAGAAGATACGGAAGGCAAATCCTTCGGCCAACGCTTAGGCAGGTCTTTAGGTTCCAATTTAGCTACTATGGCTACATTCCCCTTGGGCATGGCTACTTATGTACCTGGTATGATTGCAGGAAATGATAATCTAACTTTATCTGGTCAAGCAGCAAATCTGGGAGAAGCTATAGGAGGTTTGGGATCTTCCAGCCCCTCTACCACTCCACAGGCTCCTACCAGGTTGCCTCCTCCAGAAATACCACAAAATATACCTAGGCCTCAGAGCCCTACATACGCTTAGAGCTATGTTTAATCTTTTTACTTTATCTAAAATAATTGTATATAGACATACGTAACGTATAGTTGTACTGTATACTCTATGGGCTATACTTAAAATTAATTGATCCAACTTGATAAATATAGGAGTACTTCTAATGAGTATTACTAAAAGAGCTTTTATACAGGGACTTCAGCGCAGCCTTGTAAATGCAGGCGCAGTCACCCCATATACATCTAAATGGCAAGCTAAGCATGCACTTGACCAAGCTGAAGCTAAGTTAGAAGAGCGTGAAGAAAAGTCAAAAGAAAAAGAACCAGAAGAAATGTCTGAGGAAGATGTTTCAGAAATTATGACGGACATCGTTGAAGCCGAGCCCTTGGACGAAGCTATTGAAGCTCTCCAGGAGTATCAAGAGGCTGCAGGTGACTCTGAACAAGCTTCTGATGCTTTAGCTGATGCTTTGGAAGATGTTAAAGACTCAAAAGAAGCAGCTCTAGCTATACGCAGGCTGAAAATGTCTAACGCAGTAGGTTCTGGCTCAATTGGAAACGAAATGCTTGGAAAAGGAGTAGGTAATCTGGAGAACGGTTTAGGAGCTGCACCTCAGATGCCTAAAGGACTACGAGTAGACATGTTGGAGCCCCATGCTCATGTGGGTCCAAATGTAGATGGATCTAACGTAAGTACTATGTCTGCTAACATAAAAGATAGAACATCTAAGCAAGAAGTTAAGACAGCTTTAGCTATTTTACGTAAGTTAGCTGGAGAGAACGCAGCATTGCCTCCTGCAGCTCAAAATTTAGGGGATCACGAGCGGGATCCTAGGGATGAAGACTACGCTACTGTGAACCCTATTAATAATGTAGCTCCAGTCGAACCTAGGACTAACATATTAGACCACAACTCGGTAGCTGGTACAGGTAGAGAGACATTAGCTTATTTAGTCCAAAAGACAGCTCAAGAAGTAGGTCACTTTTTACCTCAGGAACTTTCTTCTTCTGATAAACTAGCAGCTTTAAGGACTATGGTTGGTATGAATGGTCAGGAAAGAGCAGCTTACATAGGTAGGATCAAAGAGGCGATGTTCCAACAACCCCAATTAGACAAAGAAGCACAAGCTTCTCAAGTTCTAAGAAACCTAGGTTTGTAGGAGCTAAATATGTCTTTATTAAAAGTAGCCTATGCTGTCGGAATTACCCAAGCATTGGTAGATAATGGATACTTAATTCCTATGTCTTTTGAAAAAACTGCTCAAGCAGCGGAAATAGCAGCTCAAGCAGCCCCTAATGAGGTAGAATTAGTAGGATCCCAAATAACTTCTCAAGATATTAGTTCTTTAGCCAAAGTTTTGGGTGTACTAACGGAATTACAACAAACTTTTATAGAACAACAGCAAGGAGGTATGCCTCCAGGACCTCCTCCAGGAATGGATCCTAGTATGATGGGACCTCCTCCAGGTGGTATGCCTCCAGGACCTCCTCCAGGTGGTATGCCTCCAGGTGGTATGCCTCCAGGTGGTATGCCTCCAGGACCTCCTCCAGGAATGTAAGGGTATAATATGCGGGGTACTCATAAAAAACCAGGAGAAGGAGCTGCCCCACTTACCTTGGGGGACCTTACTAAGGCTAAAGGGTTGGTAAGAGCTGCAAAAGCTCTAAATGCCTCCCCTGCTGATATGGTAAGAATTAACTCTATCGCAAGGAAATTCGTTAAAGAAGATCCTACTCTTTCAGACCTAAATATAGGTAAGAGCTCTGGAAGTGACTTCTATGACATAAAGAAAGATAGGGTAGCGATTAGGTCTTCAGACCCCGATATTTTAGCTCATGAAATAGGACACGCAGCAAGACTTAGAAGTAAGGGAAATACTTATAAGCACGTTCTTAGAGGTACAAAGGCCCTTAACTCCTTGCTTACTAGTGCCGCATTGCCTTTAGGAGGCGCGGCTTCCTATAGTTCATCTTTGAAAGATGAGCATAGGTCTACTGTATTAAAGGGGTTAGCGGCAGCTTCTGCCTTGTCTGCTATACCCAATATGACTGAAGAAGTATTAGCTAGCGCTAGCGCACTTAGGCATAGTACGGATAAGATACGTACCTTAACTTCTCTAGCTCCAGGGCTAGCATCGCATGCATTACATGATTTAGGAGGTACAGGTACATACCTTTTATTTAACCAATTGGCTAATAAAGATAAATGAATAGGTGGCATTGATATGATCAAACTAGCAGCTATATCTCCAAGAACTCAATCTTTGCAGATAAACCAAGGACCTTCTAGCCCTGAATCTCAACAATTTGAACAGTTGTTTAGTGAAAAGTCACACGCTACTCTGGGGGCCAAAAGTCCAGATTTAGCAAACTCCATAATTAATTTTAAAGTTGTAGAGTCAGATATAGAGTCCGACACAGCTGCAGGCATTTTTGTCTGCTTAGTAGGGGATTCAGAGATACATGTTCCTATAGTACTATCCGCAGGACAAGTGCAGGCTCCAGAAGTTTTTTACTCTCCTATGGCTAAAAAGTTCTTTCCATTAACTAATAAGTTTATTGATTTTTCATCAAAAACTAATACTAACATGGAGCTAGGTTCTTCTGTTCCTACTAAGGATATTGATGACTTAGGTACTCCTAGCTTATCTGGAATTACTTCTCCGCCCCAGTCTATGGGTAAGTTTTCTGGGTACGAACTACCTATATTAGTATCTCAAGTAACTAATACAGCTAGAGAAAAGGTATCTTCATACTTAAAAGATAACAAAAAAGTACTATCCAGGGTAGTTAGGTATCATGGTCGAGACGTTATAAAAAGTTTAGCATATAGAAGCAAGTCTGCCTCGGCAGTAGATAACCCTAAGTTTGTGGTCCTCAATTCAGACAGCGATCCTGATATGTTTAGGAAGGTTTTTGGAAATAGAAGTAAGCTTGCTTATAGGCAGTCCTTAATAGAAGGATACACTGCAGCTGACTTTAGGAAGAATGCTGCTGAGCTAGTAGAAAATAACGTTAGTAAAGAGTTAAAGGTTATAGAGCCAGGGACTACAGGAACATACAAGATACTTAAGAATGACGGTAAAACTTTAAAGTCCCTGATACTCGTTAATCCTAAAAATATAGGAAGATCTACATCTTCTAAATACCTCTGCATACTAGAGAACGGGGATTATATTCTAACTGATAAAATAGCGGCTATACAAACTAATGAGAGAATGTCGGACACCTCTGTACTTTCTAGTAGGCTTAATAGCAAATCTCCTACTTATAGGAAGGGCACTGCTTCTTTTATTAGGGTGCATGACGGGATACCTGTAAACGGTACTATGCCAGAGAGGCTTACTAATTTCACAAGTAGCAAGGAATCTGCCCTTACCTGTAGGATAGAAGGTATGGGGATAACTATCTCTTTCCTAAATCGTAGCGGAGGGTTTAATACCCCTATAAGGGCTAAGGATTCTGATACGGCTTTTGTACCCTACTCCTATAAACCTATATATCTAAAAAAAGAGCTTAGCGTAGACTCGTTCATAACTTCTGCAGACGTACTTAGGAGAGCCTTAACTGAGGGTATGTCTAAAGTTTCTAGCGCTAAAGTAAAGATTAAGAAATCTATAGGGGGGTATGTGGTAAATGGTTCTTTTCTTAATTCTCCTAGTAAAACAGTAGAAAAACTGGCTAGCCTAGGTGCTAGTGTAGTTTCTACTAGAAAAGCACTACAAGGTCTACGAGAGGGTCAACAAAAAGAATTTGATTTAGTTCTTAGATCCAATCTTACCAAGATTTCTAGTATATTTGGCCCAGCCCCTGCGGCACCTCCTCCTATGCCTCCAGCAGCTGCTGCTGCTCCTATGCCTCCAGGAATGGCAGGACCTCCTCCAGGAATGGCAGGACCTCCTCCAGGAATGGCAGGACCTCCTCCAGGAATGCCTCCTATGGGGGGAGACCCTTCTGCGGGTATGGCAGGGCCTGATGGATTGCCTCCTGAACAAGGTCAAATGCTAGAAACTGCAGCAGACACAGGAAATAAAGAGATTTTAGATACTGCCCTTGCTTCCGTACTTATCGACCATGCAGGGATGGAGGAGTTAATGACAGAGTATGCGCCTAAACTAGTAAGCGGGCTAGACAGCTTATGTAGAATACTTCTAACTATGCAGCTTAACTTTGGCACTATGTCAGAACAGCTTGGTCCAGAAGAATACACTAAGTTTCTTAAAAAGGTTACTAAATCCTTACACTCTTTAGGAGACATTATTATAACTATAGTAGAAGGAAAGAGCATATCTGGAGGAGTTAACAATGCCTCAATCGAAGAATACTAAAGATAAGTCCTCCATTAGGTCTATAATTATAAGAAATCCTAGTCATCGCTATATAGAGGTGTCAGAGTTTTTGGATAGCCCTAACTATTCTAGAAGGAAGGCTACCCCTAAGAACTTCTCTGATATTCAGAAATTAGTCGTTAGTATATATAGAGGTATACCTAAGGATGAAGAAGTGTCAGAAGATTTAATTCAGGTAGAGAGAGCTCTACTTCTGGATAATATACCCTCTTGCAGGGCTCTTCTTAGGGGTTTTATTATTTCTGGTGAGTCCTACGGAGTAATAGCAACTGTTATAGGCGACTCTCCAGAGGTGGTGGCTACTTACTCTCACTTATTCTTCGATACTACTGTATTCTACAACATACTTTTGCAAGTATCCTATATTAGGGACTTGCCTTCCAGTACGGAAGATGAGAAATTCGAAAAGCAAGTTTTATCTTGGGGACACTATTTAGGCTCTAAGTATATTGCTTGGAAAATAGGAGCTAAGGGAAGTGCTAGCTTACTACCTAGCCAAGCAGTTAGGAAGGTTCTGGATGATTCTATTTGGAGGAGTTCCGAACACGCCCTAGAGGAGATAACATCACCTAAGGCTAAAGAGTCTAAAGCTTGGGTTCCTCAAGTACTGAAGTCAGCTGAACTACTAAATAACCTAGAAACAACCGCAGGGATGGAGAATGCTTTGTCCGAGCTTAAAATTAAATTAAGCGGAGATGCTCACGTTTCAACTATAAATACTAAAGATATGGAGATAAAAGGATGAAGTATACTAAGCAAAAGCTAGAGAAGCTAGCGGATGAAGTTGTAGCCTTATCTAACTCTAATGGAGACTCTTTAGTTTCCGCAGTTCTAAATGTACTGAAAGAAAACCCAATGAACCCTGAGCAGGTTCGTAGGCTAGTAGAGATGTCTAATACTGGAAAGTTCTTAGATAAGTTTAAAAATACTAGTGGAGACGATAGATTTGTAGACTTTGATGTGCTAGACCCCGAAGACATTATAAAGAAGTTTTTAGGTGAGGGAGCAGTAGTAAAGTCTAAATCTAAAGGTTTGTCTTTATCGCTTAGTACTACTCCCGAAGGTACTCTGGTTACACGTAAGGAGACTAACGACCCAGGGCTGGACACGGAAGATTCTAGATTTTTTGCAAATGTAGATGATACTAAGGAGAAATCGGCAATGTTCCATAAAGTAGCTAAAGAAATATCCTTTACTGACAAATATGACGAGAACCCCTTGCTTACTAAAAAGCAGCAAACCCTTCCAGATAAGATACAGAAGGGAATAGTAACCTCGAATTTACCCCATAAAAAGGAAAAATTATCTCCACACAATAAGAAAATGTTAGAGGATAAGCTTTTAACTAAAAAGGAAAGTGCCAGTTACGAGTGTGATTACTTAGCGGGGATTATCAGCTCTAAGTTTAAAGGCATATATTCTAGAAATAAGCATGCTTCTTTTGAGAAAGAAGCTTTAGCTAACTTTGGTGTAGACAGCTTACCTGCTCTGCAAGCGGTAAGGATAAAGTTAGGTATGGACTTGCTAAAAAGTCATTTAGTTTCTGAGGAACAAATAAAGGAAGCTTCAGAGTATTACCTAAGTGATAAAACATCTATGGGAATGAAAGAAGTAGGTCAGTACATAGAAAAGCTGGGTCAGTACATAGAGGCATGCTTAGACTTAACTGCCTTTTATAACCATACTGAGAAGAAGGCATCCCTAGGCGGGCTAACTAACTTTATGTCTTCGTTCGGAGGTGACAACGTATTATCTCAGCCTGCAGATACAACTAGTTATGTACTTAATAAAAGAATACACCATTGGGCAGATCGAATTCAGGCTAGAGACAAATCCCTAGAACAAGCTAGAGAGAAGGTAGTAGGCTTCGCTCTAGACGGAATCCAAAATAAAATAGAAGACAGTTGGGAGGAACGAAAGGACTTTAAGACAAAGCAGGACCAGAAAATAAGGAGACTTGATGCTGCTAAGACTATGTTTAAGCAAAATCCAGACTTAAGAGCCGCAGGTAAACAAAACACACTTATGGCTATAAATATGGTAGGTAAGGTTGCTCCTGAATTATCCACATCGGTACCCTTTTTAACTGCTCATGTTAAGCAAATGGTGTATAATAGTGATGGAGGTATACCTGTTATAGATGCGCAATCTATAAAAAGTATGTCTGAGGCTGAAAGAGCCTTTGAAAACCTCGGAAGATTTAAACAGGCTTAAGGAGACTTTACATGATTGCATACATAGAAAATTATTTGAACCAACCAGAGGTTATGCTTAAATTGGCTCAAATGTACCCTAATGCCACCGCAGGAGTCCCTGTTGATACTCCTAGGCATACTGATCTTTCTTCTGCTGTAGGAGAACTTGCTTCTAAGTCTTATTTTCAAAGAAAAGAAGCTAGCTTAATTAGAGCAGGCTTATTAGCGTTGAAGGAGCTGGACCATGACTAGTGGAGATAAGGCAGAGGCTTTTTACTCTCAGTCTGCTTATTTTAAGAAGCAGGGTAACTTGTTTTTAGCAGAAAAGATGGAAAAAATAGCAGACCACTTTGGTAGGATATTTATCAAGGAAGCTTTATACGCGAGTAAAAAACTAAAAAAAACTGCTGTAATAGAAAAGCCAGAAAGATCCAGCACTCCCCACTCAGGACTTAAAAAAAGGCTTCTTAAGCAACGTAAGAAAGAATCCGCAGATTGGTCTAAAGCATGGAATGTCATTAAGCCTCATTTAAAAAATGTGGGTACTGGCGCAGCTTACACAGCAGGAGGGTTAGCAGTTGCTGCCCCAGTAGCTAGCTACGCTTTAGATGAGGCTACTGATTCTACCATGGATAAAATAAAAGAGTACGCAGTACCTGGAGCCTTAGCAGTAGCTGGATTGGCTGCAGGTGCTTACGGATTGGGCCAGCGTGCACAGGCTCCTGCTCCTCAGAGTAGAAGGCGAGCTCTTGTAAAACGTCCCTTGCCTAGAAGAAAAATGGCGGAACTAATTGCTGGTTTTAAGACTAGAGAAAAGTTAGCTAAGGCTTCTGGCGAGAATTCTAAGATAGTAAAAGACTGCGATACCGCTATATCTAGATTATTGTTTGGGGCTTAAAATGATTCCTAAGATAATAGAAACAGACCCATATTTAGTATCTAAAAAAGGCACTATAGAGAAAACTGTAATGCTCTTACACCCTAGTACTTTAGGACATACTAAGATAGCTTCAGAAGCTTTAGAGTATTCTAAATCGATTAGCCCAAAACCAGGTAAAACTTATATATTGGTTCTTGCAATGGGCGCCTCTGAGTTTTATGGGCCAAATCGTAATGGGGACGCTTTTAGAGAGTCGGAGCTAAAAAAACATCACCATACTTTTAAAACTAATGCAAACGTATTTAGATCTCATGTAAATAAAGACCCAGCTAAAGCTATAGGTAAGGTGGTGGAGTCATTTTATAATGACGATATGCATAGAGTAGAGCTAATTCTAGAATTAGATAATTCTTTAGCTAGTGGGGAAGTTGAGAAGGTTAGGTCCCAAAAGGACCTAGCAGTTAGTATGGGCTGCAGAATTAAGTATGATGTATGTACTATTTGTGGAAATAAAGCTCCTACTAGGGCTGACTACTGTAAGCACCTTAAATACGAATTAGGGGACATATACCCAGACGGTAGAATAGTTAGTGCAGACAATCCAAATCCTAAGTTTTTTGATATATCTATAGTATTTAGGCCCGCAGATAAGACTGGATATATGCTTAAGAAGGTAGCTAAGGCTGGCGGGATCCATGTAGAGTCCAAAAGCTCGGATTTAGCTATAAAAAATGCTTCTCTAACTGTTCTGGCCTCCTATTTAAACAAGGCTGCTGATATAGATAAAACTATAGCAGGAGTAGCGGTTGGGTTAGACGCCTCGGATATAGAGACTAAGGAGTTACCTAGGGGAGAAAAGGAATTATCCGCTAAATGGATTAAATCTATAACTCCATCGGTGGTGGCTGCCTATAAATCTATAGACGAATCAAAATTAGATTCTTTGAGCCATAAATCTTTTGTAGAAGCCCTAAACCTCTTAAGTAAATCTGGGGTGTTCTTAATGACTCCAGAATTCTTAACTTTGCTATTTAAAAAATTGTTAGGAACTAATCCACCTGAAGGTTTAGCTACTAAGTTAGTGTCTCTACAGAAAGACATATTTAGGGTCTTAGCTAAACATCCAGAAATCCCCGCTGCGGCAATAGAAGATGGGACAATACCTTCAGATTCAAGCAATATGTCTAAGCTAGACAAAGAGGCTAGATATTCTATCTCAGGAGATTCAGGAGGTGGGTCTAACCTACGAATAACTAGAGGTATGTGTAAAGCGGCTGGATTATCTGCTATATTAAATTCTGCCTATATAGCTACCTTAGTTGAAGGTACTGAGTCTAGTACAGACAAGTTAGCCCACTTAGTAGATGTAGAAATACCTAGCATACCTACTGAGCCTAGATTAAGTAAACTAAGTTACCTAGAGCACAGGACTATAGATTTATATAAAAATCATGGTAATTTTATAAAACTATCTTATACTAGTGCTCTAAATGACATAGACTTATTTAGTAAGTCACCTGAAGATTATTACGTAAACCTAGGTTATGAATTATTAACCCCATAAGGAGCTTTTTATGGAACTCTCTGAAATTCTGGATACTCTATCGGGATCCAATGAACAAGTAAAAACCGCATCAGAAAATCATTCGAGTAGAGGCTCTTTGAGCGCAGCTATTGATAGGGCACTTTCTGTAGATAGCCTAGAAAAAACTGCGGGCTACTCAGATTCACCTGGACATGACTTAATTAAAATAGCACAGGATATTTCTAACGCTGAACAAGATGCCTTAATAAAAGAGGCACACATATATGGACGGGCTGTAGCGGATGGGTTTGCAGCACGTATGTCTCAGTACCAAGGTTCTGGTTACCAAGGTGCAGGCAGCTCTGCTGATACCGTAAAAGAGGCTATGGAATTAGGGTATATTCATGCTAGTAATGCTATTTCTAAGTCTACCCAAGGATTTAGTAAAACTGCCTCTGATGCTGAGTTTGCAAAAGTTTCTGCTTACCAAGAAGGACAACAAGATGCTGTTAAAGTAGCTTCTTTTATCCAAGGTCAACAAGATGCTGTTAAAGTAGCTTCTTTTATCCAAGGTCAAC